>Ga0066376_10005631_pt1 | contig 10551 bp, 9 predicted proteins | sample Knorr_S15_td_Bot_FD_77009 | JGI IMG/M metagenome (GOLD analysis project Ga0066376, IMG submission 77009) | Marine microbial communities from Southern Atlantic Ocean transect - Knorr_S15_td_Bottom_ad_5009_LV_A | ecosystem: Environmental > Aquatic > Marine > Oceanic | place: Southern Atlantic... | reverse complement strand
GCCTGGCTCGCCTGCGCGCGGACGCCGATGTCAGGCGCGCGCTGGTCGAAGACCGTCCCGGGGACGAGGATTCGCGATGGATGGCGGGGGTCCTGGCCCGCAGCTACGTGATGGGCGAGTCGCTGGACTACGAGCCCGACCCGGCCTCCAGTCTTGGCGCCACCGGTGGCGATATTTGGGGGCCGGCGCTTGAGGCGATGATGGCCGACGCGGGACGGGGCCTGATAATGCTGCCTTTCGAGAACTACACCGACGGCAATCTCGAGGTGGTGCGTGAGTTGCTGGTGGCCGAGAACACGGTGTGCGGGCTGGGCGACGGCGGCGCGCACGTGGCGACGATCTGCGACGCCAGCTACCCCACCTTCCTGATCAGCCATTGGGCGCGCGACCGGACCCGCGGCCGGGGCCTGCCGCTCGAATTCCTGGTCCGCAAGCAAACCATGGAGACCGCGCGGACCTATGGCCTGGGCGATCGCGGCGTGCTGGCGCCAGGCTACAAGGCCGACATCAATATCGTCGATTTCGACGCCCTCGGCCTGACCCGGCCGGAACTGGTTTACGATCTGCCGGCCGGCGGCAAGCGCCTCATCCAGCGCGCCACCGGCTGCCGGCACACGTTCGTCTCCGGCGTCGAAGTGGCCCGCGACGGCGACCATACCGGCGCCTTGCCCGGTGCCCTCGTCCGCGGCGCCCAGCCCGCCCCGGCCCGCCGCGCCGCCTGATCTTCATGCCGCGCCGGCGGCGTCCGAATCGCTCCTAATAGTCGATTCGCGTGTTTTCCGGCATCGCGGCGGTTGCGCCGTTCCGGTGGGTTTCGACCGTGCCGCGTCAGTGTGATCATGATCACGAACCGTTGAAAAACAACGCGAAAATCCCTATTTATGCGGCCCGCGTAGTGCAACTGGACCATGTAAAAGTACCGCCAAATCAGCATATTCCTTAAGTGCCACGCGGAAGGGCGTGCCGCCGATCGATCCCGACGAAGGAGGCCAAGTGATCAAGAAGCGATCGAACACGGATAAAACCACTGCCGCGGAGACGGGCCCGAAACCGCCCGCGCGCCCCCGCAAGGCCCTGAAGGTGCTGGTCGTGGAAGACAGCACGGTCAACCAAACCGTCATCGTGGCCATGCTGCATCGCGCCGGGCATGTCGCCGACGTGGCGATGGACGGCCTGGAGGCGGTCAACGCCGTGCGCGACGACGACTACGACCTGGTCTTGATGGATATCCAGATGCCCACGATGGACGGGGTCAGCGCCACCCGCGAAATCCGCGGCCTGCCGGGCGGCAAGGCCAACGTGCCCATCATCGCGGTGACCGCCGATGTGGTGACGGGAAGCCGCGAGCGGTTCCTCGCCGCCGGCATGAACGACTACGTCCCCAAGCCCATCCGACTGGCCGACCTCTACGCCGCCATCGACCGTTGCGTCGGCGCGCCCTGTTAGAAGTTATCCCGCGCCGGCGTTTGGGGCACGCCTAATCGCCGATCTTGATCATCAGTTTGCCGAAGTTGTCGCCGCGGAACAGGCGCAGGAGGGTTTGCGGGAACACTTCGACGCCGCCCTCGACGATATCGTCGCGGCATTTTAGCCGGCCGTCGGCGCGCCACGCGGCCAGATCTTTCAGCATGCCCGGCCACTTGGCGCGGGAGTCGAGATAGATGAAGCCTTCCATGCGCGAGCGGCGGACCAGCAGGTTGAGGTAGTTGGCCGGCGCGTATAGCGCGCTGGTCACGTTGTATTGCGAGATCGCGCCGCAGATGACCACCCGCGCACCGACATTGATGCGCGCCAGCGCCGCGTCGAGGGTCTCGCCGCCGACATTGTCGAAGAAAACGTCGATGCCGTCGGGGCACGCCCGCGCCAACCCGTCCGACACGCTTTCCGCCTTGTAGTCGATGGCCTCGTCGAAGCCGAGTTCGTCTGTCAGATAGCGGCATTTGTCGGCCCCGCCGGCGATGCCGACCGCGCGGCAGCCCTTGATCTTGGCGATCTGGCCGACATGGGCGCCGACCGATCCCGCCGCGCCCGACACCAGGACCGTGTCGCCGGACTTGGGCTGGCCGACCTCGATAAGGCCGCAATAGGCCGTCAGCCCGGCAATCCCCAGGGTATTCAGATAGGCGTGCAGCGGCGCGATGGAGGTGTCGGCCTTCATCAGCATGGCGCCGTCGGACACCGCGTATTCCTGCACGCCGTCGAGGCCCGCAACGGCATCGCCCACCGCGAAGCTCTCGTTGTTGCTGGCCACCACCTCGCCCACCGTAAGCGCGCGCATCACCGCGCCGAGCGGCAGCGCCGGCACATAGGTCGCGCGGCCGTTCATCCAGCCGCGCATGGCCGGATCGACGGAAATGTAGCGCTGCTTGACCAGCACCTCGCCGGCACCGGGCTCGGGCACCGGCGCCTCGTCCAGCTCCCAGTCGCTGTCCTTGGGCAAGCCAACCGGCCGCGCCGCCAGCTTGATTTGGTGATTGACGATAGCGCTCATATTGTCCTCCCGTGATCGTCCGTGCTGACCAGCGCGCCCATTAGCACAACCGCCGCCGCGCCGCCATATTCCCGGTAGCGTCTCGGTTTGAAAATGGACGGGATTGACGGCGGACAGTCAGAAGTGGGCTTACCAGCCTGCCGCCCGGATGGTGTGGTCGGCCGAGCGCACGGTGAATTTCAGGCCATTCCCGCCTGGATCGTAGTCCATGCGCCAGTGGTCGAGGACATCGCGAAATTACAGGATGAGAGTGTGCCGTGGCCGCTCCATGAAGCGTATGATCACATCGTCGCGGGAGATGTCTTCGGTATCGATCCGCGTCAGAACTTGTTCCAGTGTGTCGCCGTGCGCCATGACGGCGCTATCGGCCACGGCAACCCATTGATTGGGATATTCATCGATGAGACGGGGATGGTTATCGGAAAGCACGCGCGCGGACCGCTGGAACGCGCGTAGAGACCGAGCCATTGCGCTGGGATGCTTGTTCATCCGCGTCAATACGCCCATGACGGCGGCCTTGTTGCTCATGGCGAGCCTCCACCTCGATACATCCGGCCCGGATTTCTAACATATTTCGTAAAGGGAGCGGAGGACGGATACACGCGAAATCTTCAGGAACCGGCAAACCGTTATGGTATGGTAGTTGTCAAGTTAGCGACGAATAGGTCCGAGGCCTTAAAGGCGAAAAAAGACCGGCTGACACGGTCGGGGCGGCGGTCAAGAAGCGGTGGCCGAATAGTTCTTGCGGCGCATGCCCCTTTTTGCTACATCAAATGATGCAATGAAAAGGGACATGAATTATGCCTGAAGCCATTATCTGGAAACCGATTGAGGTCAGGAACGAGGTGTCGGCGCTCGGCCTCGACATTGATGGCCTTATCGACTGCGTTCGATATGCCGAGCGGGAAAAATCCTTTGTTACGGCCAACGACGCTGTCGAGTTTGGGAGCATGGTCGTTTACGACAAGGCGGGCCGGGCGCTGCGAGAGAAATACCTTGGTAACGGTTGGGTCAAGGATGACGCTGACAATCAGTGCGCAATCAAGAACCCTCGCACAATGGTTCGTGTCGTCCCCTGCAACTTCGATGAGTTTGCCGGCAACCGCTTGGTCCGTCCGACAAACAAGTCTCCAAAGGGAGAAATCAGTCGGAAGCGGACGATGTGTAACATGACGGCGTGGTTGCCGCATGTCCCCAGGGCCGCATCTGTTTTGGACGCCGGCTTTCAAGCGTGGGTCTTGGGGATATTCACGGACGGTGACAGACCTACCACGGCGGAACTGAGTCTACCGATAGCTTTCTCCGGGCATTATTTCACGGATTTTGGGAAGCGAATTATGCTTCTGACGGGTGATGACAGCGAGGGAATTGGCCGCAAGCTCGGCGATGACCCTGACAATGATGCCGTCGAGATTGTCGATATAGCGGTCCGTCGGAAATAAGATGCAAAACCCTGAGCGTGTCGAGTTGGTCAGGTTGCGACTGGGTTTGACGAAAATAGGATTCGCGAAGGCCCTTGGCGTCGATCGCAAAACGATCCAACGGGTTGAATCTGGTACGCACGTATTGAACTCTAAGTGCATCGAGACCCTGGTGGAACTGTCGGGTTATCCGATGGAATTTTTTGAAAAAGACAAGTTTGATTACCCCGATCCGAGTGCCGTCAGCTTCCGGTCGTTGCGATCTTTGACAGCCACATTGCGTAACGCAGCATTGGCTGCCGGCGCGCTGGCTTTTGAGTTGGACGATTGGGTTGAAGGTCGTTTCGAACTACCGGAACACTCGCTACCACGGCTGAATAATCCTAAGCCAGCGGATGCGGCTCTAGCTCTTCGCGCGTATTGGGGCATCGGCGAACGGCCTATCGGCAACATGATCAATATGTTGGAATCGCACGGCGTCCGTGTTTTCTCGCTTTCCGAAGAAACCCGTCACCTAGATGCTTATTCGTTTTGGCGAAACGACAGACCTTACGTTTTCTTGAACACGATCAAAACTCCCGAGCACAGCCGTTTCGATGCGGCGCACGAACTCGGGCATCTAGTGTTGCATCAGCACGGTGGCCCAAGCCATAGGAGCGCCGAACATGAAGCCAACGCTTTCGCTTCCGCTTTCCTCATGCCGCCCGCCGACCTAATAGCTCGTTTACCAGTTGTTCGTGGCCTAAGGGACTTGTTGGAGGGTAAAAAACGGTGGCGGGTCTCTGCTGCCGCACTTGCTTACACCCTCCACAAGCAGGGGATTATCTCGGATTGGCACTACCGTGGATACTGCATCGAACTAAATAAATACGGCGGCGCCAGCGAGCCATTCGGTATCGAGCCGGAGAATTCCCAAGTCTGGCAGAAAATCCTCACCGACCTTTGGCGTCAGGGAATTACGATCTCCCATATCGCCCAAGATCTCAAAATTCCTGAGCGGGAGTTATCGAGCTTGCTGTTCGGCATAGCTGCCACGCCGTGCACGGCGGAACGGCCGCAGCCTACGACGCTGCAGTTAGTTTAATGGCCACGTTGACTTGGCGCCAAGTATAATCGTTCATGTATTTAGGGGCATAAATAAACTGTCGCCCAAAAAGCGTGTCCAAGTCCCTTTCATGGTGCGCAAGAGGGATTGTCCATGCGGTTAGCCCCCACTTCATGCATTGAAATTTGCGCGGATTCACCAGACAACACGCTTTGTCCCAGCGATCGCTGCTGGGGTTATTGACTGGCTGCGGATCGTCGAAGATATTGTTTGGCTTATCGATCAGGCGTCAGCTTTGCGTCCTGGTTGCCTTTGTGTCCGCATCAGTAATCCACTGTATAAATGCGTCGAGCGACACAGAATAAAACTTTTTTTGGCCGCTCGGTTTCCAAAGAACTCTGCTTGGTTTGACGCGAATGACGCCAACCACACGGCCATTCTTGTCGACTATCGTTTCTTCGGTGAAAGTTGGCGCTCGGAATTTGTTAATGTAAGCCGGCATGGTAGTTGCCCCCCTCATTAGATCGTTGAGGCAGTATATTGCTAATGTCGGCGCTTGCCACTTATTTCAAACTACCGCGCCACCATATTTCGCGCCGGTTCTTTTTCCCCGCGCCAGCCATGCTATAAAGTGGCGTGGTGCGACGGATGGGAGGATTTTCGGGATGAACGCGATGCAATCGTGGCGGCGTGTCTTGGGCGCCGGGGTGTTGGCGCTATCGGTGGTTGCGGCGGGCGCGGCGTGGGCGGACGAGCCCGTGCGCGGGGGTTCCATTACCGTGGGCTTGGAGACCGACTTGCGTGGGTTCGACCCGATCAAGGGCCGCGTGCTGGGCAACTCGGCCGCGACCGTGATCAATGTCATCGAGGAACGGCTGTTCGACTTCGACGAGGACGGCGGACTGATACCCGTGCTGGCCACCGGCATGGAGTCCGAGAACGACGGCATGAGCTGGCTGGTCCACCTGCGCGAGGGCGTCACCTTTCACGACGGCACGCCGTTCGACGCCGACGCCGTGGTCGCCCATTGGGAGCGCATTCTCAGCCCGGTCTATATCGGCGGGTTGTTCCTGCGCCCCATGGACCGCGTCGAGAAGGTCGACGGCCACACGGTGCGCTTTCACCTCAAGCACCCGTGGGCGCCGTTCGTCGGCGCGATCACCCTGCCCATCGGCTTCGCGCCCTACATCCCCTCGCCAACCGCGGTGGCCGCCGAAACCCATCACCGCCAGCCGGTCGGCACCGGCCCCTACATGTTCAAGGAATGGAGCTCGGGCGACCGCCTGGTCGTGGTTCGCAACCCCAACTATTGGCGCGACGGACCGCCCTATCTCGACAAGATCACGTTCCGCTTCCTGCCCGACCAGCAGACCCGGCTCGCCAGCCTGCAATCGGGCGATATCGACGTGATGTGGATGGACCGCGGCACCACCATCCGCTCGGCGCAGAAGGACGAGGACTTGGTCGCGCACGAGGCGATCGGCGGCGGCTCGCTGATCATTTTCATGTTCAACGCGTCGAAGCCGCCGCTCGACAATCCGCTGGTGCGCCGCGCCCTGTCGCATGCCTGGAACCAGGCGGTCGCCTTGCGGGTGATGTACCGCGACACCCAGAGCGCGATCACCCATCCCTACGGCGCGGCGCTGGATTGCGGCAAGGCGGGCTACCGCGAGCACGACATCGCCGCGGCCAAGGCGCTGCTGGCCGAGTTCGGCGAACCGGTCGAGCTTGAGATGATCCACACTACCACGCCGCGCGGGCGCGAGGCCGGGCAGATGCTGCAGCAGTTTTTCAAGCGTGTCGGCGTCACCTTGAACCTCAAGCCGGTCGACCAGCTGCAACTGCGCCAGCGCGTGTTCACCAACAATTACCAGATCAGCGGCTGGCGCATCGGCGACAGCGGCGATCAGGGGCCGCAACTGTTCGGCCTGTTCCGCAAGGGCAGCCCGTATAACATCATGAAATACAACACGCCCGAGATGGACGCGCTGCTCGACGCCCAGCGCGAGACCGTGGACGTGGAAGCGCGCGCCAAGCTGATGTGCCAGATCGCCGAGAAGATCAACGAGGACGCGCCCATCGTCTACGCCGGCGGGCGGCGTCATTACGCCTTCTCGCGCCCCCGTCTCAAGGGCATTCCGCCGCTGACCAACGGCGTGATCCGCCTCGGCGACGTCTGGGTCACGGACGGCGAGTAGGGCGGGGGCGGGCGCCCGAGGCGCCGGCGCGAAGATGCGCTTCATCGGGTTCAAGCTGCTGCGCCTGATCGGCGTGGTGGTGGCGGTCGCCTCGCTGACCTTCTTCATGGTGGCCTTGCTGCCCGGCGACCTCGCCTATGAGTTGGCCGGCGACGAGGCGACGCCCGAACAGATCGCCATGATCCGCGCCGAACTTGGATTGAACGAGCCCATCGGTTGGCGTTTCATCGATTGGGTGGGCAAACTCCTGCACGGCGACCTGGGACGCTCGTTCCGCTCCGACGAGCCGGTGACGGAGGCGATCCTGTCCCGCCTGCCGGTGACCCTTGAGCTTCTGTTTTTGTCGCAGGTCTTCGCCCTTGCGCTGGCCATACCGGCCGGGGTCTATACCGCCTACCGCGCCGGCGGGCGCCTCGACCGCCTGCTCGGCTCGCTCGGTTTCGCCATGATCTCGGTGCCGGTCTTCGTTCTCGCCATTCTGCTGATCTATTTCTTCGCGCTGCGCCTCGGCGTGCTTCCCGCGACCGGCTACGAGCCCCTCTCGGAGGGCTTGTGGGCCAACCTGCGGACGTTTCTTTTACCGTCGTTGTCCATCGCCCTGGTCGAATGGGTGCCGCTGACGCGCATCCTGCGCTCCGACATGATCGCGACGCTCAAGGAAGACTTCATTTCCATGGCCAAGGCGAAGGGCCTGCCGCCGTGGCATATCCTGCTGCGCCATGCCTTGCGGCCGTCCTCGTTCACCCTGATCACGATCCTGGGCCTGCAGATCGGCGGCCTGATCGGCGGCGCCCTGATCATCGAGACCATCTTCGCCCTGCCCGGCGTGGGGCGGCTGTTGATCAACGCCATCTACGCGCGCGATTTCATGATCGTGCAGGGCTGTATTTTGTTCATCGCGGTGGGCTACGTGGCGGTCAATTTCCTGGTCGACATGCTTTACGTGGTGTTGGACCCGCGCATCCGTGTCGGAGGCAAGGGTGGCTGAGAGCCGGCGCAGCCGGTTCGGCCTCGCGGTGTGGTTGCCGGTGGCGTGGATCGTGTTCGTGCTGGGCTGCGCGCTCAGCGCCGACTGGTGGGCCATGCCGGAGGCCGACTACATGGACTTCCTCAGCCAGGGCGCGCCGCCGGGCGCGGTGGGCGAGGTGCCGCTGGGCGGGGGCGATGAGCTTGCCGCCTACACCTACTGGCTGGGCACCGACACCTTGGGGCGCGACATCCTGACGCGGCTGTTCCACGGCGCGCGGGTGTCGCTGACCCTGGGCCTGATCGCCCCGATCATCGGCTTGTTGGTGGGCGGCTCGTTGGGCATGGCGGCGGGCTATTACCGGGGCTGGCTGGAATCGACCGCGATCGCGGTCACCGACACCATCCTGGCGTTTCCCGCCATCGTGCTGCTGCTGGCCATCGTGTTCTATATCGGCGGCAGCCTGTTCAACCTGACCCTGACCCTGGGCTTCCTCACCGTGCCCGCGTTCTACCGGGTCGCGCGCGCTAACACCCTGACCTACGCCGAGCGCGAATTCGTCACCGCCGCCAAGGCCATGGGCGCCAGCGACGCGAGTATATTGTTGCGCGAGATCTTGCCCAACGTGTTCATGGCGATGCTGGTTTACGCGCTGCTCATCGTTGCCCTGCTAATCGTGGTCGAGGGCGTGCTCAGCTTCCTCGGCCTCAGCGTGCCCAACGCGCCGAGCTGGGGCGGCATGATCGCCGAGGGCAAGGAATATCTCGACGAATATCCGCGCCTCAGTTTCGTTCCCGCCTTCGTGATGTTCCTCACGGTGCTGTCGTTCAACCTGCTCGGCGACCGCTTGCGCCGCTTCACCGACGCGCGGGAAAGCAACATTTGAGCGGTTCACCGCAAGACCCGCGCGACGGTCCGCTGCTTGCGGTCGAAAACCTGCGCACCCATTTCCATACCGAGCGCGGCGTGGTGCGCGCCATCGACGGCGTGTCGTTCACCCTGGACCGCGGTCGCACCCTAGGCGTGGTCGGCGAGTCCGGCTCCGGCAAGACCGTGCTGGTGCGGACCTTGCTCGGCCTGCTTCCTTCCACGGCCCATGTCGGCGAGGACGCGCGCGTCATGTTCGACGGCCGGGCGCTCGACATCCGTTCCGAGAAAGCGCTGCGGCGGGTGCGCGGGCGCCATATCGCCATGGTGTTCCAGGACCCCATGACCTCGCTCAACCCGGTCATGACCGTGGGCGCGCAGATCATGGAATCGCTGCGCTATCACTTAGGGATGGGCCGGGGCGCCGCGCGCGAACGCGCCGTGGCGCTGATCGAATCGGTTGGCATTCCGATGCCGGCGCGCCGCGTCGACCAATACCCGCACCAGCTTTCGGGCGGCCTGCGCCAGCGCATCGCCATCGCCATCGCCTTGGCCTGCGAGCCCAAGCTGCTGATCGCCGACGAGCCGACCACGGCCTTGGACGTGACCATCCAGGCGGAAATCCTCGACCTCCTGGCCCGCCAGCAGGCCGAGCGCCACATGGCGATGATCCTGATCACCCACGATCTCGGCGTGGTCGCCGGGCGCACCGACGACATCGCGGTCATGTATGCCGGCAAGATTGTCGAGCGGGCGCCGACGGCGCGACTGTTCACCGCCATGCGCATGCCCTATACGCGCGCGCTGATGGACTCGATCCCGCGCCTGGAAGCGCCGCCGAATACGCCGCTGAAGACCATCGGCGGACGCCCGCCCGACCTCATCGATCCGCCGGCGGGGTGCCGCTTCGCGCCGCGTTGCGCCCGCGCGGACGACAAGTGCCACCGCGCCGAGCCGCCACTCGCCGGGGCCGAGGCCGGCCACCAATTCGCCTGCTGGCGCCCGTTGGATACCGCCGAGGCCACGCCATGACCGAAACGGTGTTGCGGGTCGAGGACCTGGTGGTCGCGTTTCGCCAGCAAGGCGGCCAGAGCTTGCGCGCGGTCGACGGGGTGAGCCTCACCGTGGCCAGGGGCGAGACCCTGGGGCTGGTCGGCGAGTCGGGCTGCGGCAAGTCGTCCCTGGCGCGCGCGGTCATCCAACTGCCCCGGCCGGCCTCGGGCCAAGTGTTGCTGGACGGCGAGGACTTGACCCAATTGCGCGGCGCGGCGCTGCGGCGCGCGCGGCGCAAGATCCAGATGATCTTCCAGGACCCCATCTCGTCGCTCAACCCGCGCCGGCGCATCGGCGAGACCGTGGCCCAGCCGCTGCGCATCGTTGGCCGCGGCGACCGCGCGGCGCAACGCGACGCCGCCCATGCCATGCTGGCGGCGGTCGGCCTCGACCCCGACCAGGCCTTCCAACGCCTGCCGCACCAGTTCTCGGGCGGCCAGTGCCAACGCATCTCTATCGCCCGGGCGTTGATCGTCGAGCCCGAATTCCTGATCTGCGACGAGCCGGTC
>Ga0066376_10005629_pt1 | contig 10553 bp, 8 predicted proteins | sample Knorr_S15_td_Bot_FD_77009 | JGI IMG/M metagenome (GOLD analysis project Ga0066376, IMG submission 77009) | Marine microbial communities from Southern Atlantic Ocean transect - Knorr_S15_td_Bottom_ad_5009_LV_A | ecosystem: Environmental > Aquatic > Marine > Oceanic | place: Southern Atlantic... | reverse complement strand
AGACGTTCCAACGCGAGCCAGGGAGCGATGTTCGACTCGTGATCCCCGCCCGACACGATTACCTCGTCCCCGGGATCGAGCGTCTCCCCAAAGCACGTTGCGAGCGTCTGGAGATGCAGCGTGCTCGAACCGCCCATGACCACCTCGGAAGCGTGGCGCGCGTTGATGAGCGTCGCCACGGCTTCCTCGGCCGAGCGCAGGCGGGCACTCGCGAGCTGCGATCCCTCGTAGGAGGCCCCGTGCTGCACGTTGGATGTGAGCAGATATTCGCCGATGCGGTCGAGCACCGGCTGCAGGATCTGGGATCCACCTCCGTTGTCGAAAAATGCCCAGTCGGTATCGAGCGCTGGGAAGCGGCTGCGGACCCAATCGATGTCGAACGACACGAAATCCTTCCCCTGTTTGCCACCGGCGGGCGCCCGCGAATCGGATTCGCCTGCCCCGAAGGCATGCATTCTGTCCCATCTCGCCATGCTCGACCAGGGCGGAGCAATCGATCATTCGATGAGCGTCGGGCTACGTGTGCCAGAGCGACGCTCACTCCGATCAACTCTTTCCAGAGAGGAACCTATGAGACAACTGATCGTAGCCGCCCTACTCACCGGTTTGCTCGCCTTGCCGCAGGCCGGGAGCGCGGCCGAGACGTATGACGGTACGCCGTCCGTCGAACTCGGGCTCGCGGGTCTGTGCACGTCGCTCTTGGCCCCAGGGCATTTCGGATCCCCTGATTGTTCTGGTGAGTTCCTTCTGATGATGGCCGCCGCCGCGACCTGGGAGAGACAGATGTTCGTCGCAGTCGCGGCCTCACTCAGTCCGTTGCCGGGTGACGGATTGGTCGCCGGCGCTATGGCCGCAGTCGCGTACATGGCGCTGGTGGGCGCGGGCAAAGTGCACCAGAAATGCGTGGAAGGGCTCCGTTGAGCAGTGCCATGGTTCGGTGGGGGCTGGTAGCAGTCCTCACCGCGCTGGGTCTCTCGTTCACCGCCGGCGGGGTCGCGGCCCAGCAAGCCGAAGTGTGGCGACTCAGTCCGCAATGGACCCTGGACGGGCCGTCGCCCGGATCTTCCTTTGGCTCAATCAACGGCGTAACGATCACTCCCTCTGGGCGACTCTTCGTTTTAGATGCAATGAATGGCCGAGTATCGGTCGTTGACGCACCTAGTGGAACACTGATTCACGGTTTCAGTCGACTCGGGCAGGGACCCGGCGAGCTGTCCCAGACCCTCGCCGGCATCACGACCCTGGGAGACGGCTCCATCGCAGTCAACGACCTCGGGAGCAGGCGGGTCGTCATTTGGGCCGAGGACGGAGAGTCCACGGGGGGCTGGCCGTTGTCGAACGGCATCCCGGCAAATCTCGGCTCGATCACCATGCGAATCGCTGGATCACGGGGCGGTCTGATCAAGGAAGTCCATCCACTGCCATTGGTGCCAGGACTGTCACCGAAAGACACGCTCGAGTGGCCAACGCTCCTTCGAGTTACGCCCTCGGGCAACGTCGAGGACACGCTCCACGTGTTCCGGGACGCGGAACAACCAATCACGATGCAGAGCCCAACGGTCGCCACCGCACTGTATCCGCCTACGCCGACATGGGCCGCCTCAGACGCGTTGCTGCTCGTCGGTCTCACCAACAGTTACTCGATCACCATGATCTCTCTCGACGATCGTCACGGTTCGCGCGTGATATCTAGGGACGTAGAGGTTCGGCGGTTGAGCGCAGGAGAGAAACGACGACTGACGGAGCGCACGCTCAGGGCGGTACCAGAAGGTGCCCCCGACATCACGGTGGTTGTGCCCGACATGCTGCCCGTGATCGGTTCTATCCTCATCGACTCCGAATACGGCAGGATCTATGTTGCGCGACATATCGGATTGATCGATGAATCGTCTCCTGAGGGACGGTTCTCTCTGACCGACGAGCCGGGTGAGCAGGAGGCACAGATGTGGGACGTTTTCTCCAGAGACGGCCGCTATTTGGCGGTCTTGTACGCTCCGCCGCGGTTCAACCTTCTTGCCGTTCTCGGGGACCGATTCTTTGGCAAGGCCTTGGCCGAGTTCGGCGAGCCGACGCTCGTCGCCCTCGGGCTAGAGCGAAGTAGGTGAGGCAACTGGAAGGAGCGGGTGTGCCCGCGGAAACCAGCGGGTCCGGGGACCCGATGGCCCCCGCGCAACCAAAACTCGCCTGGCTCGAGAGTTGGGTCCCAGTGGCAATCGTGGGCGGGGTGGTGGCCGGTATCCTGCCCTTGTGGTCGCTCGGCGTTGGCGCTGTCCTCTGGGGAAAGGGTCTAGCACGCATCAATCATGGAGCCCAGGCGCGGAGTAAGGCACTTTGGGGTCAACTCAGAAGCGAAGACCCCAGGTACGCTGAAGCCGCGATGCGGGACATCGAAGAGCTCCGCAACACGACCGGATGGTCGCCGCTCGAGATGGTACTGGTTACGGCCGGCTCCATCCTGGGATCCGCGTACGCATTGTCCTGGGACCTGCCAGTGGCGGCGGGAATGATAGCCATGGGTGCGCTCGCTCAGCCCCTCTACTGGCTGCACATGAAGCGGAGCAAAAAGGCGCTCCGCGCTCGCTTCGCGGCCATTCGGCGCGAGATCGACTCGGGCCAGAACATTGAGCCGCTGCCTCCCGGGGCCGAGGACGGCGTCAACCGCCACCCGCCTTCGCCACCGCGACGATCAGCCTTCCCAGATTCGTTAGATCCCTCAAGTCGAGCACCTCCCCAGGCGAGTGGCTGTAGCGCCCGGGCCACGATAGTCCTTGGTTCGGCGCCCCCCAATATGTGAACTGGGTGCCGTCCGTACCGCCCTGAGTCAGCCCCATCTGAATGGTGATCCCCGCGTCGGAGGCTGCGCGCAGGACGCGCGCGCGTTCTCGCGCCGGGGAAACACCGGAGTTTTCGATCGCGCGCAGAACCGGGCCGCTACCCAGCGGAGCGTACGCGAAGTGTGGGGACTCGAGCGGCGTGTCCGAGGACACGAAGGTGTCGATCGAATAGATGCGCCGGGTCGACCTGGCGTAGCGCCGTGCCATGGCACCTGCTCCCACGAGGCCCCCTTCTTCGTGCACCGACCAGGTGAAGATGACCTTCGTCTCGAACGCCTCGGGGTCGATGTCGTTCACAGCGAGCAAGAGGGCGGTGGTCCCTGCCCGATCGTCCAACGCCCGCGCCACGAAGCGAAACTCGCCCATGCGCAGACCCTCCTTGTGGCTCGTGACGGCCGCCCCGCCCCGAATGCCGCGCGCCGCGAGCTCGGACGCGTCGAGCCCGAAATGCGCCTGCATGCTCCCCGGATTCTTCTCGCTGGCACGGTCCCGGGTCAGGAACACACCCTTGATCGGAGGAGGAGCGGTGGCCGTGAGGGATCGTTGCTTCCAGCGCAGGTCGGTGTCGTCCCCGGTGCCGCTGACCGTGCTGGGCGCACCCGGCGGATCGATGTGCAGCAGAGCGGTCTGGCCCTCCCACGCCGAGGAGACCGCGCCGCCCTGGCGGTCGAGCGTGATCACTCCATCGGGTGCGATCGACTCGACCTGATAGCCCACCTCGTCGAGGTGCGCCATGAAGACCGTGGTGTCCCGGTCGGGCCCCACTTCGACCATGATGTTGCCGATGTCGTCGATGACGGCACGCTCGCGAGCCCAGACCGGTAGCGACTCGAGTACGAAGCGGCGCACGGCCCACTCATGGCCGGGCACTCCGTGGCGCTCGACGAGGCCCTTCAGCAGTGTCGCGGCACGCTCGACCGAGCGATCCATGTGGTCGGTTCGCAGCGGGGCTCGCTCGGGCGCCGAGGCCCACCTCAGATCAGGGCCGACCGTGATGCCGGACGCTCGCGCTGCCGCCTCGAGCACGGTGCTCGCTTCGGCGCCGCTCACGATCTCCATGTGTGAGCCCGCCTGCCGTACCGTCGGCACGATCCACTGAACGCTCGCGATGCCGGCGGCCTGGAGAACAGCACTCATGCGCCCAAAGGAGGATGCGGCGCGCGGCGCCGCCGAGCCGGAGAATTCTCCCGGCGCCAGGATCGTGAGCGCGTCGAACGCGCCGCCTCTCGCGATGTAGGACGACAAGCCGATCCAGCCCATCCCCTCCTGAGCGCTGAGCACGAAATGCGTCTCGCCGGACATGGCATCCCCTCTGGCGGCCAGTGCGAGCGATGCCACCGCGGCGCACCCCGCTCGTCGCCCCGCGTCCGGCCCCGCAACAGCACCCTCCATCACCCAAGGAGGCAGGTGACGCGCGACCGGATCGAGCAGCCCGATCCCGAGCGCCGCAACACCCGCCACGGAGGTCGCGCCCACGTCGATCCACAGATCGTCGGCGGTCACGACCGCGGTTTCATCACGGTGTTGTTGTGCAAAGTGGCCGTTGCTGCGTGCGACGACCCCGCTCACCGGTCCGGATTCCGTGATGACTCGTATCTGTTGCGCTTCGAACGCCTGGTCCCACAGAACGTGACGAGAACCTCGCCCGATGCGGTGGACGCGCAGATACCCGTCATCCGTGATCTGGCTCACCGCATAGCTCGGACGGTCGAGGGCGCAGGCGACGACCCGTCTCGGCGTGCCGGAGCCCACGGTCGTGACGACGTTCCCCCAGTGGTCCAGCGACCAGCCCGGCATGGCGTCGGCGATCGCCCCAGCCGTGCGAGCCTCGTACCCGGTCGCGACGTCGAGCACGACCCACGATGCGATCGCCCCCAGCTGAGCGGCGTCCTGCCCTTGGAGAGCCATTTGACCCCCTACGAATGGTGCCGTGGCAAACGCGCATACGAGCACGAAGATGCGCCGGCGAGGGAGTTGCATAGTCACGGTTCGCATGTCGAGATCATTCCTGGGAGGTTTAGCGCGCGGGCCAGCTCCGGACCACACGCGTACTGATGATCGAGTCCAGCTGTGGGTAGGTCCGCCTGAGATAGGCGGTGCCCACCGTCGAGATCGAGTCCTGCATTTCACTGGGCTGACCGTACACGCCGTACAGCCCGTCGACCACATCCATGCCTGTATGGACGCGACCGACTGGCGGATAGCCGACCACGCCGCCGCCGGCGTAAGCGTCGAGCCGCGAGTTGTCCACGAGGTTGATGAAGAGTTGAAACGACCGGGTCCGGCGGCCGCCGCGCGCAAACGACAGGGTTCCGCGTGAGTTGCTCTCGACCACCGGCTCGTCGTCGATTCCCTTCTCTTGCCAGATCGAGTCCAGCACGGGCTTTCCCGTCAGGCCCCACTGCGCTACGAAACCGGGCACGACCCGATAGAAGCGAGCTCCGGCATAGAAGTCGTTGGCCATCAGGTAGTACACGCGGTCGACCGCGAGCGGCGACCAGGCTCGGTACATCGTCATTTCGACGGAGCCCTCGCTGGTCTCCATGGAAACGACGAACGAGTCCGGTGCGCGCGCGTCGAGTTCCTCGGGGCTTGGCGCCCAAACGGTGCTGCTCGGCATGCAGGTGGCGAGCACCATGACGAGCGCCGAGCAGAAGACAGTTCCCAACGTCCGGGGGCGAAATCGCGCCCACTTTTCGAGTTTTTCCACGATGGCCCGGGCCGGGTGCGAGCGTTTCGAAGGGGACACGTTGACGGGCGGTGGCGCTCGCCGCCAGGGGCCGCCACTATCCCCTTTCGACCCACCTGTCCGACTCCCGACAGTGAGGAACAGAGACGATGGATGGTGCAATCGTCGTGCGCGCGCACGGTGGACCCGAAGTTCTCGAGTGGACGCGGTCCGATCCCGGTCAGCCCGGTCCAGGCGAGGTGCTCATCCGCCACACAGCGGTCGGACTCAACTACATCGACGTCTATCAACGGGAAGGGCTGTACCCCCTCGCGCTGCCATTCACGCCCGGGGTGGAGGGCGCCGGCCGCGTCGAGTCCGTCGGAGAGGGCGTGGCCGACCTCTCGCCCGGCGACGCGGTCGCCTACACCGGGAACGGCCCCGCGGGCTCGTACCGCGAGAGTCGAGTCCTGCCACGTTCTCGACTGGTTCGGCTTCCGGACGACATCGACGAGAAGACAGCCGCCGCGATCATGCTCAAGGGGTGCACGGTGGAATACCTGGTGCGCCGTACGTTCCCGATTCGGGAAGGTCATGTTGTGCTGCTGCATGCGGCGGCTGGCGGAGTAGGGCTCATCGCCGGCCAGTGGTTGAACGCTCTGGGTGCGACTGTCATCGGGACCGTCGGCTCGGAGGAAAAGGCTGAACTCGCCCGAGCGAACGGGTGCCATCACACGATCCTCTATCGCGAACAAGACGTCGCTCAGCGTACGAGGGAGATCACGGACGGGGTGGGCGTGCACGTAGTCTACGACTCGGTAGGTGCTGCCACGTTCGAGGGCTCGATCGCCTCGCTGCGCCCACGCGGGATGATGGTAACCTACGGAAACGCCTCCGGGCCGGTCGAGCCCATGCGGCCGCTCGTGCTCGCCCAAGGCGGGTCGCTCTTCCTGACCCGCCCGAGGCTCGGCGACTATTATGCGTCTGCCGAAGACTCGGCCGACGGCTGCGCAGCGCTCTTCGAGATGGTCACCTCCGGCAAGGTGCGTCCGCACATCGGACAGACCTTCGCGGTCGAGCACGTGGCGGACGCCCACCGTGCGCTCGAGGCGCGAGAAACGGTGGGTTCCACGGTCTTGACGGTGGGCTCGTGAGCGCGCTCGCGCCGGTCGTGGCCGGGATGCTGGCCATCGCCACCGCCATCCCCGCTTTCTTGCCGGCTTCTGCGGCCGCGCAACAGCCTCGCGTTCATGTGCTCGAGGGGGGCCCGACCACCGTGGCTTGGGGCTACTACTGGTCCGAGGCGCCGCCCGTGCTCCGGATCGAATCCGGCGACATCGTCGAGATGTCGACCTTCCTGACGTCGAGCCCCGCGCGACTCGAACGAGCCGGTGTGCCAGCAGACGAGGTCGAGCCGGCGCTGCGTGCTGTGTACGATCAGGTGACCGACCGCGGGCCCGGCGGCCACATCCTCACCGGACCCGTCTACGTCGAGGGCGCCGAGCCGGGTGACGTGCTCGAAGTGAGAATCCTGAGCGTCGAGATGCCGATCGCATACGGATACAACGGCTGCAGCGGATACATCCGCGAACTGTGCGAAGGCGTCGGCACCAGGATCGTCCGGCTCGATCGCGAGGCCAACACCGCCGAGTTCCTGCCCGGCGTGACCGTGCCGCTCGCTCCGTTCTTCGGCAGCATGGGCGTGGCGCCTCCCCCCGACGCTGGCCGGTGGAGCAGCGTGCCTCCCTGGATCCACGCGGGCAACATCGACAACAAAGAAATGGTCGCGGGCACCACACTGTTCATTCCAGTCCACGTTCGGGGAGCCCTCTTCGAAGCAGGAGACGGACACGCCGCCCAGGGAGACGGCGAAGTCGACCAGACGGGTATCGAGACATCGCTGCGGGGGCGCTTCCAACTCATCGTGCGCAAGGACATGTCGATCGAGTGGCCTCGTGGCGAGACCTCTACGCATCACATCGCCATGGGCTCCGACGAGGATCTGGCGGAGGCGACTCGGATCGCGATCCGTCAGGCGGTGGCGCTACTCGGTGACGAGTACGGTATCGCTGCAGGAGAGGCGTACCAGTTGATCAGCGTCGCGTGCGACCTGCGCATTACGCAGTTGGTGGACCGAAAAATGGGGGTGCACGTGATGATCCCGAAGTCGCTGTTCTAGGGACCCCAACGACTCCTGGCGGTACAGCGCAACTAGAGTCCGCGCGCCCCTCCTCTGTTACAAAGCGTCTACGGCACGTGACCCAGCGCGCCGGCGATATCGAAGCTCGTCCTTTGATGCGCGGTCTGCGAAACACGCAGGCCACACGCAGAGGAGGACTCATGAAGAAATCGTACCCCCAGCGCGCGCCGGACGCCGTGATCGCGATTCGGGTCGCGTTGGCCTTCGTCGCTCTGGGTCTCTTGTCGCTTCCATTCTACTGAACCGGTCCCGGTTTCCTGGACAAGATGGGGGCCTAATCAGGCCGCCATCGGTGTGAGCTCCCTGCGAACCTGGATGGGTTTCTTGCACGGCGACTGGGGGTCGCCGACGACTTCGGAGCGGTACTCGACATCACCGGCCATCGCGTTGATCGAGACGGCGATCTGGGAGCCTGACGTGCGCTGAGGCCGAGGGGGCGATACTAGGCTGAAGCGCCCCCCCCACCACCCGCTACCGGTCGAGGCGGTGTTGCCGGGGACCTTGCCGCAGCGACATTGCGAAGTGGAGCGGCGGAGCGGAAGCCGGGAAACGAAGCCTGAGCGAAGGCAAGGTCCCCGGTGACACCGCCCCATCACAAGCGCCAAACACGCGGAGCGCTGATCTCAGCCCTCGACCCCTCAGCGCCGAACCTCCTTGATCCGAATCCCCCTCCACTGCACCCCGAGGCCCACGTTCTCGTCCGAGACGGAGTGAACCTGTAGCGCGATGAAGCCGCGAGGGGTGAGCGGATCGATGAGGTCGGTGGTAAGCACCCCGTTCACCCACGTGCGGATGTGGTCCCCCACGGCCTCGATGCGAAAGTGGTTCCATTCATCCTGACGGAAAGCAGCCTGCGCTCTGGGAAATCCATCCAACGGAAAGAGCCACCCTCGGCGAGCCTCGTCGTAGAGACCGCCGGTCCATTTCCGGTCCGACGGGTCGATCTCGACCTGATACCCGTGAACCCGGCCGTCCCGGTACTCGGGGAGACTGTGACTCCTGATCTGGATCCCCGAGTTCATGTCCCGATCCACCAGGAATTCCAACTCCAGAATGAAGTCCGAAAACTCCCGATCCGTGGCGAGGAAACTGTTGGGTGAGCCCGCGACCGAAGTCCCGATGATCCGGCCGTCTCGCGCCTCGTACATGGCGGTGCCGTTCAGCAGACTCCACCCCTCGAGCGACCCGCCGTCGAACAGTGGTGTCCAGCCCGACTCGGAGGCGCTCAAGAGTTCGGCCGTGTAGGGTTCAGGGCGCACCGGCCCGGTCGTCCGGACCTCGCCCACGAACTCCGCCGAGATCGCACTGGCCTGATTCCCCCAGGCGTTGCGCACATAGGTGAGCACGTCGGCGATCTGCTCGTCCGTGACCGCCGTGGACCGTATGCCAGGCATGACACCCGAGATTCGAGGCACGTCGTACATCGTGCCATCGACCGATACAGGACCACTCATCCCATCGAGTACGAGACGGACGAGGGGATCCGTGTCCTGCAGCGCCCACTTCGACCGGACGAGTGGCGGAGCGACTGTGGGGAGCCCCTGGCCATCACCGCCATGGCACGTTCCGCAATACTCGGAATACACGGCCATGCCGGCCGCAAATTGAGGCGCCAACTCGGGGGGAAGGGGCCGCTCCGCCGCCGGAGTCGCGAGCGCGAGACCCGCGGCCGCAGTGGCGGCGCCGACCAGCCGCCCCTCGTCCACGCCCGCCTCCGAGGCGAACTGGACGAAGGCTGCTTCACGGTCCTCGAGCGCGCCTAGAATTCCGTCGATGAGAATCGGAGTGTCTGGATGTCGGGCCGCGAGCGCCACCTGGATGCTCCAGGCCCGGTCCCTGTGCGTGGTAGACAGAGCTGTGGTCGCCGCCGCGATCTGCGGCGCGACCTCGGCCGTGGACGAGCCGGCGAGACGCTCCAGGAGATCCAGTGCCTGATCGGCCGGGACTTCAGAGGTGAGGGCAGCGACAGCCCCGATGAGTTTTGGGTGCCCCGAGGCTGCTCCGGATTCCAGCACGTCTACCGTGAGCCGCCCGATGCCCTCCAGAGTCCAGAGCGCGTGGAGGCGGGCTCGTGGGTCCAGGTGCTCCGCAACCATCGCCTCAAGCTCCGACCGGACCCCAGCGGCCTGCCGTTCCACGAGCAACCGCTGCGCCGTGTCGCGCCACCATCCGTTCGCATGAGCGAGGTGGGCCACGAGCTCGGAGGATGACGCGCTACCGAGCTCGGGCGTCGGCCCCAGCTCCGAGCCGGCCCACTTGATTCGGTAGATGCGACCGAGTCCGATCGGCAGCGCGAGGCCCCGGCTTTCGATCTGGCGCTGGAGATACTCGGTGAGGTAGGTGACGTGCTGAATTACGCCCCGGTACATATCAACGACGTATAGGCTGCCGTCAGGGGCCGTATAGCCGTTCACCGGCCGGAAGCGCTCGTCCGTCGAGGTCAGGAACTCCCTTCCCTCGTACGGGAAGGAACCCTCGATGCGCCCGTCGACCTCCGCGAGCAGCACTCGCTTGACGAGGTGTCCGGCCGTCTCCTGGACGAACGCGTTCCCGCGGAACGCCTCCGGGAAGTTGTCCCCCCGGTAAATCACCGGACCTGCGGCCGACGTGACATTCGCGAGGCGCCCCCGATCGTCGAGCGTCGCCGGGCGGTAACCACGGTTCACGCCGGGGGTCAAGCGGCTCGGGAACACACGATTGGAGGCTCTCCGGGCTCCGTAGGGCGAAGGCGTGGACGCGCTGTGATGCGGATTGCTCCCGAAAGTGCTGGGCGGGAAGTCGTCCCCTCTCAGCGTCGTGCTGTTGTCGTTGTAGAAGAGCCGACCCCAGTCGTCCTGCGTGATGCCCCATT
>Ga0066376_10005628_pt1 | contig 10554 bp, 10 predicted proteins | sample Knorr_S15_td_Bot_FD_77009 | JGI IMG/M metagenome (GOLD analysis project Ga0066376, IMG submission 77009) | Marine microbial communities from Southern Atlantic Ocean transect - Knorr_S15_td_Bottom_ad_5009_LV_A | ecosystem: Environmental > Aquatic > Marine > Oceanic | place: Southern Atlantic... | reverse complement strand
CGCCCGCTTTTCAGGACTTGCAGATTTCGTTTTTGCCATGCAGGGTCTCGGCAGCGGAACTATTTCACTTTTTGGTTCGGCAGAAATGCAGGAAAAATATCTGCCTGATGTCCGAAAAGGGGGAAAATAGCGGCTTTTGCGCTTACTGAACCAGATGCCGGTTCTGATGCTGCGGCTATAACTACAACTGCAAAAAAAGATCATGATTCATTTTTACTTAATGGTGAAAAGGCTCTCATTTCCAATGGAGGAATTGCAGATTAATATACTGTATTTGCCAAAACTGGGGAGGCGCCAGGTACGCGTGGTATCAGCGCATTTATTGTAGATGCTGATACAGTGTCGGACTAGAAATCCTGGAACGTATTGAAGTTATTGCACCACATCCGTTAGCTAGAATTCGTTTTAATCAATGCCGGATTCCACAATCCCAGCAAATTGGAGTTGGCGGAGAGGGGTTCAAAATGGCTATGGCTACCCTAGATATTTTTCGTTCAACAGTTGGTGCGGCAGCACTGGGGTTTGCACGGCATGCCATGGATGAAGCCCTGAATCGAGTCAAAACGCGGCAAATGTTTGGTGCATCCATGAGCAAACTTCAGCTGATACAAGCAAAACTTGGTGACATGTCTTTGGATATTGATGCCAGCGCACTCCTTATATTTATCGTGCCGCCTGGACAAAGGACAATGGTGCGAACCGGATCACCCGCGAAGCTGCCATGGCTAAATTATTTGCAACTGAAGCGGCCCAACGTGTAATTGACGAAGCTGTACAAATATTCGGAGGATCCGGTGTTGTTTCCGGATTCGCTGTTGAGCAGCTCTATCGCGAAATCCGTGCGCTCAGAATCTATGAGGGTGCATCTGAAGTGCAAAAACTTATAATTGCCACACAAACACTAAAGGAAAACAAATAGATATTTTCATAATAATTTCTGCATAATCAATGTCTTCCGAAATTACCTCTCAGGATGAAGATGTAACACTCCACTGCCCTTCCTGCGGCGAAGAAAATTTCCGGCTTCTTCCAATGTCAGGAAAAAACGGTGAGCGTTTTGTACGGATCCACTGCGATAATTGTGGTGAACATTTGTTTTTTCAGACTCCTGAATTTCCGGAAAATATGACTCAGCAAGGAATTACTCCGGAAAATTGGAAAACTGAACAAATCAAAAGTCTGCAGCTGGAATGGGAAGAATGGCTGAAATGGAAACAGAGACACCTGAATAAGTCGGTTTCCGGAAAGCCTTATCTCACAAAGTATACTCAATGGCTGTTTGCATTTCTACTTTGCAGTATTGCCCTGTTTTTTGTTCTGGACCGTTGGCATCTGCTTGATCCGCTTATCGAAAATCCTGCAGCAAGACAACAGCAAATAATGGAATACGCAGAACGGCTTTTGGAGGTTCCATGTTTTCCGTCAATCATGAAAGTTAAAATCCGGACTGTTCCAATTCGCTATACAAGAGAGCGTCCGGTGCATAAGAACTGGATCCAATATGGAGAAGCAGGAGTTTATTGGGGCGAAGAGCAAATCAAGATTCACCGCTCAAATTTCTGGTTTTTTGGCTGGCCCAAAAAAACACAATTACTGAATACACTTGTTCATGAACTGCGTCACCGAGCCAATCCGGATTTGGGACACAATCCAAAATTTATGGAGCTGGTGCAAAAAGACACACAGTGTGCCCTTAAATACCTGTAAGCCTTACAAAAGTAACGAGTTTTGGAGTATCTTTAATTTTAAGTTGACAGACGAATGAGTATGAGCTATCGTTATGGGCTTTTAGTAGATTTTCCAGATGGTCTGGTAAATCGAAGTGAAGTTGTAAAACCTAATAAGTAGGAGAAAAAAATGAAATTAGGTATTTTGGGAACGCTGTCCCTCGCTGCAATGTTGATTAGTCAGGTTGCCTTGGCAGAAACAGTAAAAATTGGATTTGTGACTACGCTCACAGGCGGCGCAGGTGCAATTGGAAATGATATGCGGGATGCGGTTGAACTCGCACTTGATCATTTGGGACGTAAAATGGGGGGATCAGATGTAAAAATGTTTTATGAAGACGACACCTTTAAGCCCGCTGTCGGTAAACAGAAAACTGAAAAATTGGTAAAAAAAGATAAAGTTCATTTTGTTACCGGTTACATTTGGAGTCATGTGTTGTTGGCATCCAGGAATTCGGTTGTGGGGAAAGGACCTTTTATGATTACCTCAAATGCAGGACCGGGTCCGGTTGCAGGTAAACTCTGTCACGAAGATTTTTTCTCAACTTCATGGCAAAATGACCAAACCACGATGGCTATGGGAGAGGTCTTAAACCAGTTGGGAATTAAGAATCTCTACATTATGGCACCGAACTATGCCGCCGGCAAAAGCATGGTTAAGGGAGTTTCACGAACCTTCAAAGGTAAAATAATTGGAAAAGATATGACCAAGTTTCCTGCACAACTGGATTTTTCGGCAGAACTGGCAAAGATTCGTGCGGCGAAACCTGATGCTGTATTTGTCTTCTATCCCGGAAAGCACGGTATGCAGTTTTTCAAGCAGTATTCCCAAGCCGGTTTAAAGGGTGAAATTCCATTGTATTCCGCCTTTACTGTGGATTCCTTAAGCCTTCCACGTTTAAAAGATTTAGCTTACGGAAGTTTGATGACTCAGTTCTGGGCACCGGACTTGGACAATGCGGTTAATAAACGCTTTGTTGCTGATTATCGCAAAAAAACCGGACGCTATCCGACATTTTACGCCGCGCAGTCTTACGACACGATCATGCTGATTAACAGTGCAGTAACGGCTGTAGGTGGTGATCTGTCAAATAAAGACGGAATGCGTAATGCCATGCGTAAAGCAAATTTCCCCTCAATACGAGGTCCGTTCAAATACGGCAACAACCATTTCCCCATCCAAAACTTCTATTTGCGTAAAGTTGTTAAGGATGCGGATGGGAATTTCACTACCAGTATCGTGAAAACTGTCTATACCAATCACCAGGATCCTTACGCTAAAGATTGCAAAATGTCCTGGTAATTTGTTACTTTCCTGCGAGTGGAGGAGTTTACTCCTCCACTTCTTCGTCTTTCCATCCAGACTCACACTTTGCATTAAATAGGTTCAGGTGAACTGGGTTCTGCTTTTGGAGCAAACCCTTAACGGGTTTCAATTCGGAATTTTATTATTTCTGCTTGCCGCCGGCCTGACCCTGATTTTTGGCATCATGGATCTGATCAATCTGGCTCACGGGTCGCTCTACATGATGGGGGCCTACTTTGCGGCAACTTTCACACAATGGACAGATTCATTCCTGCTCGGAGCCTTACTTGCTCTCCCTGCATGCATGTTATTTGGAGTAATCCTGGAGAGAATTGCTCTACGTACACTCTATACACGTAGCCACCTTGACCAAGTCCTGGCAACCTTTGGTCTAATTCTATTTTTCAATGAATTTGTGCGCTTGATCTGGGGACCAATCGGCCTCGATATTCCCCTTCCTGGCCTTCTCAGCGGAAGTGTGGAACTTTTCTTCGGCATTCGCTATCCCGCCTTTAGACTGGTGATTATCGCCGTGGGCATCCTTGTAGCTTTTTTACTTTATTTACTTGTTTCAAAGACAAGAATTGGAATGCTGATCCGTGCAGGAGCAAGTAATCGTCAAATGGTTAGTGCGCTTGGAATAAACATCAACCTCCTTTATACAATAGTTTTTGGACTTGGAGCCGTCCTGGCAGGATTAGCAGGTCTGATGGCTGCACCAATTATGACCGTGGAAATTGGGATGGGTGAAGAAATACTGATAGTTACTTTTGTAGTGATTGTCATCGGTGGTGTGGGATCCATCAAGGGAGCATTTGTAGCAGCGCTGATAGTAGGTTTTATTGATACAGTCGGCCGATCATTCCTACCTGATATTTTAGGCCTTTTCTTTTCCAACGATGTTGCCGACACTGCTGCCCCCGCCATTTCTTCAATGCTCATCTATATTTTGATGGCCCTCATTCTGGCAATCAAACCTCAAGGGCTATTCCCGCCAAAAGGAGCATAGATGAATTTTTCTCCGCGCACTTCCATTATAGCATTATTAATAACCGGCCTGGGTGCCGTCCCAATAATTGCAGCCGGTATTGATGAACCATTCTACACCGTATTATTTTCACGAATGTTAATTCTTTCAATCGGAGCAGTAAGTCTTAATTTAATTTTAGGATTTGGTGGAATGGTTAGTTTTGGCCATGCAGTTTACCTGGGAATTGGATCGTACGTGGTAGGTATCGGCACTTTTCACGCTATTGAAGATGGTGTGCAATGGATGGGCAACGGCTTTATTCACATGGGCATTGCAGTCGGTGTTTCTGCTTTGGCAGGATTGGTTATTGGAGCAATATCTTTGCGTACACGCGGAGTATATTTCATTATGATTACACTCGCGTTTTCTCAGATGTTCTACTTTATAGCCGTAGGCAACGAAAATTACGGCGGCGATGACGGATTGAGCCTTTATATGCGCAGCGACTTTGCAGGCTTACTAGATCTATCAAATGACAATACCCTCTATTATCTCAACTTTGTTGTTTTACTTGCTAGTTTGTATATTTCCCACCGTTTGACCAATTCCCGTTTTGGAATGGTGATTCGTGGAACTAAATCGAATGAACAAAGAATGAAATCAATTGGTTTCCCCGTTTTCCGCTACCGCCTCGTAGCTTTCATCATTGCCGGAGCAATCTGCGGATTAGCCGGAGTATTATCGGCAAACCAGACTGATTTTGTCAGTCCTGCCGTTATGCATTGGACTAGATCCGGTGATTTGATCATCATGACAGTTTTGGGTGGATTGGGGACACTTTTTGGTCCGGTGATCGGTGCGGTTGCTTTCCTTTTCCTGGAAGAATTACTTTCCGGATTCACGGAATACTGGCAATTGATATTTGGTCCAATGCTGGTTCTGGTTGTCATTTTCGCTCGCGGAGGCATTGACGGAATGCTGGTTGGATTGGATCGGTGGTGGAATCGGCTCAATATAATAAATAAAGAAGGGGATTTATAATGCTTAAAGTACAATCATTAGTCAAATCCTTCGGAGGTTTGCTGGCTACAGACGATCTATCATTTCAGGTAGAACCTGGAGAACTGCATGCGATTATAGGTCCAAATGGCGCAGGAAAAACCACTTTGATTGGACAATTAACCGGAGAAATTGTGTCGGATTCCGGAAGTGTTATATTTGATGGAAAAGATATTTCCGGAGTACCTGTTCATCTCCGATCTGCACTTGGATTGGCACGTTCCTTTCAAATCACCAATATTTTCATGGATATGACAGTACTGGATAATGTTGCATTAGCAGTGCAGGCACATGCGGGACACTCCTTCCATTTTTGGAAAGATGCACATAAAGACTCCAGTTTAAGAATACCTGCGTTTGAATTTTTGCAGCAAGTCGGTTTGGAGAAACGTGCTGAAAGAGTTGCAAATGAACTTTCTCATGGCGAACACCGTCAAATGGAAATTGCTTTGGCTTTGGCAACACGCCCTAAATTGCTTTTACTCGATGAACCAATGGCTGGAATGGGGTCTGAAGAGTCAATCAAAATGATAGCCATTCTAAAAGGACTGAAAGGTAAATTGACTATTTTGTTGATTGAACACGATATGGATGTAGTATTTGCTTTAGCAGACAGAATCACTGTAATGGTATATGGCCGCGGCATAACCACAGATACACCCGAAGAAATAAGGAAAAACCCTGAAGTCCGAGAGGCATATCTTGGTGAAGAGGAAAGTCGTGCTTAAACTAAAAAATGTCGAAACCGCATACGGTCAAAGCCAAGTTCTGTTTGGCATGGATTTGGAGATAAAAGAAGGTGAAGCAGTTTCTTTGCTTGGGCGCAACGGTATGGGCAAAACTACGACAATCCATACAATTATGGGAATTGTTCCTGCTCGCTCAGGTGAAATTGTTTTTGCAGGAAATGCTATTCGTGAGTGGCCTTCCTATCTAGTTGCTCAGAAGGGTATCGGATTGGTTCCGGAGGGTCGTCAAATTTTTCCGAATCTGACAGTTGTTGAAAATTTAATTGCGACTGCAGCTAATCGATCAAAAAGCAAAAAGCCCTGGAATCTTGAAAAGGTTTTTGAGTTGTTTCCGCGACTTGCAAGTCGTACAAATAATATGGGGAATCAGCTTTCCGGCGGAGAACAGCAAATGCTGGCCATAGGCCGTGCATTGATGACAAATCCGCGACTATTGATTTTGGATGAAGCAACAGAGGGTCTTGCTCCTTTAATCAGAATGGAAATTTGGGATTGTTTGAAAGGGTTGAAATCGTCCGGACAATCGATCCTTGTCGTAGATAAAAACATTGAAGCTCTTACACGATTTGCCGACCGACATTACATTATTGAAAAAGGACGTGTTGTCTGGACAGGGGATTCATCTTTGCTGAGCGATAATGAAGAAATACAACATCGCTTTTTGGGAATTTAGCAGGGTTTTTCAACGACATTTTGGCTGGAACTTTTTTTGTGCCAGCCTTAGGTCATTTCTGCAACAGTTGTAAAACGTTCTGAGGCAGTTGATTCGCTTGAGCCTGCATGGATTGGCTGGCCGACAGTAAAATCTGACTTCCTGTCAATTTTGACATCTCTTCTGCCATATCTGTGTCACGAATTGTTGACTCACCCCGTGTAATGTTTTCATCTGCAATTCTCAATGAATTAAGATTACTTTCAACAACGTTTTTCTGGAAAGCTCCAATTGCCGCACGATAAGTTGATATTTCGTCTATTGACTTGTTTATGAGTCTGCTAGAATCGTTTGCTCCCTGTTTGCTGGTCAAGTCGATATCAAACAAACTTCGAAAACCGCTTTCATTTTCCATACCCTGCCCCAAATTACTTGTACGAATGCTCTTAAAAGAAAAACCACTTTCCATCCCAGGGTCAGGTCCGAGATTTACATTTTTTGTCTGTTGAGACAAGTGAACAAAACCTTCTATAATCGGATTATCTGGTGAACCGACAATTTCTGCCTGTGACTCTTGCACAAATTCTGTGCCGATGATGTCTCCCTGTTCATTTTTGACAGGAACTTCCTTCAATCCGATTGTACGATCATACTGTATTGTAATTCCATTTGCCGGAAAGGCGCCTTTGATTGCGGTAAGAAACTGACCTTTGCCTCTTGCAACAGTTCCGCCAATTCTGCCTGCTACGTCTAAACCTGGTTCTGATGATTCAGCAACATTTGCACTCTTGGTCAGTAGACCTGAAATATTGGATGTAACAGAAAAACTTGAGTCAGCACCAAAATTTTTGTGCCGAATGTAAAATGTTTTTTCGGGAGTTTCGAACGCCTCTAAAGCCATACCACTTTCTGCAATCCCCTCTTTTATACTATGCATCACAATACCACGAATATCCGTGGATGCCTGCTCCGCAGGAAAACGTGCAGGGTCTCGCTTATAGTTCGCTAAAACCTCTTCAATGTTATCCTTATCTTTTCCCAATCTCGTATTAATTTCTACGTTTCGGCCACCCTCGCTTAACAAAATGGTTACTCCATCGCCAATATTACTTATTGTCAAGGGAACACTACCCTTTTTAAAAGCCTGTGTTGCAACCTGCACAATATCGACAGCATAACCATCTGTTGGAGAATCTTTTGTCCATGTTTCTGCACTAACGAAACGCAAATGATTGCCTACCGAAGCACCATTTGCTCCCATACTACCATCAAGCAATCTTTTTCCATTGAACCTGGCAGTTTCCACGATACGATCCAAGGTAGAAATCAAATTATCTACTTCCTGTTGGTCTGCAGCCAGCATCGAGTCATCGTTTACCGCTTCGTTTGCCGCATGAACTGATAGTTGCTTCAAATGGAGCAGAATGTTGCTGAACTCACTAAGGGCTCCCTCAGCAGTTTGAAACATGGCTACAGCACTTGCGTTATTAAGGTGTGCCTGTCTCAATCCAGCTATTTGTCCTCTCATACGTTCGGAAGCAATCAACGATGCTGGACCGTCGGCCGCACTATTTATTCTTGTTCCAGAACTTAATTTTTCAATTGAGCTTCTTACTTTTTTCAAATTGTTTTCTGAGTGCCGTAATGTATTCAAAGATGTAGCATTGCTTCGAATTTTCATTTTGTTCTCCCATTGTTAGTCATAATTTTTAGGTTTCGGTTCGCAGCTAACTCAATATAATATAGCCAGCGGGTAAAACCCTTGTCTTGCTTTTCGGCTCCCTAGAAAAAAACTTTAAAAAATAATAATGAAAAATTTTACAGTGCTTTTAATTCCTCCTGATCGTCGGTAACAGTTCCACCGTAATTTTGTCTGCCAGCAACATTCCTTTTGGCGTCAAACACAAATGTTGATCTTCCCAGAACGCACGTCCTTCATCACAAAGTTCCTGAACAAAATCCAGCTGCTGTTTCTGCCACTGCAAGCCAAAGCGCCTTTGCCAGTCCTTAATATTAAATCCTTTACACTGCCGTAAACCAAGCATCAAAGATTCTGCAGCAAGCTGTTCTGCGAAAAGTTGCTCTTTAAAATCAACAGGCCACTCATTCGCATCAAGATGCTTGAGGTAAGTGCTGAGAGAGCGCTTGTTGCCCCAGCGAGTTTGATGGTAATATGAATGCGCTCCAACTCCGAATCCCAAATATTCTTGTCCAGACCAGACCACTAAATTATTCTTGCCCTCCTTTGATATTTTGGAAAAGTTTGAAACTTCATATTGAAATAAACCTGCTTTTTCCATGTGCTCAGTTGCCCATAAATACATTTCCTCAAATTGTTCCTGATGTTCTGATTCCCATTTTCGGAATTGCTTATTTTGTCCGAAAGGAGTCCTTTCATGAATTTCAAGACCATACATGGAAATGTGTGACGGATCGCGAGCAAGTGCTTCTTCCACATCTTTTTTAAACATTGAAATACTCTGTGCCGGAATGCCAAACATCAAATCAAGATTCCAATTATTGATTGGAGAATTTACTATGGCTGTAATTGATTCACGCAATTCAAGTGCAGAATGACAACGTCCCAACTTCTTCAGAGTTGAATCATTGAAGCTCTGACCTCCTAAACTGAGCCGGGTAACACCATTTTCCGCAAGACCATTGAGGTATTCCGGCGTTACATCCTCCGGATTCATTTCAAAGGAAATTTCGATCTGATCTGACGAAGGAAAATAATTCCGGATTTCTCCGAGTAACAAAGACACCTCCGGAATCATAAGACGGGAAGGAGTGCCGCCGCCAAAATAAATGGATTCAAGGAACTTCTGTCCGGAATAATTTTCGTCAAAATGATTCTGCTTTTTTTCTTTAATAAATTCTGCACGCCGTCCAATTTCTCCAACCATGCTTCTGATATATTTTTCGTGTAACCCGGCTCGATCACGTCTAACCGCAAAGGAACAGAAAGGACAAATTTCTCGACAAAAAGGTATATGCAAATAGACTGCTGGAACTGAACTAATTATTTTTTGATTTTTGTCGGCAAAATTCATTTTTTTTCTCTTTAAATATCAGCTAACTAATTGTTGAAGTTTGATTTAACAGAAGAACTTTTTTATTGATTTTCTGAGCTAGTTGAACTACATTATCAGTCTCAGTTCTTGTAAGGTGTTTTGTCAGTGTCAGCTGTATTGTTAATCTTCTCAAAGAGAATCATCATTTCCAGTGTCCCAAGACGCGATATGTTACTTATTTAGCTGATATATAACATTATATTTGACAAGAAAACACAGTTAATTATGTTTTGTTAGAATATTGCGTGACTTTAATACATTGGTTAGAAATCTTTTTTGCTGAGTCGGGACTCAGTTTTTCTCAAGGTCAGTAAGCATTGCGAATTTTTCATGATTATTGCACAAACTTGCTCATTTTACTTTACGAAGTTGGCCTTTAAGTTTTACTCGTTTAAGTTTACCATAATAAGTGAAGCACACTATGGATCCGATAATCTTCACGTATTTTATAATACAAACCACTAAAAGGCACACATGAAAATCAAACGCCTCTTCACCATGGAAGGTGAGGGACCCTATCAGTCGTTAGAATTTGAAAACCGGAATTCAATAATCCGCAACCCAGACGGCTCCGTAGTATCAGAGTGGGAAAACGTTTCTGTACCAAAACAATGGTCACAAGTTGCCACTGACATAATGGCGCAGAAATATTTCCGCAAAGCAGGTATTCCCAAACATCTTAAATTAGCAAAAGAAAGAGGCATACCTGCTTGGCTGCAACCCTCTCTTCACGATCAGGCAACGGAAGAACAAGTAGCCGCTGATGCTGAATCTTCAGGAGAAGAAACTACCATTTCGGAAACTGATGCACGTGAGGTTTTTCACCGGCTCGTCGGTTGCTGGACGTATTGGGGTTACAAGCACAACTATTTTGATACTGAAGAAGACGCCCGTGCTTTTTATGATGAATTATGCTACATGCTTGCCAACCAAATGGCAGCGCCAAACTCACCTCAATGGTTTAATACCGGGCTAAACTGGGCATATGGATTAGACGGTCCTGCACAGGGACATTAT
>Ga0066376_10005623_pt1 | contig 10560 bp, 8 predicted proteins | sample Knorr_S15_td_Bot_FD_77009 | JGI IMG/M metagenome (GOLD analysis project Ga0066376, IMG submission 77009) | Marine microbial communities from Southern Atlantic Ocean transect - Knorr_S15_td_Bottom_ad_5009_LV_A | ecosystem: Environmental > Aquatic > Marine > Oceanic | place: Southern Atlantic... | reverse complement strand
TTCAAGACGACCGTTATGACGACGCGCAGACGGCGTTTCGCGCCGTGCTCGCGCGTGCGCCGGACAATGCCGATGCGCTGCGCCGCCTTGGCGCTATTGCGTTCATGGGGGGCCGCCATGACGACGCATTCGGCTTGCTCGAGTTGTCGATCGGTCTGGCGCCCGATAACGCCGATGCCCACAACAATCTGGCGGCGATCCTGCAATCGCGCGGCGAAAGCGCCGAAGCGGAGGTCCATTTCCGGCGCGCTCTCGAATTGACCCCCGACGACGGCGATATTAATTTCAATCTGGGCCTGATTTTGCTGGAGCGCGGCAACCGCGCAGCGGCGCGGCTTTGTTTTGTGGAAGCGGTCCGTCTTTTGCCCGACGATGCGGACGCCTATTACAATCTCGGGCTCGCATCTCATGGCGATGCGCAAGCGGCCCTGGCGGCGCAAGAATCGGCGATCGCCCGCAATTCCAAACACGCCGGCGCCTTGCTGGACTACGCCATTCTGTTGCGCGAACAAGGCCGGTTGAACGAAGCCTTGCGCGCATCGACGGCGGCGTTGGCGCAAAACCGCGACGATGGACCGGCCGCCTTCAACCATGGCGCCGTTTTGTATGCCCATGGCAAGGGGCAGGAAGCGGTGGTGCAATTTCACCGCGCCATTGCCGCTGGATACGATGCGCCGGAAGTTCAAAACTACCTTGGCCGGGCGCTTGTCGCCGCCGGGCAGTTGGACGCCGCCAGCCGCGCTTTTCGGCGCGGACTGGAACAGGCACCGGACGATTTCGAGCTGAACTATAACCTGCATGAATCCCACGCCAGAGCGATTCCGACCGGGCCATTTCTATTGCTGGACAACCGGACCCGCAACAACGCCTACCGAAAAGCCATCGAACGCGCGGTCACCCCTGGCGATACGGTGCTGGTCATTGGCGCCGGGCCGGGTCTGACCGCCATGATGGCGGCCCGCGCCGGGGCCGGCAAGGTGATTGCCTGCGAACCCCTGGCGCCGCTGGCCGGGTTGGCGCGCCGCATTATCGCCCGCAACGGGTATGAAGACCGCATCACGGTCATCGCCAAACCGGCCACGCTGATGCGCGTCGGCGAAGACCTGCCCGGCCCCGTCGATATGATTGTTGCGGAAAATATCGACGAAGTGCTGATCGGCGACAATTTGCTGCCGGCATTGCGCTATGCGACGCGGTGCCTGGCGCGGCCTGGCGCGCGCGTGATTCCGGCCCGGGCGACGGTTTGGGGCATGCTCGTCGAATGGCCGGAATCGCGCGTCGATATTCCCAGCGGCGATTTGCAGGGGTTCGACTGCCGCGATATCGAATTGTTCCGCAACCCGCTGGCGCCGGTATCCTTCGATTGGGAGCGCGAGACCCATCGCCTTATGAGCCAACCCTTCGCCATCGCCGATTACGATTTCCTGGCCCTGGCGGCGCCGCCGCCGCTGCGCCACCATGATGTCGAGGGTCTCCATTCCGGTAGCGCCCATGCGGTCGTGATCTGGTTCGATTTGCATTTCGACAATCAGGTAAAAATCTCCACCCGCGCGCAGCTGGATTTCAGCCGCTGGCATTCGATGGCCTACCGGCTGGGCCGCGCGCTGCCGGTGCGCCGGGGCGGCCCTGTGCGCATTGCGGTCGAAGCCACCGACGACCGCTTCTATATCGGGGCGCCCGGCCATGATGGAGCGAGTCGATGAAGTTCAGTAATTTTCTGTTCCCGCAATCCAGCGACCCGCAAGACGACAGCCGCATCATCGACGAGACGCTGCACGAAGCGCGGTTGAGCGATGAATTGGGCGTCGAGGTGCTATGGCTGGCGGAGCATCATTTCGACGGCATCTGCGCCTATGTCGATCCGGTTAGTTTCGCCGCCGCCATCGCCGCCTCCACCAAGCGCATCAAGATCGGCTTCGCCGTCGCCCAGATGTCGCTGCATCATCCCATCCGCATGGCCGAGCAGATGGCCCTGATCGACAATATCAGCCATGGCCGCCTGATCGTCGGGCTGGGCCGCGGCACCGCCTACAATATATACGATTACCAGGGCTATGGCATCGACCCGGACGAGGCGCAGGAACGCCTGCTGGAATCGGAAGAAATCATGATCGGCGCCTGGAACGGCGAAAACTTTGTCCATGACGGCAAGTTCTGGAAAATCAAGCTACCGCTGCTGCGCCCGCGCCCCTATACCAAACCGCATCCGCCCTTGATCCGGGCCTGTTCGGGCGAAGCGTCGATGGTTCAGATGGCGCGCGAAGGCCGGCCTTTCATGATGAATGTGCAGACCAACGAGGTCACCCGCCAGCGCATGGATCTATACCGCCAAACCCAACGCGACCATGGCTTTGACGAGGCGGCGATTGCCCGCAATGTCGATGAAAGCTGGGTGTGGCGCAATATATTCGTCGCCGATAGCGATGCCGAGGCGGAACGGATCGGCCTTCCGGCGCTGGCGGCGCAGGTCGAGATGCGGGGCGCGATGCGCCGGCGCATCTATGCCGAACAGGGCGTGTCCATGGTCGATATGAATTCGCCGAAGATTGCGGCGCGCGAACAGCCCCAACACAGCCTGATTTACGGCTCGCCCGATACCGTCAGCGACGCCATCGCCGCGATTGACGATATCGGCGTCGGCGGCCTGATCATGTCGTTCCGCATGGGGCCGATGCCGATCGAGGTGGCGGAAAACAGCTTGCGCCTGTTCATGGACAAGGTCGCGCCACGCTTCGGCTAACGCGAAACGCCGATATATTCAATTATGGGGAAGCGTTCATGCCGGACTACTCGCTTGGCGTCGATATCGGGGGAACCTTTACCGATATTGTCGTCTACGATCATGCCAATAACAGCCAGTTGAACCGCAAGGTTCTCACCACCCATGATGACCCGTCGCGCGCCGTGATCGAAGGTGTGGCGCATCTGCTGGACGCATTCGCGCTGGATCCCGCCGATTTCTCGCGCTTCGTGCATGCCACGACCCTGTTCACCAATGCGCTGGTCGAACGGCGCGGCGCCCGGACCGGCCTGCTGACCACCCACGGGTTCCGCGACACGCTGGAAATCGGCCGCGAACGTAAATACGAACTCTACGATATCCAGATCGAAAAACCCGAACCGCTGGTGGCGCGCGACATGCGCCTTGAAGTGCGCGAGCGGATCAAGGCCGACGGAAGCGTTCACACGCCGCTGGATGAAGCCGGCCTGATCGCCGCTGCTAAAATTCTTTGCGATAGCGGCGTCGAATCGATCGCCATCGTTTTTTTGCATTCCTACGCCAATCCCGATCACGAACGCGCGGCCCTGGCGGTGCTGGAGCCGCTGTATCCTGAGATCAGCTTTTGTGTGTCCTGCGACGTGGCGCCGGAAATCCGCGAATACGAGCGCGCATCGACGACCGTCGCCAACGCCTATGTGAAACCCCTGGCGGAACGCTATCTCGATGCCTTGGCCCGCAAGATCGGCGAACAGGGCATCGATGCGACTTTGCTGCTGATGATCTCGTCGGGCGGCTTGACCCATGTTGCGGAAGCCAAGCGGGTGCCGGTGCAGATGCTCGCATCCGGGCCGGCGGCGGGGGCGCTGGCCGGCGCGTTCTTCGGCGCGGTCGATGCCGGCGGCAATGTGCTGGCCTTCGATATGGGCGGCACCACGGCCAAGCTCAGCCTGGTCGATGATGGCGAGCCCCTGATCGCCTACACCTTCGAGGCCGCGCGGCAGAAGCGGTTCATGGAAAACAGCGGCTTGCCGATCCGCATCTCGACCATCGAGCTGATCGAGATCGGCGCCGGCGGAGGATCGATCGCGTATGCCGACACGCTGGGGCTGCTCAAGGTCGGGCCGCGCAGCGCCGGTTCGGAACCGGGGCCGGCGTCCTACGGTCTTGGCGGTACGGCGGCGACGGTGACCGACGCGGATTTCGCACTTGGCTATCTCAAGGCGGACAATTTTGCCGGCGGGACGGTCACAATCGATGAACAGGCAGGGATGCTGGCGCTGGACGCGCTGGCGGCCGATATCGGCCTGAACCGGATGCAGGTTGCCTGGGGCATCCATGATGTGGTGAACGAGAACATGGCCAGCGCCGCGCGGGTCCATATCGCCGAACGCGGCCGGGACCCGCGCAACTATGCGCTGCTCTGCACCGGGGGGGCGGGGCCGGTACATGCCTATTACGTGGCGCTCAAGCTGGGATTGAAGCGGATCATCTGTCCGGAGTCCGCCGGTGTCGCTTCGGCGCTGGGATTGCTGGTGGCGCCGGGCCGGGTCGACCGGGTGGCCACTGTCGGGTTCCATCTGGACGACGGCGACCCGGCCGAATTGGAAGCGGTCTTCAACCGGCTTGAGGACGAAACGCGCGTGGTCATCGCCGCCACCGGGCTGGATCCGGCGACGACAAAATACCGCCGGCTGGCCGATGGCCGGTTCGCCGGACAGGGCTTCGACCTTGTCGTCGATCTGCCGGACGGACCCTATACCGGCGATACCGTGCGCGCCGCATTGATCGCCGCATTCGAGAAAGGCTACCGCGAGAAATTCAGCGCCGCGCCACCCAATGTGCCGATTGAATTCCTCAATGTCCGGCTTTCCGCCCAGGCCCCGGTCCCCGGCGGTGCGGTGCTGCTGCGCGGGCGCGAAGGCGGCGGCGGAGCGCGGCCAAGCGGCGTCCGTCCGGCCTATTTCCCAGAATTCGGGCACACCGTTGACACCGTAATTTATGACCGCGCCAGCCTGTGCATCGGCGACAGCTTTGCCGGGCCGGCCATTATCGAAGATGCGGGATCGACCCTGATCGTCGGTCCCGGCGCCACGGTCGCGGTCGCCGCAAGCGGCAATATCATCGTCGTCATGCCGCAACGCCAAGGAGAAACCCCATGAGCGAAACCGAACCGCGGTTCGACGGTATCCTGCTTGAAGTGACCTGGACGCGGCTGATTTCGATCACCGACGAAGCCGCCAAGGCCATCGTGCGGACCTCGTTCTCGACGCTCTCGAACGAAGCCAATGATTTCGCCTGCGTGCTGACCGATAGCCGGGGCTATTTGCTGGCCCAGAACAGCGGCAGCATTCCGTCCTTCATCGCCACCTTGCCGGCGACGGTGCGCCATTTCATCGATGAGATCGGGTTCGACAATCTGGCGCCGGGCGATCTGTTGATTACCAACGACCCGTGGAAGGGAACCGGTCATCTCAGCGATGTCTGCCTGGTCCGGCCGATCTTCCGCAATGATCGTATCGTCGCATTCGCCGCCACGACCTCGCATGTCCCCGATATCGGCGGGCGGCTGCGGGCGCTGGAAGCGCGCCAGATATTCGAAGAAGGTCTGCAAATACCGCTGATGAAATTGATCGAGCGCGGTAAAACCGACCAGACGCTGGTCAAACTGATCGCCCAGAACGTGCGGGTGCCGGACCAAACGCTGGGCGATATCTGGGCCCAGGCCGGGGCTTGTGAGCTGATGGCCGACCGGTTGACCCGGCTGATGGACGATTACGACCTGAACACGCTGAGCGAACTGGCCGACGAGTTGTTCCAGCGGACCGAATCGGCGATGCGCCGCGCCATCGCCGATGTCCCCGACGGCACCTACCGCTACGCGATGGACAGTGATGGCGACGGCGATGGCGAGTGCTATCGCTTCGCCGTGGCGGTGACGGTCGCGGGCGGCGATATCACCATCGACTATACCGGAACATCGGCCGCCCAGCCGCGCGCGATCAACTGCGTTCTGGCCTATACTTACGCGATGTCGGCCTATGCGGTGAAATGCGCATTGCTGCCGGAACTGGCCAATAATGAGGGCATGTTCCGCCCGATCAAGGTGATCGCGCCGGAAGACAGCCTGGTCAATCCGCGCTATCCGGCCGCCGTGGTGGCGCGGGCCAGCACCGGACACTACCTGCCGGTTCTGGTGTTCGGCGCGTTGCGCGATGTGTTGCCGGACAAGGTGATGGCGGCGGCGGGCTCGCCGCTATGGGTGTTCACCCATAGCGGGCTCGATGATGACGGCAAACCCTATGCCAATGTCTTCTTCTTCAATGGCGGCATGGGCGCGACCACGGCCAAGGATGGCGAGAACTGCCTGAGCTGGCCAAGCAATATCTCATCGACTCCAGTGGAGGTCGCCGAACGCAACAGCCAGATGTTCTGCCGCCACAAACGCTTCGTACCGGGTTCGGGCGGCGCTGGCCGGCGTCGCGGCGGCCTTGGTCAGGAAATCCTGTTCGAGAGCGAATCCGAACGGCCCATCATCGCGCTGTTCATGACCGAACGGACCCGGATCGCCGCGCCGGGGTTTTCCGGCGGCGGCGATGGGCAGCTGGGCGTGGTTGAAATCAACGGCGTCGCGGTCGATAGCCGTGCCCAACACGTGCTGCACAAGGGCGATACGGTGTTGCTGCGCACGCCTGGCGGCGGCGGGTACGGCGACCCCAAGGACCGGCCCGAAGATCTGATCGAGCGCGACCGAATTCGAGGTTATTCGCCGGTCAGGGCCAGCGGCCGCTCCAGCGCGTAATCGAGGCTGGCCAGTTCGGCCAGCAGCTTTTCGATCTGTGCCGCGGCCATCGCGGTGAAGGGCGGGCGGGTCATGCGCCAGGCGTTGTCGCCCTTGTAATGCGCGATGATTTCCTTCAGCGCCGGGACCATCGGGTAACCCTGAATGGTGGTGCGCAGCGCCGAGATGCTTTCCTGCATGGCGTCGGCTTCGGGGGTTTCCCAGTTATCGTAGAGTTCGCGCAGCTTGGCCGGATTGACGTTCGCCGACGCCGTGATGCAGCCGGCGGCGCCGTGCCGCAGCCCTTTCAGCATGAACGATTCCGATCCCGGAAACATATTGATAGTGGGGAACGCCTTGAGGATCGCCGCCATGTTGTCCCAGTCGCCGGAACTGTCCTTGATGCCGACGATGGTGTCGGGATAGGCGTCGATCAGCCGGCCGATCAGATCGAGGCTGAAGCCGAACACGGTTTGGGGCGGAATGTGATACAGATAGACCCGCAGCCGGTCGTCGGCGATGCGCTGGATGGTCTCGTCGAAGAAACGGAAAATGCCGTCATCGTCGACATTCTTGTAATAATAGGGCGGCAGCATCAGGACGCCGCCGCAACCCAGCTCGACCGCGTGTTTGGTCAGGGCCACGGTTTCACTGATCGAGCAGGCGCCGGTCCCCGGCATCAATACGGCCGTGTCCACGCCGCCTTCGGCCAGGGCTTCGAGCAGCGCCATGCGTTCCGATCCCGATTGCGAATTCGCTTCGCTGGTGGTGCCGAATACGGCCAGCCCGGCGCAGCCCTGATCGAGCAGCCACCGGCAATGGGTGACGAACCGGCCGGTGTCGGGTTCAAGGTCCGCCGTGAAAGGTGTGAGGGCGGGTGAAATGACGCCGGAAAAACCATCGATTCTGGCCATAAAACGCATCCTTCGTGACAAATATTGCGATTGGCCCGCACCATAGTCGCTGGCACACGCCACCGTAAAGTGGCGATAGCGGTCAGTTGCCGCCGAGTTCCCGGTTGGTTTCCTTTATCGCCGCCTCGACGGCGATTTCCGGCAGAGCGCCGACTTCCATCATCAGGGCTATGGCCGGCCTTAGCTTGGCCAGATTCACGTTCCGGGCGATGACGCCGCGCAGCCAGTCGCTCGGTGTCACGCCGGCGGCCAGCAACGCCTCGGCGACCGCAAGATGCCCGCCAAGCAGCGCATAATCGACGATCATGCGCGGGCCCGTCCCCCAGCTGTCGTCGACGAAATCGCGCAACTCATCCAGCCTGATATCGCCCGCCCGCGCCGCCATCAGGCGCCGCATCGCGGCCGCGTCGTCGGCGTCAACGGCGGCGAATAGCCGCCTCGAATAGCTCGGCCTGGTTTGGGGGGCGGCGGATTTGGCCGCTGGCGGCACCGATGCCTGGATAGCTGGCGGGTCCGCGACTTGTTTTTTCGGCGGGTCCGAAACTTTTTTATTCGGCGGGTCCGCCGACGGGGCCATCTGGGTCAGGGAGATCGCGCGCTCATAGAAGGCGATGGCAAGATTCCGGTCGTAATTTGCGATGACGATCCCACCGGCGACCGCCGCCGCCAGAATGCCGCAACACATCGCCACGGGCCACTTCCGGCGGGCGGCGGCCGGTGGCGCGTTTGGCGGTGGCGGCAGGCCGCCAATAAGCGGCGCATCGGAAACAACCTTGCCGTCGCGGGTCGTGACCAGGGTGGTGTAGTCGATGCGGCCATCCTGGGACTGGGCCAGGACGAGCCGCAATTCACTAAAATGCTGGTCGCTCAGCAACGGTCCCATGCGCGCGATGGCGTCGTTATGATCGTCGCAGCGCTGCAAATTCCGCCACGCGCCGTCGTCAAGGCCCTGTATCCAGAAAATGCTATGCGGTTCGCTCATATTCGCGGGCTATGCCGGGTCTTTCGTGTTCGCGCGGGTTATTTCGACGCCGACGCTGCCGACATCGTCGAGGGCGTCGAGTTTTTCCGCCCGCACCGTCACTTGTTCGACGCGGCGGTCCGCCAGGCACAGCGCCGCCACGCGGCTGGCCAGGGTTTCGACGAGGTTGATATGGCCCTCGGCGGCGAGCCGTTGCACATCCTCCACGATCCCCGCATAGCAGACCACCTGCCGGTAGCGGTCGGCGTCGAACCGGTCGGCTTCGCGCACGCTCAGATCGAGATTGATGCGCACCCGCTGTACAGCACCCCGTTCATGGTCATGGATACCGATTTCCCATGGCACGATGAGGTCGCGCACGAAAATCCGGTAGGTTGGCCGGCGGGGGCGAATCTGCGTCGGGGCAAGGGGGGTGCCTGCGGTCTTCAAAGAAGGTATCCTTCGTTGGGAAATCAGAATTTCCGCATTATGGTATTGCGCCCGGCGCATCGCAATCAATCACTTGGAGTAAGGCCGCATGCGGCTGAAAGATGGGTTTTCCTGGGGAACCCGCTGCTATGTGATGGGTATTCTCAACCTGTCGCCCGATTCGTTTTCTGGCGACGGCCTGGCGGACGCGCAAGGTGCGGTGGCGCAAGCGCTGCGGTTCGCCGATGCGGGCGCCGATATAATCGATATCGGAGGCGAGAGCACCCGCCCGGCCGCCCGGCCGCTGGACGCGGCGGCGGAAGCGGCGCGTGTCGTGCCGGTCATTGCCGCCGTGCGCGCGGCTTTGCCAAATATGCCGCTTTCGGTCGATACCTACCGCGCCCCGGTGGCGCAAGCGGCTCTGGATGCGGGCGCGGATATCGTCAACGATGTGTGGGGCCTGCGCGCCGATGCGGATATCGCCGCCTTGGCGGCGGCGCGCGGTGCACCGGTGATCCTGATGCACAACCGCACCAGACCCGGTTACGCCGACATCGACCGCCGGCTTGGCGGCCAGTATATCGGCGCGCATTACGACGATCTGCTGGGCGAGGTGTATGACGAACTGGCGGGTCTGGCGGCGGGCGCGATGGCGGCCGGGATCGAGGCGGATCAGATCGTCCTCGATCCCGGTCTTGGCTTTGGCAAGTCGCTCGACCAGAACCTCGCCTTGATGAACCATCTGGGCCATTTCAAATCGCTTGGCTATCCGGTGCTGGTCGGACCGAGCCGCAAATCCTTCATCGGCCGGACCCTGGATGTTCCGGTCGAAGACCGGCTGGCCGGTACGGCGGCGGCGATAGCTGTGTCTATTGTGCGCGGCGCCGATATCGTGCGGGTGCATGACGTGGCCGAAATGGCGCAGGTCGCCCGCATGACCGATGCGATCCTGCGCGCGCCGCTTTCGTGACCATTCCGGTTTTCATCGCCCTTGGCGGCAATCTTGGCGACCGGGCGGTGCAACTGGCGGCCGCACGGGCGCGGCTTGGCGCTGTGATGACGCTCGATGCGTGCTCGCCGGTCTATGAATCCGCGCCGCTTTATGTCACCGACCAGCCCGATTTTCTCAACCAGGTCGTTGGCGGCCGCACCGCGCTGGCGGCGCTGGCGCTACTGGAACGGTTGCAGGCAATCGAACGGGCGCTTGGCCGCGTGCCGGCCGAACCCAACAGCCCGCGCGCCATCGATCTGGATATCCTGTATTACGGCGACGCGATAATTCGCCAGCCGCCGAACCTTATCGTGCCCCATCCCCGCATTGCCGAACGCCGCTTTGTCCTGCAACCGCTGGCCGATATCGCCCCGGCGCACCGCGACCCGGCGACTGGATTGACGGTTACGGAAATGCTTGCGGCATTGCCGCCGTCGGCTGTCGGTCCATATTGACCTGTATGGATCACCCAATTTATTTTAAGATAATTCGGTATGACGTAACCAGATTTCCTCTGTTATTGACAATTTTTTGTTTTTCAATCTTGTGTCCCATTGCTTTGATTTTTGTTAGGCAATTTAGATAAGGTCCGCCGTTCTCTTTGATGATGTCTTCGTTAGTGGCTCCACCGTGGCGTAAATACATTGTAACTGCACGGTGTGTGGAGCTATGGCCGAAAGTTGGTGACGGCGCTATCAGGCGGCGTGTTTGATTTGCTTGATCCCGTCCTTGAACGGTACTCCTTCGATGAGTTCGGCGAGTTGG
>Ga0066376_10005622_pt1 | contig 10562 bp, 10 predicted proteins | sample Knorr_S15_td_Bot_FD_77009 | JGI IMG/M metagenome (GOLD analysis project Ga0066376, IMG submission 77009) | Marine microbial communities from Southern Atlantic Ocean transect - Knorr_S15_td_Bottom_ad_5009_LV_A | ecosystem: Environmental > Aquatic > Marine > Oceanic | place: Southern Atlantic... | reverse complement strand
CGTGATCATTCGGCACTTCCGCCGCTTTCACATTGGGAGACGCTTGCGGAAAGCGACGAAGAGCTGGAACGCAACCTCGGCACGTATTGGAGCGAGCGGCTCAGGTCGGGTATCCCGCCTGTTCGATTCCTCCCGTGGGCAGTCGGGCTGATCCGTTTGGCACCCGGTCACCAGATCGCCTGGCTTGCGAACGAAGTACTCGCCGAGTGGCTTCCGTTGTTGCGGGAGTGGATGAATGATCCCAACCTGATTGGATGGGGATACTGTCAGGACGGTCGAAACTATATGCCGACGGACGCGCTGATCGGTGAAGGGGGTTACGAGGTCGATCGCGCGAATACTTACAGCAAGTACGGGCCGGGGCCGGTGGCGGTCGGGATCAATGAGGCGACGAGGAAGACGTTCTCGGAGTTGGCGGATCGCATTCGAAATGAAGACTAACGAGGGATACTATCGTGGACGCAGCCGTGGCGATGACTGATGAGCAGAAGTTCTTCTTCGACTTGCGAGGATGGCTGCTTTTGCCCTCCATCCTGACAGACGATGACATCGAGGAGATGAAGGCCGAGGTGTATGCCGGCGCCAAACGGAGTTACGAAGGCGCACTTCAGCGACTCCTGGATCACCCTGCAATCGTGGGCATCCTGTCAGAGATTCTGACCGAAGATCAATATGCTCTGGATGAGTGTTACGGATTTCGGTGTGAGGCGTCGTTTACGACCGTTCGGCCACCCGGATGGAGCAAAACGGAACGACGTGATTCGGGGATGCCGCACGTCGTCCGTCCACCACAACAGGCAAACGCGATGCGATACCAGGTGGCGGGTGGAAAGATCTACTCAGGTCTGACACGCGTTGTCTGGGAGTTGGAAGAAGTGAGGTCGGGACAGGGAGCGACGTCGTTCTTGAGCGGATCGCATAAGGCGCACTTCAATTATGGAGGTCCGAACCCATCCAAATCGAACATCGGGGAATCCCCGTGGGAAGACAGTATGCGCGACGCGATGGAAGACTACAGTTGCCCTCCCGGCTCCATTGTCATCTTCACAGAAAGCCTGATCCACGCGGCGAACGACTGGACGAACCCGGATAACCCGCGATGCGCCGTCTTTAACTGCTACAACTCGATCTGGTCACAGTGGCATCGAACCCAACTCGATCACGAGATCATCGCGGTGATGCCGAAGAAGCGCCAGACCCTGTTCCGGGGGACGTGGGCGATTGGAGGGAACCGGGAGTATTCGGAGGAGAACCGGGCGCTTTAGATAAAGTCAAAGGATTCACCACTAAGGCACTAAGAGCACGAAGAAAAGCAGGGGAAACCCAAGACCAGACCGCCAAGGCATGTCCGCGCGAAAGCGGGGAACGCCAGGAACCGCCAGGGGGAATCAAAGGCTGTGAAGCAGGAGATGTTGAAAAATGAATGAAGTGCCGGTTCGGTGCAGAGGGAACCACCATATGCTGAAACGGGGGCCTACCAACCTGCGGATCACGGAGGCGGAGGCGCTCGATATCGAATACCACAGCGATGTCGATGACAGTCTGGAGCGCATGAAAAATGCGGGGTTTGTGGTGTTCAAGAGCCTGTTTAATGGCGAAGAGGTGGCGACGCTTCGGCAGCTGATGGATCAATCCGGCGGGGATGACGAGGAGTACTATAAAGAGGGACACTACCTGAAGAGCGAGGACGATTCGGAGTACAGGCGGTTCGACAAACACTTCGGGCCGCCGTTCTGTCTGGATGATGCCTTCCTGGAGTATACAGACCGGGAGCCGGCGATCGACGTGATCGAAGGCATTCACGGCTACGGAACACGGCTGATCGGAGGGTCGGTCTGGATCACGGGAGCAGGACGATATCCCATGGGGCTGCACATTGATTACCAACCGTTCGGGTTGCCCGAGGATGTCGCGAGCGATCCGCGTGTGCAGATTCCGATCATGATCAGCACGCTCCACGTTTATGTGAACGATATGTATATGGATCTCGGCCCGACACTTGTCGTCGAAGGAAGCCACAAGTCAGGACGTGTCCCGGACGACGATACCGGGTGGAACGGCAACCCATGCAAGGCGCTGGTCTGCAAGGCTGGGGATGCGATCCTGTTTCGGAGCGACTTGTGGCACGGCGCTCTGCCGAACGTGAGCAAAGAGCGACGATACATGCTGCAGGTGCACTATGGATGCGCCTATGTGGAACGTCCATTCATCTCGCCGTGGAAGAACCGTCGGTTTCCGGAGGAATACGTCGATCTGTGCACGGATCGACAGCGGCGCTTGTTGGGTGAACGGCAGGAAGGCTTCCACTATCCTCAAGGTTCGTATGTCCTGCGGCAAGCGCTTCAACACCGTGGAGAGGGGCAATGGCATCAGGAATAGAACTGCATGGTAGACACATTTTTGTGGCCGGCGGCAGCCGGGGGATCGGAGCCGCGACGGCTCGCATGCTGGGTGCATTCGGTGCGAGCGTTTCGCTGACATATCAAAACAGTCAGGCTGCGGCGGACGAGCTTGTGGAGAGTATCACTGCCGAAGGGGGTCAGGCCCACTCGATTAAAGCGGCTGTCGAGGATGAGACGAGCGTCAACAGAGCTGTAGATCAGGCAGTGGATCGGTTCGGTGAGCTCAGGGGGATGGTCGTTTCCGCGGGGGTGTTCGAACACTGCAAGATCGAGGATATGACGCTCGAGTTCTGGGAACGCACGATGTCAATCAATATGCGAGGCACGGTTTGGTGTGTGAAAGCCGCGGCGAAGCATATGCGTGCCCACGGGAACGGCGGTTCGATCGTGATATACGCCTCGACCGCGGGACAGGCTGGTGGTGGCAACGGAGCCAGCGCCTATGCGGTGAGCAAGGCCGGTCAGATCGTGTTTGGCCGTTGTATGGCACACGAACTGGCCGGCGATCAGATTCGCGTGAATACGATTGCGCCCGCGTGGACGGAAACGGATATGGCTGCACCGCACCTCGATCGGTTGGATCGAACGGAGGTGGCGAAGCGATTTCCGCTGGGCCGAATCGGTTTGCCCGATGATGTCGCATCCGCGACGTGCTATCTGTTGAGCGATATGGCCCTGTTTGTGACGGGGACCGTGCACACCGTGGATGGCGGGATGGCGATGCGGGGGTAGGTCAAGGGCAAAGGCGTACGATCGAGGATTGATGAGAGAAGATCGAGGATCGAAAGTCCAAACCTGGCTATGATTATCGATGGTCACACCCATTTGTACTCACGGGATACGGAGCGCTATCCGCTCGGGGACCCGGAATCGGCGTATCGTCCGGAGGCGGATGGATCTGCGGACACACTGAAGAGTGAGATGGATGCGGCTGGGGTCGATCGTGCGCTGACGATTACGGCGGGGTTCTACGGGTGGGACAATTCTTCGACGATGGATGCGCTTGCAGGGAGGGAAGACTGGTTGGCGGCGGGCGTGCTGGTCGATCCGGCAAGTGAGGCGGGACCGGATCAACTTACCTCATTGGTCGAGGCGGGTGTTTCGGGGATTCGCATTCAGAGACATTTGTTTTACCAACGAGATCTGGACGACCCTGTCAGCACGCCGCTCTGGGAGCGTGCCTCTGATCTCGGACTCACGGTAGACGTCAACGCGCCGCATCCTGAATATGGAGCGGTGGAGCATCGTGTTCGTGAGTTTCCGAACACGCGGTTTATTCTGGACCACTGTGGATACGTGTCCGCTGATCTGGCACCGAAGGCGAACACCGTATCACCTGCCGTCGCGCTCTCCCGCTATCCAAACGTCTATGCCAAGCTGACGTTTCTGCCGCTTGCCAGCCAGGAAGCCTTTCCGTTTCCGGACGTGCACTGGATGGTGCGCGAATTGGTGGATGTGTTCGGTCCGGAGCGATGTTTGTTCGGGACGAATTTCCCACAAGCGCAATACAGTCCGCACGTCAGTTATGGACAGATCGTTGAACTGTTCGCGGAGGCGATCGATCTGAGCCTGTCAGAGCGTGAGTGGATTCTGGGCGATACAGCAGGTACCCTGTGGAAGTGGGGGACCTGAGCCTCACGCAATGAACTTGACCCACAGAATGTATATTGCAAGGCCGATCATGAATGCGAAGCACAACCACAATAAAGCGTCCGATTTCCACGAAGGCGCGATGCGCTGGTCCAGATGCCTGTAGCGAAGATAGATGACACCTCCGGCAATGATCGGGAATTTTATGGCCTTCAGCAGTTGGCCTACGGTGAGCATCCAGACCGGATTCAGGAAGTAGAAATAGGCGCCCGCCGTCGCGATCGGAGCAAAGACGGCCCAGACCCGAAGGATCTTGAGCCGTGCCTGGTAGTCGTTCCGTTTGATGAGACCCAGAACAACCATCCCATCCGCGAATACGCGCACGTTTGCGCCGAGGCCTGAGATGGCTGTAGAAAAGAGGACGAAGAAGGCCCCCACGAGGAACAGCCAGAATGCCCATTCGCCGAGGGTGGTCGTATACATGTTGGACAGGACGGAGATCGTCTCGAGGCCGTCCGGTTTCTCACCCAGGCGGTGCAGGACACCGGCACCCAGCATATAAAACGGGATGGTAGCGCACGTCAGCAGGATCAGCGTCAACTTGACGTCGGTCTGCATGACGGCAATCCATCCCCGAGCACGGCGGACCCAGTCGTCCGATTCGTCGGCAGGCCCGGTGAACCGCGCGTAGCCTTTCTCCACGCACCAGTATGAGTAGGCGATTTGCTCGCCCGTTCCCACGCCCGTTCCCCCATACATCGCAAGCGCGGAAATGATCGCCATCTCCGGAAACCCGAAACCCATACCCGCGATCATTTCGTCCCAGGTGATGGCGTATTCCGTCATCTGGAGGAGGATGGCACAGGCGACAGTGATGAATGTGAAGGTGACGACCATGACGGTCAGGAATTTCTCGAGGAATGAATAAGTGCCGGAAAGGGCGATGGCCATGGCGACGAAGGCGATGCCAACGGTCCACCACTCGGACCCGAGCGAAGGAAAGGCCTCAGTGATCGCCTGGCCCGCGCCTCCGTAGATGCCGCCACCGACGAGAAGGTCAGGAATGATCCAGAGGATCCAGAAGTAGATGTACCAGGATACTTTCTTGCCGTTGAAGCCGGGGACTTTGCCGGGCAGCCGATTGAAGGCGTGGAGGAACGGCTCGCCTGAGGATACCGTATACCGGCCGAGTTCCGCCTGAATGATGGTTTTGCTCCAACAGCTGAGGAGCACGAACCAAAACATCGAGAAGCCGACGATAGAGCCGAGCGTTGTCGTCAGGATGATTTCGCCGGATCCGACGACCGATCCGACCAGAACCAGCCCCGGGCCGAGAAACAACAGTCTCCCCTTCAAGTCCGTCGGTGGTTCCTTTATCGAATCAGGGTGGAGTCCATACGGATCGTCGGCATCGTGTTCCGTGTCGGATTGCCGATCGGAACTCTGTGTGTCCGGCATCTATCCTCCGGGTAGAATGTGATCTCAACTTATTCCCAATCCCAGCACGATGGACAAGAAGAGTCGAAACCGGGACATCGTCAACGGTGTTCGATGACCCGGCTCGTTTGACAGTCCATTTTAGCCCCAACATATTTCACTTAGATAACAGGAGAATTCAGCGCAAACCCGGAGAGACCGATGCCCGTCGTTCTGATCGCCAACAGACAGGAATCTGAAGTCGAAGAGATGCTATCCCGCGTTCCGGAGGACACTGAAGTGCGGCTGCTGCCCACGGACCAGTCGATTCCTACGAATGTGGGTCGTCAGGTCGGCAAAGGCAGCAGATTGGCGGACCATCTCGGTGGCGTCGAGATTGTGTTCGGCACGGTACGGGAGGCTGACTTCCCATACGCCGACTCCTTGAAATGGATCCAGCAACCGACGATCGGTGTGGAAGTGCATATGTATCCCGCTCTCAAGGAGAGCGATGTTGTTCTCACGAACTGTAAGGGGCTCGGTAGTACCCAGCTCTCGGAGCAGGCATTTGCCCTGCTCTTCGTGCTCACGCGGCGCATTCGGGAACAACACGATTTTATGAAGGACAAGCGCTGGGAGCGCGTGCCGTGTGTTGAATTGGCCGGGAGTACGATGGGATTGGTCGGGCTGGGCGGAGTCGGGATGGCGATGGCCGTACGGGCACACGCCTTCGGGTTCAGAGTTCTGGCGGTGGATCCGGAGCCGATCGTGAAACCCGACTTCGTGGAGCGTCTGGAGAAACCGGAGTGGCTCGGAGAGATGGCGGCGCAGTCCGATGTGCTCGTCTCTTGCTGCCCCTCGACGCCGGAGACGCATCGCATCGTGTCGGGTGATGTGCTGGGGCGTATGAAGCCCGCAAGCTACTTTATCAACGTCAGCCGCGGCAAAGTGGTAGATGAAGAGGCTTTGATCGAAGCTCTGAGGTCGGACAGATTGGCCGGAGCGGGTCTGGATGTGACCTACATCGAACCGTGCCCAAAGGACAGCCCGCTGTGGGAACTCCCGAACGTGATTCTCAGCTCGCACAGCGCAGGGTCATCGCAGTTCGTGCGGCCGAGAGCGATGGAGCTGTTTATCGACAACTTGCATCGCTACGTGAACGGTGAGGAATTGATGAATATCGTAGACAAACAGAAGGGGTATTAGAAAGTCCAAGGCATTGACCACCAAGGGCACCAAAGGCACCAAGAAAACCCAAGCAAGGGAAGATCTGAAGGCGGAGCAACCATCGTAGATCATCGCGAAGATCAGGCTTGAATGTTGACTTTTGAAGGTCTACTCACCTGCCAAGTCGTGCATTTCGTGGTAGTCCTTTCTGATTAAAGGAGACAAACATGATTCGAAAAGCATTCGTGATGCAGGTGAATCCGGATCAACACGAAGAGTATGAGAAACGACATAACCCGATCTGGCCTGAATTGGAGGAGACGATCAAGGCGCACGGGGTGACGAGCTATTCGATCTTTCTGGACGCGGAGAGCAGTCAGCTGTTTGCGTATGCCGAGATCGAAGATGAAGCGCAGTGGGCAACTATCGCGGATGAAGAGATCTGCAAGAAGTGGTGGGCACATATGCGGGAACTCATGCCGTCGAATCCGGACAACAGCCCGGTCAGCAAAGAGGTCAGGGAGGTTTTTCACATCGAGTAGCTAGAAAGTCAAGAGCCGGGAATACGAAGACGCGAAGAACGGACCGTGATCAAATGGGATTAAAAGCGCACCTTCTGCGTGAAAGCTGGACCGCATTTCCTGGCCGACCTGCCGGGATTGTAGTTTGCCTTGTGATGCTCTTCGGAGTCGCTATATCCGAGATCTCACCGATCGAGGCCGATCGACGCATGTTGGCAGAGCTGTTTCTGGGAAAGCTATCTTAAGAGGTTCTGTTGAGACGATTACGGGAACTGGTCATTCGATCACCGTTCGATCCGGAGGTTCCTGAACGACAGGCGCGCGCCAAGTTGCTTGCCCATGGCATCCTTGACCGGCAGTCCAGAATGCCTGCGCGCGAGCGGAGAGGTCAGCCAACAGAGACTGCTTACCAACTTCTTCTTATCCAGGCCATGTCCGATACCTCGGTCAAGGGGAAAGAGCTGCTGGAAATTGTCCAGGGCTACTCCAAGCACGCGACACACAATCAGGACCTGGTCCATGCCTCAGCACCTCTTCTGCTTGTCGAACGCAGCCGATACTATGCGGAAAGCAGAGTCGCTTGCACGAGATGGGTTGGACGAGATCGCACGTTATACGCACGTCCGACGGGATTCAGAGACCCCTGACCAGCACGCGCTCAGGAAGAACCAGCTGGCCTCGAAAATTCACGACGCCATAGGATGGTCTCTTGCGAAACAGGGCCGACTGGACGAAGCAGAAGGCGAGCTTCATAAGGCACTAGAACTGGACCCGAGAAGATGGCTCGTGTCTTACCACCTGGGTGCTGTTCGAGAGGAACGCGGAGACCTGGACGCGGCTGAATCATTGGTCAGCCGGAGTCTGGCGACTCCGATGGGCGGCACCAATCCGAGTGAGGAAGCGCTGAGCCAGCTGTATGTTCAGAGGCACGGGAGCAGGGAAGGATATCGGGATTACCGGAAAAGTCTTGCGCGTCAGCATTCGGCTCGCCGACGCGACGAGATTGTCGGTGATCGATTCGATGCCGAAGTGTGGCCACGATTCCGTCTCGAGTCGATTGGCGGCGGCCACGTCGAGCTAGCCGATCTTCGTGGGAATGTAGTCGTTGTTAACTTTTGGGGTATCTGGTGTTCGTGGTGTCTTGTGGAGCTTCCGGAATTCCAGCTCCTTGCGGAACAGTACGAACACGATCCCGAAGTCGTCATTCTAACGACAAGGAACAGGACAAAGTGCGAGACTGGATGATCGAGAAAGGGTTCTACTTTCGGTCCTTCGGGATGACGGCTATGTAAGGGATACTGCGAAGATCATGGCGTTCCCAACAACGTGGTTTCTCAACGGTAAAGGTCGCCTGGTCTACGTTCAGAGAGGTTATACTCCCAACCTTGCTGAGGAGTTTTCGTGGCGAATCGAAGCGCTGAGGACCTCCCCCTGATCACTCGTGGGAGAGCAGGAAGCGAGATCAGTATCTGGTGGGCCAGCATCAGGAGATGAGATCGAGGGGTTGACAGAGACAGGTGGATTTGATACACTGAACAGGGTTCATTTTATGGGAAGAGTTTAGTGAATACACTCGAGAGACGCGAGCGCGACAAACAGGAGATGCGTCGGCAGGTTCTCGACGCAGCCATGGGATTGTTCGTCGAGGAAGGCTACGACAAGGTTTCCATCAGGAGGATTGCGAATAAGATCGGCTACAGTCCAGGTACGATCTATCTCTATTTCAAGGACAAAGACGACATCTTCTTTCATCTTCATGAAGAGGGTTTCGCGAGGCTGATCGAACGCCAAAGAGAGGTTTTCGACGAGCCCGACCCCGCTGCTCGTCTGCGGAAAATGGGGAGAGCGTATATCCGCTTCGCCCTTGAGAACCCGGAATACTATGAGCTGATGTTTATCATCCGCGGTCCTTTTCGCCACGTTCAGGCTGAATGGACTTGCGGAGTCGACAGCCTGGATTGCTTGCGTCAGACGATTCAAGCGTGTGTCGATTCGGGTCAGATGAAGGATGTGGACCCCGAGATGGCTACTTTCGCGATGTGGTCCTCTGTCCACGGGCTTGCGTCGCTCCTGCTGCGAGATCGCTTCAAGATGGTGCCCGAAGAACAAATCGAAGGTCTTGTCGCCGGTGTGATGGACGTGTTTGGCTCCAAGATGATGAGTTAGTACCTTTTTCTGTTCTTTGAATGAACGATGTTCAATAAAGATGAAGTGTTCAGCGACGTGGTTTCTCTGGAGGTTCGCGATGTGGATATGGATGGTTGTCGTGACATTGGGACTAACGTGGCCGACTCGAGCGGAGGAAGCCGAGTCCGGCATGACCGGCAGCATTCGCGGTCAGGTGCGTGAGAAGCTGTCCAAACAGCTTTTGCAAGGCGCGAACGTGATCGTTCAAGGAACACAATCGGGCGCGACGACCGGAGCTGACGGGTTCTTCCGGATCGATGGGCTTTCGGAAGATGTCTATTCGGTAGCGGTTTCGTTTATCGGCTTTGCGCCAGCGCTTCTGACCGATATCCGGGTCGTTCGAGGGAAGGCGACCGCAATGCCGGATGTCGAGTTGTCGGAAGCGCTTGTCATTGGAGACGAGATCGTGGTGACGTCAGGCTTCTTCGAAAACGAGAAGCGGGCCCCGGTTTCCACATACAACTATACACGAGAGGAGATATGGCGTTCGCCAGGGGCGGCAGGTGACGTGTTCCGTGCGCTTGAAACACTTCCTGGCGTGAGCAGTGCAGGAGGAGAATTTTCGAGTTTCTCTGTTCGTGGTGGAAGGCCGAAGGATAACATCATCTTGATCGACAATATCCCGTTCGATCGCGTGACTCACTTTGCAGGTGGTTCGACCGAGGAGCAGGATAAGCTGGGCGGGCGGTTCAGCATCTTCGCACCCAACCTGGTTGAGAAGGCCGAATTTCAAGCGGGCGGCTTCTCCGCGATTTACGGCGGGAAGAACGCGTCGATTTTAAACCTGGGGATCCGGGAAGGAAATCCCGAGGACCGAACGATAGACGGTCGGATCGATGTGCTCGGACAGGAACTGAACTACAGCGGTCCCCTCGGGCTCAACAAAGGTTCGGGTCTGATCTTCTCCATACGACACCAGGACTTCACGCGTATTCTCGAGCTTACCGGTCAGGGAGAATTTGGTTCGCCGCGTTTTCTTGACGTAATCGGAAAGGCGACGGTCGAGATCAACGGTCGTCACAAGATTTCGTTTCTCGGCATTCTGTCGACGGAGGCGTTCGATCGCGATGTCGATGATATCCTGGATGCCGACGTCGTTCCGGAGACGAGTCAGGAGGTTGTGAATTTCGATGAAGACAAGGCATTGGCTGCAATGACCTGGCGAAACTTGATCGGAGATGGATTCGTCGAGTCCGCCCTGTACTATCGTTCGACCGTGAAGAACGTGGTGGTGGGACGAGCAGAGCCAATCGGAGCGAATCTATCTGACCTCGACGGT
>Ga0066376_10005621_pt1 | contig 10563 bp, 9 predicted proteins | sample Knorr_S15_td_Bot_FD_77009 | JGI IMG/M metagenome (GOLD analysis project Ga0066376, IMG submission 77009) | Marine microbial communities from Southern Atlantic Ocean transect - Knorr_S15_td_Bottom_ad_5009_LV_A | ecosystem: Environmental > Aquatic > Marine > Oceanic | place: Southern Atlantic... | reverse complement strand
GCACCAATAATGCAACCTGTTTCCCATTGTGAACCGCTACAAACGCAGCTCTAAGTGCAATTTCGGTTTTGCCGAATCCAACATCGCCACAGACCAGCCGGTCCATTGGCCGATCGGATACCAAGTCACTCAGAACATCCTCCATCACGGTGATTTGGTCAGGCGTCTCTTCGTGAACGAACTTCGATACGAACTCCGAGTATTCCGGCGTCGGTATAGCGAGGGCGTTGCCGGTTCGAGACGTCCGGATTGCCTGTATTTCCAACAGTTCGGCGGCTGTGTCGCGGGTGCGCTTGACGGCTCTGTCTTTAGCTTTGGCCCATTGTTCGGACCCTAGTTTATGCAGTGGCGCAGTCTCGGAGTCGCCGCCCAGGTATCGGCTTACCAGATGCAGGTTCAAGATCGGCACGTAAAGTTTGTCGCCACCCTGATAATCAATAACCATCAGTTCGCTCTCGTGCTCCAATATGCGCATGACCTTCAAGCCCCTGTAGCGCCCTACACCGTAATCTTCATGGACCACCGGATCGTCAATCTTCAGTTCGGCAAGCGACTGGATGATACTTTCAGGATCACGTGATCGGGCGGCACGCCTCGGTTTGTGAGTAATCCGCTCGCCAAATATCTGGGTTTCGGTCAAGACCTCCAACCCCAAGGCCCGAAAAACAGCACCGCGTTCGAGCCGACAGATTATTGTCGCGAGTTGGGGGCCATCCTCGTCCGCAAATTCAGTCCATGCATCCACTTTAGTCGGGTACATGTCACGACTTCCAAGAACCTCGTTAATGATGTCCTGTCGGCCCTGGGATTCAAACGCGAGTAGAGTCCTGCAAGGCGTATGTTGAAGATGTTGAATTACAGCACTGTACGGTTCGTTGCTTCGCGGTTCGACCCAAAAAATACCAGGTTTAACGCCCTCCGATTGCTCATGTGATTTTGTGTCTAGAAAGGCCCTGGTCTCAGTATCCACTCGCTGGATTATTTCGTTTGGCGAAGCGTACAGTTGTTCGGGTGGCAGGGGGAGTCTTTCGGGCACGAGACATGCCAGTTTATGACGGTCAATGATCGATGCCCATTGTCTGTCGACGCTGTCTCGAAAACCTTTGTCCAGGACCCACGTGACGTTAGAGGGCAGATGATCAAACAGGGTATTGGTCTCGCCATAAAATAATGGCCAAAAGAAATCCAGACCCGCGGGTAGATTGCCTTTACTGATTTCTCGGTACACTAGATGCTTCTGTGGATCGCCTTCAAATTGACGCCGAAAATTGGCCCGGAACCGAGTGATCGCGTCGCTGTCTGTGGGATACTCCCGAGCAGGGAGGAGTTCTATGGATCTTCTGGTAGCAGACGATCTTTGTGACGCTGGGTCAAACAAGCGGATGGTTTCTAATTGGTCCCCAAAGAGGTCGAGCCTGAATGGGGCGCTAGAGCCCATGGGGAAAATATCAACGACTCCGCCGCGAACTGCATACTCTCCCTGGCAAAGAACTTGCGATACAGATAGATATCCAGCCTCCTGAAGTCGTTTTCGAAGATTCTCTGGAACCACTGTCTGACCAGTCTCGAGTAAAAAGCTGTGGCCCAAGAAGTAGTCAGAAGGGGGGAGTCTTTGCATCAGTGCGGGTACGGTTGAAAGCAAGATGCCCCGTTCGAGATGCGGGATTTGAGCAAGTGTTCTCAGTCGGTCCGATATGACCTCTGGCTGAGGTGAAACAACATCATACGGCAGGCACTCCCAGTCTGAGAGAGACAATAGGGGTGGGGTAGAATGGTCCTGAATGAAGAAAGCTATTTCCTCCTGCAGGAGTTTCATCCGCCGAGAATCGTTGGCGATGACAACCACCGGCTTTTCCAGCCGATCAGCTAAGCGCGTTATCGCAAATCCCTCGGCGCTGCCATACAGATCAGGCCAGGGGGTGGCCTGGGTCGAATCGGAGCTTGGCTTGAATTCGTCTGGTAACGGGCGCATCGGGCAGCGTTTGCTTGGCCGCGGTGAGGTTATGGATTCTATCCTAATGACACGTACGTGCTTGAATATCCTGTTAGAAAAAAGACATTATGGCGTTTAAGAACGGAGAGAGACTTTGGGCCGTTGTCCCTGCAGCAGGTCAGGGCAAGCGTCTCGGTGGCGCTGTTCCAAAACAATATCTAGAAATCGCCGGGTTGAGTGTTTTGGCACATAGCTTGAACAGGCTGGCTGCGGTTGAACAGATCGATGACATTTTTGTTGGAATTTCTAAAACTGACAAACACTGGCAGAGGCTACCGTTGCCGGACGACACGCAGGTAGTTTGTTATACCGGGGGTCAATGTCGGGCGGAGACCGTGTGGTTGGGACTTCAAGCGCTACAGGGGTGCGCGGCTGCAGATGACTGGGTCCTTGTGCATGATGCAGCACGCCCTTGCGTGCGAATCGAGGACATTGACACCTTAATTTCAAAGGTAGTACCGTCATTCCAAGCTGGGCTGCTGGCTGTACCCGTAACCGATACAATCAAGATTGCAAACCAGGATTCAACCGCGGACCAGACGATGGATAGAAGAATGCTCTGGCGTGCCCAGACTCCCCAATTGTTCCGGTTTCCTGTGCTGTTCGCCGCGCTACAGGCAGTAGCGCATAATCTGGAGTCGATCCCGGATGAATCAGCAGCGGTAGAAAGGTTGGGTCTAAAACCCCTGATCGTTCAATCCGCTGGGCAGAATATCAAGATCACAAACAGCAGGGATCTACAACTGGCAGAATTTTTGCTTGGTGAGCAATCATGAAGGACCTGATCAGAGTCGGTCATGGGTTCGATGCCCATCAACTGGGTGACCGGCGGGTGTTGATTCTTGGGGGGGTGGAGATACCCTATCACCAAGGTTTGCAGGGGCACAGTGACGCTGATGTTCTGATCCATGCGATTTGCGATGCGTTATTGGGTGCTTCAGGACTGGGAGATATCGGGAACTTGTTTCCGGATACTGATGATCGAAACCTAAATAGAAACAGCCGGGAGTTTCTGGTCGAGGTTCGCCGGCTACTCCAATCGCATTCAATTCGAGTGGTTAATGTCGATGCGACACTCGTAGCCCAGGCGCCAAAATTAGCACCATTTATCGATGCGATGCGATCAAACCTGTCTGCTGACCTTGAATTAGACCGAAGTCTGGTCAATGTAAAAGCGACCACTACCGAAGGGTTGGGGTTCACCGGACGCGCTGAAGGTATAGCGGCGCACGCGGTAGTTCTGGTTGAACAATCTATAGGTTAACGTCGAAGCAGGATATAGAAGGCGCCATAACCACCATCGACCGGTTGTGAACAGCAATAAGCTAAAACACGAGGGTGTTTTCGAAGCGTTTCAAGCGCGGTGGTTCGAACGACCGAGACTCGATCAGGAGAATTTCTCCCTTTCCCAGTGATTATCATAACGCACTGGTTGTCCGGGTTGTTACAGGACCCTATGAAGCTGGTGATCGCAGCGGGGGTGGAGGTCTGCGTGTACCCATGAAGATCAAGAACTTCATCGATCTTCAATCGACCTCGCTTAAGCTCCCTCAATGTTTTTTTCTGGACTCCGCTTCGGTAAAACAGATCACCATCAAGATCCACCTTTCCAGAACTGGATATCGCACCTGCCTCAGGCGGCGCGCCGGCACTTCGTGGCTTGTTTGATACGACCGGCGAGCCTTGATTACGAAGGGGCGTGACCCCCGTCACTGACTTTCTGAATAAACGATCGGGATCGTGCATCATAAGGCCGTCCATCAGTTAGATTGTTCGGTTAAAAAACGTTCTGCATCCAGAGCAGCCATACAACCCGAACCCGCCGAGGTTACGGCCTGGCGATAGACGTGATCCGTGACATCTCCCGCTGCAAAAACTCCCGGGATACTTGTTGCCGTAGCTTCTCCGTTCAGTCCTCCGTTGGCCACAATGTACCCGCCATCCATCTCTAGTTTATCTTTGAAGATATCTGTATTGGGATTGTGACCAATCGCGATGAACACCCCATGAACGTCGAGCGTTGATTTCTTGCCCGAATTAACGTCTTTTATTCGAATACCAGTTACGCCTGCCGTGTCTCCCACTACTTCATCAAGTGTGTTGTTCCAGTGGATAACTACATTTCCATCACCATCGGATCGGGCAAACAGTTTATCCTGCATGATCGCTTCAGCCCTGAGTTGCTCACGGCGGTGAACCAACGAAACAGTAGAGCAGATATTTGAAAGATAGAGAGCTTCCTCAACAGCTGTATTCCCACCTCCAATGACGGCAACGGGTTTGTCTTTGTAGAAGAACCCATCACACGTGGCGCATGCCGAGACGCCTTTTCCTTTGTAGGTTTCTTCTGATGGCAGTCCCAGGTACCTTGCCGATGCACCGGTCGCAATGACTAGTGCATCACAGGTGTACGTCGCCGAATCGCCATGCAGGTGGAATGGCCTATGGTCCAATTCGGCATCATGAATATGGTCGAATATAACGTTGGTATCAAAACGTTCCACATGCGCCAACATACGTTGCATTAACTCGGGTCCCTGGACACCAGTCGAATCTCCCGGCCAATTGTCCACATCTGTGGTTGTCACGAGTTGACCGCCCTGTTCAATACCCGTTATGAGGACTGGGCTCAGATTTGCCCGGGCAGCGTAGAGGGCAGCGGTATAACCCGCGGGACCAGATCCGAGGATCAACAATCGGCTGTGGTTTTGTTTTCGCATGGCGGGTGGTTTTAACTGGTGCGGTCTAGTCAAAGTAGGGGGGAATTAAGCAATGCGAGATCATCAACGAATCCGAAGGCGCTATCATAATGAGTTTAAATCGATACCGATAGGGGAGCATTACCCAGATTAAGCGCTGCTCTTGCATATTTCGATATAATTACACCGCCTCATTTTTTACCAATCTGCTTATCGATCACTGTGGCCCAGGCGAAGTCGCCCAAACAAGTGGAACGGACTCATGTCCGTGTGTCACCAAGACTGTTGCGTTTGGGCAAGGAGGTGTTGGTCATTGCTCTGGGTGCATTCACAGCCTATCTATTGGTTTGTTTGGTGAGTTATTCAAGCAGCGATCCTGGTTACACGCACACGGGAGTCAGTAATGACGTCCAGAACCTTGGCGGCAGATTCGGCGCCTGGTTTTCAGACTTGGTGCTGAATGCATTAGGTTACTCCGCCTACTTTTTACCGATCCTGTTTGGTGTGGTGTGTTGGCGACTGTTGCGTGGATCGGACAGTGAAGGTATGGGATATTCCAAGCTGGTTCATGGGGCCGGTATGATATTCGTGCTTCTGTCAGCGTGTGGTATCGAATTCCTACATTACTTCTCCTGGTCCCGCACTATGCCGTTCGAGTCAGGTGGCTGGATCGGCATGTTGGCGGGGGCGTGGGCTTCTGATTCATTTGGGATAGTCGGTGCAACGGTTGTATTTCTGGTGGTCTTTATTGCTGGGATTTCCTGGTCTATGGACGTCAGCTGGTTCACGATCATGGATAAGGTTGGAGAATTGACCTGCAGGTGTTCTGAGAGGATATGGCAACGGGTAACGATTTGGTTTGATGAGGTACGGGGATCCAGGCTCAAACGAAAACGACACGATACAGTGGCAGAAATCAACCGGAATCGTGCCAAGAAACGTCCCCCGCGTATAGAGCCTAAGGTCACTGAAACCAGGGAGAGCGCCCGTATCTACAAGGAGAAGCAGGCGCCAATCCCTATGTTTACAGAGGATAAGGTCCCGCAGGGGTCACTACCGGCACTAGGCCTGCTTGATAAACCAGATGCGAAGGTTCAGGGATACAGCACGGAAACCTTGGAAATGATGTCCCGGTTGGTTGAGAAAAAGCTCATGGACTTCAACATCGATGTGCGAGTGGAATCAGTTCAGCCAGGGCCCGTGGTCACCCGTTTTGAAATCGATCCGGCACCGGGTGTTAAGGCAAGCCAGGTGGTGAGTCTGGCTCGGGATCTTGCCCGTTCATTGTCGGTGATCAGCGTCAGGGTGGTTGAAAATATTGCCGGCAAAACATACATCGGACTGGAGATTCCTAATGAGCTGAGGGAACCCGTGTGCCTGCTTGAGGGATTGGCTTCTGAAGTCTATGAATCGAGTAAAAGCCCTTTGACGCTCGTGCTGGGTAAGGACATTTCAGGGCAGCCCGTAATTGATGATTTGTGCAAGATGCCGCATTTACTGGTAGCAGGCACCACGGGATCAGGAAAATCGGTCTGCATCAATGCGTTGATTTTAAGCATTGTTTACAAGTCGACTCCAGAGGACGTTCGACTGATCATGATCGATCCCAAAATGCTTGAATTGTCTGGTTATGACGGAATACCTCACCTACTGACACCGGTTGTCACTGATATGAACAAAGCCGCCAACGCGCTTCGCTGGTGCGTGGGCGAAATGGATCGCCGATTCAGGCTGATGGCGTCCCTCAGTGTCAGGAACATTATGGGGTACAACCGTAAGGTTCTCGCTGCGATCAATTCCGGAAAGCCGCTTCCGGATCCTTTCTATGAGCCAATCGGTGGCGAGGGAGACCGCCAGCCACCGACGCTGGCAAAAATGCCCTACGTCGTGGTGATCGTAGACGAATTTGCCGATCTCGTGTTGGTGGTGGGAAAGAAAATCGAGGAGCTGATCACCCGGATCGCACAACGTGCAAGAGCAGCTGGTATACACCTGGTGCTGGCGACTCAACGACCTTCTGTGGATGTTGTGACAGGCCTGATCAAGGCAAATTTCCCAACCCGCATAGCATTCCAGATGAGTTCGCGTGCCGATTCTCGTACCGTTCTCGACCAAATGGGAGCGGAGCAACTGCTGGGGCATGGCGATATGCTTTTTCTGCCACCTGGTACCGGCTATCCAGTCCGAGTGCATGGTTCTTTTGTCTCGGATCAGGAAGTTCTGCGAGTCACACAACATTTACGCCAGAGTGGTGTACCCGAATATCTAGATGCTGTGATTCATTCGGAGGCCTCCCAGGAACTCGGCTCTGGACGAGACGACGCTATTGGGGGCGAAGGTGATCCGCTATACGACCAGGCGCTTGCATTTGTTGCTGAAACAAGACGCGCTTCAATCTCGTCGGTTCAGAGACACCTCAGGGTTGGGTATAACCGCGCGGCGAGAATGATAGAAGCCATGGAGGCTTCGGGCGTGGTCGGGCCACTCGAAAGTGGAAAACGTGAGGTCTTTGCGCCGGCCCCGGTTGAATAGATGACTCGACAAGAACAAGTGGCCACAATCCGCCAGGCTGTACGCTGGCTGTTTCTTTTCTTTTCGATGGGTGCCGGGCTGTCACCGGCATACGCAGGTGCAGATGGGTTTGACCAGCTTGATCGGTTTTTTGAGGAGGTCAGTACGCTCAAGGCCAGTTTCACCCAGGTAATTCTTGACGAAAATTTACTGGCACTTGAAGAGTCCAGCGGACTGCTCTGGATCGCTCGCCCAGGCCGATTTCGGTGGGATTATGACTCTGTTCACTCGCAGACGATTGTGGCTGATGGTGAGGTGCTCTGGGTTTACGATGTTGAACTGGAGCAGGTCACTCGCAGGGGGCAGGAGACTGCGATTGGACAAACTCCCGCGGTGTTGCTTTCCGGTGGGCAGCAATATCGGAAAGACTACAAAGCAACAGTTCTGGGGAGACAAGGTGCGGTTAACTGGATCTCACTAGTCCCCAAGTTAAGCGATGGAAGTTTTGCAGAGATTCAATTGGGTTTCGAGGGTGATACGCTTCGACTTATACAATTGCTGGACGAACTCAATCAGATCACGCGAGTAACACTGTCCGATGTGGTCGAAAATGAACCGATCCCCGATAGCGTATTTCAGTTTATTCCGCCTGCTGGCGTCGATGTCATAGGCGATGTTGAATAGATAGGATGTTGCAGTTACTGGTCATAGGATGCGGTGGTGCTGTCGGAGCGCTGATGCGCTATGGATTAGGATTGCGTATCACTCAATTCGCGGGAAACGGCTTTCCGTGGGGTACGTTAGTCGTCAATATAGCCGGGTGTTTTTTTGCCGGACTGGTCCTAGCGCTGTTTGTCACGCGAATACCTTTAAGTGACCTCTTAAGAAACGGGCTACAGATCGGGTTGCTTGGTGGATTTACAACGTTTTCGGCATTTTCCGTAGACGCCATCACTCTATTTGAACAGGGTTTGTGGCTGCGTGGCTTGTTGTACATTGTTACAAGTGTTGTTGTATCCATACTGGGTGCCTATCTGGGAATGGGTGTAGGTCGGAACTTTTGATAGCAAAGTCTTGAGGTAAGTCGAAGATGCTTGATCCGCAACTGCTCCGAAGTAAAACAGAGGAAGTGGCAAGACTGCTGCAAGCCCGGGGGTATTTGCTTGATACTGAACGGTTCCAGAGACTGGAGGAGGACCGAAAACAGCTCCAGATCAAACAGCAGGAGCTGCAACATTCCCGTAACCAAATCTCAAAAGAAATCGGCAAACTTAAGGCATCCAAAGAGGATGCATCTGAACTTATCAAGACAACCGAACTGCTCGGAGGAGAACTCAAAACTGTCAGCGATCGCTTGCAACAGATACAGCTTGAACTCAATGACCTGACTGCAGACGTGCCAAATATTCCTCATGAGAGTGTGCCGGCCGGCGAGTCAGAGGATGATAATGTCGAACAAAGGCGATGGGGTGAACGCCGTGAATTTTTGTTTGAAATATTTGACCACGTTCAACTTGGCGAGGACCTGGGGATGTTGGACTTCGAACAGGCTGCGAAGCTGACCGGTTCGCGCTTTGTCGTGATGACAGCAGGTCTCGCTCGACTACATAGAGCGCTGATTCAGTTTATGTTGGACCTTCACACCCAGGAGCACGGGTATGAAGAGACCTATGTGCCGTATCTGGTTAATGCCAGTTCCTTATTCGGTACAGGACAGTTGCCAAAGTTTGAGCGGGATCAGTTCGCAACCGATACCGACCCTCGGTACTACCTCATACCCACCGCGGAAGTGCCAGTTACTAATCTTTATCGAGACGAAATACTCGAATCGACTCGGCTGCCCGTTCGACACGTGTGTCATACACCTTGTTTTCGAAGTGAGGCAGGATCTTACGGAAAAGATACCCGCGGTATGATCCGACAACACCAGTTTGAGAAGGTAGAGCTGGTCCAGATTGTTGAACCTTCGACATCATGGGCTGCCCTAGAGGAATTGACTGGTCATGCTGAGACCGTGCTACAGCTCCTCGAACTGCCATACAGGGTTGTTACCCTCTGCACTGCAGATCTTGGTTTTTCTTCTGCTAAAACCTATGACCTGGAAGTCTGGCTTCCCGGCCAGCAGAGATATCGGGAGATTTCCTCGTGTAGTAATTATGAGGCATTTCAGGCAAGGCGTATGCGGGCTCGATGGCGTAATCCTGAAACCAGTAAACCAGAGTATGTGCATACATTGAATGGGTCGGGTCTTGCTATAGGCAGGACGCTGGTGGCAATCATGGAGAACTATCAGAATGAAGACCGAACAATATCGGTTCCAGATGTACTGCGGCCCTATCTGGCTGGATGTGACAGGATCCAGAATGTCTGAAAGAGATGCGCTTAGTAGATCTGCCCCGGCGATGCCAGAGCTGGACATTTAATCGAGCAAACTATCTCTCAGTCGTCACCGCCAAATATACCCAAGATGTGGAGCAGGCTGAGGAACAGATTGTAAATGGCGATATAAAGTGTGATGGTCGCCATGATGTAGTTTGTTTCACCACCGTGTAAGATCTGACTGGTCTGAAACAGAATGAGTCCGCTCATCAGCAGGATAAACATGGCGGATACCGCTAAAGACAATGCGGGAATGCCAAAAACTATGGCGCCTACTCCAGCGATAAATGCAACCAGGATGCCAGCAAACAGCATTCCGCCCAAAAAGCTGAAATCCTTGCGGGAACGTAAGGCGTAGGCTGAGAGGCCCAGGAAAATGACACCCGTACCGCCTAGGGCGGTCATTACCACCTGCTGGCCGTTCGGGACAGCGGTCAAATAGAAATCGATGATCGGCCCCAAGGTCAATCCCATGAAGCCTGTCAGAGCGAACACGAATAACAGCCCAAGAGCTGAGTTTCGAAATCGACGGGTCAGATAAAGTAACCCGAAATAGCCTATCAGGGTAATCACAAGGCCTGGATGGGGCCAGTTAAAGGCCATAGACAGTCCGGCGACGGCGCCACTGAAGAGCAGGGTCGCAGAGAGCAATCCATAGGTATTCCGGAGGACCTTGTTGTATTCCACAGCACTGGAGGCTGGTCGGAGAGAGACAATCTGTTCTCTGTTAAACATAACGTGCTATTGCTCCAATTAGGCGTTAGTTCACAAACCTATAATAAGCATTAGGATAAGGCCCTTTCTCAAAAAATCAAGCTTTTGGAAAGTCTAGTCAGCATAATTGTCATGCAATCTACTGAAGGGATCGAGTAGATAAGGAGGAATAGAACATGGGTCTACAAAGATTTAGTCCAACTATTACCTTGACCTATGAAGATCAAGAAGACGTGGTGTTCGAGTTAGAAGTTATTACAGATGTCG
>Ga0066376_10005619_pt1 | contig 10567 bp, 13 predicted proteins | sample Knorr_S15_td_Bot_FD_77009 | JGI IMG/M metagenome (GOLD analysis project Ga0066376, IMG submission 77009) | Marine microbial communities from Southern Atlantic Ocean transect - Knorr_S15_td_Bottom_ad_5009_LV_A | ecosystem: Environmental > Aquatic > Marine > Oceanic | place: Southern Atlantic... | reverse complement strand
GACCCTGATATGGGCGGCCCAGCCGTTCATCGGGCGCTGCACCGGCTTGGCACTGACGTCGTTCGCGACCTAATCCTGCTGGCCTGGGCCGGGGAACTGGGGAAACACCGCGGCTGCCGACTGCGCGCACGCAAGCATGGATCGCCCTGTTGGAGGACTGCGACGGCTGGCAACCGGCGGTGTTTCCCCTGACCGGCGAGGACGTCATGGCAATGGGAGTCACCGAAGGCCCCCGCATCGGCGCCTTGATGGCCGATGTGGAAGACTGGTGGGAAGGCGGCGATTTTTCCGCCGACCGAAAGGCCTGCCTGGACAAGCTGAAATCGCTGTTAGCCGGGAAGTAGACCGGCAAGCGAAGGGCGGTTATTTGGGCTGAGGAACGTAGCGCAAATAGGGCTTATCGGCACGCCAGCCGTCGGGATATTTTTCCTTCGCCGCTTCGTCGGTAACCGCCGGCACGATGATCACCTCTTCGCCATGTTTCCAGTTGGCCGGCGTCGCTACCTGGTGGTTAGCCGTCAGTTGCAGGGAATCGATAACCCGGAGAATTTCATCGAAATTCCGGCCCGTCGCCATGGGATAGGTGAGCATGAGCTTAATCTGCTTGTCCGGGCCGATGACGTAGACGTTGCGCACGGTCAAATTATCCGCCGCCGTGCGGCCTTCGGCCGAGCCGGAGGTTTCCGCCGGCAGCATACCGTACAGCTTGGCGACGGCCAGATCCTCATCGCCGATCATCGGGTAATTCACCGCGGCGCCTTGGGTTTCTTCAATGTCCTTGGACCAGGCGAGGTGATCAGCGACGGAATCAACGCTTAAGCCGATGGCCTTGATACTGCGTTTATCAAACTCGGGCTTCAGTTTCGCCACGGATCCAAGTTCCGTGGTGCAAACGGGCGTGAAATCCTTGGGGTGGGAAAAAAGCAGGCCCCAACCGTCACCCAACCATTCGTGGAAGTTGATGGAACCTTCCGTCGTTTCCGCCGTAAAATCCGGCGCTTCACTGCCAATTCTCAATGACATTTGTATACCCTCCTAGGTTTCTCTGTTGATGGTTTTTAATAATTTGATGTTTCCCAGTAGCCTGAAATTTTACGCCAATCGCGGCAACTTTTAAACGCCACTTTAATAATGGTTTTTCGTATACAACCGTCTTACACCCCCTCCAGCCCCACCGTCTTCAGTGCCTTTTTCTGGCGTTTGACCAGCACTTTCGCGTCGAAGCCGTCGATCAGTTCGTGAAATAGACGATGCCAGTTGACCTCGGCATTGATGCGCATGAAAACACTGCCCAGGCCGATGGCGGCGCGATCGACGAGCACGAATTCCTTCGGCGGCGCGATGCCCCCCAAGCGGCGCAGTTCGCGGTGCACCTCGGCGGCGACGGCGGCGCCGTAATAGGCGTTATCGGTATCCTGGATGCGGCGCACCTTGTCTTCCAGCAACGGCGTGTACAGGTACCGGGCCCATTTGTTGAGGACTTCCAGCATTTCCCGGCCCGGCGTCTCGAATCCCCAGGATTCGTAAGCGTGCACCGCGAGGTCGGTGTCGTCGTCGCGGAGTGCGTGGTACAGGTCGATGACGCCGCTGATAAAATGCGGCTTGAATACCCGGATGCAGCCGAAATCGAGAAGGTTGAGGGCGCCGTCTTCGCGCACCGTATAATTGCCCGGATGGGGGTCGCCGTGGATGACGCCGTAGCGATAAAAGGGCGTGTACCAGGCCCGGAACATGTTGAGCGCCACCTGGTTGCGGTTATCCGGATGTTCGTCGACATAGTCCAGCAGCCGCTGCCCATCCAGCCACGTCATCGTCAACAGCCGCCCGGTCGACAAATCCGTCACCGGTTCCGGTACGTGGATGGCGTCTTGGTCCGCCAGCATCAGCCGGTAGAGATCAATGTTCTGGGCTTCACGCACGTAATCCAGTTCCTCGTGCAGGCGTTCGCTCAGCTCGCCGTGAATCCCGTCCGGATTTATGGCGTTATCATAGCGCTGGTAAATGGCGAAGATCAGCTTCAACTGGTGCAAGTCGGCCTCGACGGTGGATTCCATATCCGGGTATTGCAGCTTGCAGGCCAAGGCCCGGCCTTGCGGGTCCCGGGCCTTGTGGACCTGGCCCAGCGAGGCGGCATACGCGGCCTGATGGTCGAATTCCTCGAACCGGTCGATCCAATCCGGCCCCAGTTCGGTGGCCATGCGGCGCTTGACGAAGGCCCTGCCCATGGACGGCGCATCGGCCTGCAGGTGGACCAGCTCGCCGGCGTATTCCGGCGGCAAAACGTCCGGCACGGTCGCCAGAATCTGCGCCAACTTCATCACCGGCCCTTTGAGCCCGCCCAAGGCGGTGCGCAGTTCGGCGGCGTGCGCATCCCGGTCCAAAGAAAGACCCAAAAATCGGCTGCCGGCGACGCGGGTGGCCAACCGACCGGCGGTGGCGGCGACCCGGGCGTAGCGTTGGACCCGGCCGCTCAGGGAACTTTCTTCGGTCATTTCAGGCGGCCTGAGCTCCGGTTTCCCGTTCGTCCCGGAACTTCTGTTGCAACCGTTCGGCGCAACGCAAGCCCTTGTCCAGGGCGGCCATGGTCTTGGCCATGTCTTCACTGTCGTCGCCCAGCCAAACCCGGAAGGCATTGGCGTAGATCAGGCCCAGCCCCTTGATGCGGGCGGGCCCCAGCAGGCTCCGGGTGTTGATGCCGGCGGCGTCGAGCATCCGCGACATCGAACACCACAGGCTCGGCCCCGTCACCAATACCGCCGCCGGGTCGCACCAAGCATCCCGGGCGATGGCGGTGACGGCAGGCTTCACCGGGGTAAGGGCGTCGAAGCGGCGCATCAACAGGTCGAACAGGCGGTCCCGGTGGGATGACCCCTCGTCGGCGCCGTCCATGAGCGCCTGTTCATCGATGCGCCTGATCAGGCCTTGCAGGATCCCCGCCTTGCAGGAGAATTGAGCGCGAACATCAGCGACTTCGAGCCCGGCTTCCTCGGCGATGGCGGCCAACGTCAACCGCCGCCAGCCTTGCGAGACCGACAGCGCAAGGGCGGCATCGATGATGCGGGCGGCCGGATCGGCCTTTTTGCTTTGCCGGCGGCGTTTTTTTCCGGCGCCGGGCGGGCGGGGCTTGTCTTTTTTACTGGCAGCCATGATTTTCCAACGTTGTTCCCAGGGGGTCTAATACCCTTGGGGATATTAGCAGATTTAGGCAGTCCCAGATACCGGCTAGGGCGAAAGCCGGTGGTCAAATCATTCTTGATGTACGGACTTTATTGATGTTTTCTGATGGTTCAACAGGTGAAAACAGCGGAAATATAGACTCAATTTGACGTTTGCAATTGAGGAAAAGTCCGATGAAAACGGTGCTGTTGGTCGACGATGAAGAGTTGATCCTGAGCTTCCTTAAAGTACACTTCGAGAGCCGCGATTTCCAGGTGACCCTGGCCAAAGAGAATCCCCCGACCTGATCCTGCTCGATATGGAAATGCCGATAATGCCCGGCTGGGTCACCGCCCGTGAACTGAAAATGCCGGGCTCGACAACAGCCACCATCCCCATTATCGCGGTCACCGCCCATACCACCCCCGACGATGAAGAAGCCACCCGCAATGCCGGTTGTGACGATTTTACCGCCAAGCCTATCGACGTGGATCAGCTGTTCGAGGCCGTCGATCGCGTGCTGAGTTAAAGGCCCGGCGACGTTATGGCAAATCCCCATACAAATGTCCCGAAATGTCCTGTTTTTCCTAAATTGATACGGTCACAACTCCTTTTGCTGGTTATTCCATAAAACATTGCGTTAGCGGGGAGGAGTTGTGGTCATGCGGCGTTGAGTTGGAATTTCCCTGTGCAAAATTTTTTTCTTGTTTCTGGTCTTTGCCTTTGGCTTCGGCGGCAGCGCGGCCTGAGCTCCCGCAACCGCCGCCGTCATAACTCCGGAAACGCAGGCACAGTTCGATGCCCTTCAATCCATGGATTGCCACAAAGTCCAGGGGTTTCTTTACAGCAAACCGTTGCCGGCGGAAGAATTCCAGGCCTGGATATCCGACCGGCAGTAAGCGGCGCACCCTAGAAAGTATTTAAGGCCAGCGGGCTTCCGGCGGCATCGACATTAGTATCGCTTCGGTGTTGCCGCCGGTCTTGAGGCCGAAGGTGGTGCCGCGGTCATAGAGCAAATTGAATTCGACATAGCGCCCGCGTTTGACCAGTTGCGCGTGGCGTTGCGCGTCGGTCCAGTCCTTATCCATGTGGCGCCGCGCAATTGTCGGGTAGGCCTGTAAAAACGTCCGGCCGACGTCCTGGGTGAAGGCGAAGTCGGTGTCCCAATCGCCGCTGTTGAGGTTGTCATAGAAAATGCCGCCGACGCCGCGTGTCTCGCCTCGGTGCGGCAGATAGAAATAGTCGTCGCACCATTGCTGGAACTTGGGGTGGTATCCTTCGTCGTATTTATCGCAGGCGCCCTTGTAGGCTTGGTGGAAATTGGCGGTGTCTTCCTCGACGGGAAACACCGGGGTCAGGTCGCCGCCGCCGCCGAACCAGCCCTGGGTGGTGACGATCATCCGCGTGTTCATGTGGGCGATGGGCACCAGCGGCGAGCACGGGTGGATAACCACCGAGACCCCGGACGCCCAAAAACGGGGGTCGTCCTTGGCGCCGGGAATGCGGTCGCGGAATTCCTCGGAAAACTCCCCCATCACCGTCGATACATTGACGCCGGCTTTCTCAAACACCCTTCCCCGCAACACCGACATCACGCCGCCGCCGTGATTGCCGCCAAGATCATCATCCCCGTCTTCGTCGCGCCGCCAGGCGGTGCGTTCGAACCGCCCGGCGTCACCGGCGCTGGTGGGGTTGGGCCCGTGGACCCCGTCCTCACAGGCCTCCAACGCCGCGCACAGGTCGTCGCGAAGGGTATCAAACCAGGCCGATGCTTGTTTTTTGTGACCGTCGCCGTAGTCGGTATTAGTGCTCATGCTGGAAAGTCATCCATTTGACGCAACGCCTCACCCAACACCATGCTCATGGCGGCGGCGACATTCAAGGACCGCATCCCCGGCGCCATCGGAATCCGGAGCCTGGCATCGGCGGCGGCGTGGACGTCATCGGGCACACCGGCGCTTTCGCGGCCCGCTAATAAGATGTCATCGGGCAGGAAGGAGAACTGCGCATAATCGGTTTCCGCCTTGGTCGTCAACACCACCAGTCGGCCGCCATTGGCGGCAGCGGCGCGTGAATCTTGAAAGGATTGCCAAGATGCATGGTCGGTCAAGTCCAGCCGGTCCAGGTAATCCATACCGGCCCTGCGCATCTGTTTGTCCGACAACACAAACCCGCACGGACCGATGATATCGACGCCGACGCCCAAGCACGCCGCCGTGCGCATCATGGCGCCGGCGTTACCGGGGATGTCGGGTTGATACAGCGCCATGCGCATTTTTTCAGACCTTTTTGAAGGACGATGGTTAAGCCTGGGGCAACGCCGGATAACGTCTTGCAACCGGATTTTTCACATTATACCTTCCGCCCGGTTCGTATCCACGCCAACGGGGCTAAAAAAGCGTTTCCTGATTTCTGTTTCAATCCGGCCCCTTAACCGTATCCATATTTGAAAACAGGACGTTACATAGTAGAGTGTGCGCACCACCGGAAACGTCTAGGACCGGAATAAGGACAAACCCATGAGCGAGACGGCCAGCAACGACGATAAAACCCGTCGCGATTTTTTACTTCTTTCCACCATTGCCGTCGGCGCGGTCGGCTCAGGATTGGCCGTTTGGCCATTTGTTGATTCCATGAACCCGGCCGCCGATACATTGGCGCTATCAACCACCGAGGTTGATTTGGAACCGATCGAGGAAGGGCAATCCATCACCGTAGTCTGGCAAGGCAAGCCGGTATTCGTCCGCCACCGCACGGCGGAAGAGATCAAGGCCGCTGAAGCCGTCGCCCTGGAAGACCTGATCGACCCCCAGGCCGACAAGGACCGGGTCAAAAAATCCGAGTGGCTGATCATGGTCGGGATCTGCACCCATCTGGGTTGTATTCCGCTGGGCCAGAAGGCGTCCGATCCAAAGGGGGAATTCGGCGGTTGGTTCTGTCCCTGTCATGGCTCCCATTACGATACCTCGGGACGTATCCGCAAAGGCCCGGCGCCAAAGAACCTTCCAGTTCCGGCGTATCAGTATCTGACCGACACCACGGTCAAGATCGGATAGGGGGCAGATCATGAGCAACAAATTCTACGAAAACCCTGTCATTAAATGGATTGAATACCGGCTGCCGATTTTCAGCTTCATCGACGAATCGGTGGGGTCGGGCTATCCGACGCCGAAAAACCTGAATTACTGGTGGAACTTCGGCTCGCTCGCCGGAATCGTGCTGACCATTATGATCGTTACCGGCATCGTTCTGGCGATGAGCTACACCCCGCATGTGGATTACGCCTTCGAATCGGTGGAAAGAATCATGCGCGACGTCAATTACGGCTGGCTGATGCGCTACATCCACATGAACGGCGGCTCGATGTTCTTCCTCCTCGTCTACATCCACATGTTCCGCGGTCTGTATTACGGGTCCTACAAAGAACCGCGCGAATTGTTGTGGATTATCGGCGTGTTCATCATCCTGGCGATGATGGCGACCGCGTTCATGGGCTATGTGCTGCCGTGGGGCCAGCAGAGCTTCTGGGCGGCGACGGTGATCACCAACCTGTTCTCGGCCGTTCCCCTCATCGGCGACTCCATCGTCACCTGGCTGTGGGGCGGGTTCTCGGTCGACAACCCGACGCTCAACCGCTTCTTCTCCTTCCATTACCTGTTGCCGTTCGTGATTTTCGCGCTGGTGTTCGTGCACCTGTGGGCGCTGCATGTTCACAAGTCCAACAACCCCATCGGCGTCGACATCAAGGGGCCGCAGGACACCATCCCGTTCCACCCCTATTACACCATGAAGGACCTTTACGGGCTGGGCGTGTTCATGATTTTCTTCATGTTCTTCGTCTTCTTCGCGCCGAACTTCTTCGCTGAGCCGGACAACTATATCAAGGCCAATCCCCTGGTAACGCCGACCCACATCGTGCCGGAATGGTATTTCCTGCCCGCCTACGCGGTCCTGCGCGCGGTGCCGGATATTTGGTTCATTTCGGCCAAACTTGGCGGCGTCATCGCCATGTTCGGCTTCACCCTGGTTTTGCTGCTGTTGCCGTGGCTCGACCGCTCCCCGGTTCGCAGCGCCCGTTTCCGGCCCATCTACAGGCAGTTCTTCTGGGTCTTCTTCATTGACTGCATTATCCTCGGCTGGGTCGGCGCCAATACCCCCGACGCCGTCTTCCACGGCATCCCGTTCCTGTGGATCGGCCGCGCGGCGACGGTGTACTACTTCGCCCATTTCCTCATCCTCATCCCGCTGATCAGCATCCTGGAAAAACCGAAAATGCCTCCCCAAAGCATCAGTGCCGCGGTAACCGGCACGGCTTCGAAGGGAGCGGAATAATGCGTAAAACGATCAAAGCCACCCTTCTGGTCATGGCCATGTCCCTGACCTTCGCCGCCGGTCCGGTTATAGCCGCGGAAGGCATTAAACTGCCGGCGCGGAACTGGTCCTTTACCGGCATGTTCGGCACCTTTGACCGGGGCAGCCAGCAACGCGGGCTCCAGGTGTATCTTGAAGTCTGCGCCAGTTGCCATTCGCTGCGCTTGCTGGCCTACCGCAATTTGGCCGGCATCGGCCTCAGCGAGCATCAAATCAAAGCCATCGCCGCCGAGGCCGAGGTCACCGACGGCCCCAATAAAGAAGGGGAAATGTTTGACCGCCCGGCGCGGCCCTCGGACCGGTTTGCGTCGCCCTTCCCCAACGATAACGCAGCCCGCGCCTCCAACAACGGCGCCCTGCCGCCGGACCTGTCGTTGATGGTCAAGGCCCGCAAAGGCGGCGCCGATTATCTGCATGCGCTGTTGACCGGCTATAAGGAAGAGCCGCCCGCCGGCTTTACCCTGGGCGACGGCATGAACTACAACACCTATTTCGCCGGCCACCAGATCGCTATGGCGCCGCCGATCGCCGACGACGCCGTCGAATACGCCGACGGCACCAAGGCCACGGCGAAACAAATCGCCACCGATATTTCCACCTTCCTGGCCTGGACGGCGGAGCCGGAACTGGAGGAACGCAAACGCCTCGGCATCAAAGTGTTGTTGTTCCTGATCGTGCTGACGGCGATGCTGTACGCGGTCAAGCGCCAGATCTGGAAAGACCTGCATTAACTCCCTGGAACGCGCCTTTCATGACTCCAACCGCACCGAACATGGACAACGCCCACACCGTCGTTGCTTGCCTGGGCGGCGACAAGACGGCCTTGGAACAACGCCCGGCGCCGATGCCGGACGCCGGCGAAATTCTGCTGGCGCTTCGGGTCGTCGGATTTTGCGGCACCGATCTCTATAAATTGGACACCGGCACAGCGGCCCCCGGCAGCGTCCTCGGCCACGAATTGGTCGGCGAGGTGATTGCGCTCGGCGATGGCGTCGATACATTCTCCATCGGCGACCGGGTCGCGGTGCCCCACCATGTGTCGTGCGGTGAATGTGTGTACTGCCGCCGCGGCAACGAAACCATGTGCGACGTGTTCCGGGAAAACCTGCTGGTGCCGGGCGGTTTTGCCGACACCATCCTGGTCCGGCCACGCGCCGTGGCGCAAGCGGCGAAACGGCTACCTGACGGGCTTAGCGACGAAGCCGCCGTGTTCATGGAACCGGCCGGATGCGTGCTTAGGGGCATCCGCCGCTCCGGCCTAACGGCCGATCTTAACAACCCATCCGCCGTGGTCATGGGCGCGGGCAGCATGGGGTTGTTGCATCTTTTGGTGTTAGGCGCCGTATTCCCTGATATACCGGTGACGGTCATCGACCCGGTTGCGGAACGCCGCGCCATGGCGGAAAAGCTGGGCGCGGCCTTGACGGCGGAACCCGGAAAAGCAGCCTTGGAATCTGTGATGGAATTCACCGGGGGCACGGGCGTCGATGCCGCCTTCGATACCGTCGGCGGCAGCCAAACCTTGGATGCCGGCCTCCAACTGACCCGCCAGGGCGGCTCGGTGGTGCTGTTTGCCCATGCCCCGGGGGACGAGGCGGCAAAAGTCGATCTCAATTCCGTGTTCAAGTATGAGCGCCGTATCGTGGGAACCTATTCGGCGGCGGTGGAAGATCAAGCCGAAATTTTCGAGCTTCTCAGCAGCGGCGACCTCGACCCATCGCCCCTGGTCACCCACACCATGGCCCTGGATGATTTCGAGACTGGCGTATCCTTGGCCAGAAACCACCAGGCCTTGAAGGTTCTGTTCACCCCATCCCGCAACGCGGAACGGTCGTGATGACATCACCGAAGACCATGCGCGGGGCGGTGCTGCTGGGGCCTGAGAACATCGAAATTCAGGACGTTCCCATACCGGAGCCCGGCGACGGCGAAATTTTGCTGGGCATGGAAGCCGCCACCACCTGTGGCACCGACGTCAAAGTGTTCCGGCGCGGCGGCCACCCCCGCATGCTGAAGGTGCCGACGTTGTTCGGCCATGAGGTGTCGGGTCGCGTCGCCGCCCTTGGCCCTGGCGTCGAGAATTTTGCAGAAGGAGACGCCGTCGTCGTCGCCAATTCAGCACCATGTTTATCGTGCGATCCGTGCCGCCTGGGCCACGAAAACCTGTGCGAAGACCTGCACTACCTCAACGGTGCTTTTGCCGAATACCTGTTGGTGCCCCAGCGCTTCGTCGAGTTAAACACCCACGCCATCCCCGACGGCCTGTCGTTTGCAAAGGCAGCGTTGACCGAACCCTTGGGCTGCGTGCTGCACGGCATCGATGCTTGCGATCTGCACCGGTATGCTGGGCAAGGGCCCGTTGAGGTCGTGGTCTTCGGCGGCGGCCCCATCGGCCAACTGTTCGTCGCCGCCTTGGCCTTGGATGGGCACCGGGTGATATTGGCCGACCCCAACCCCAGCCGCTTAGACGTCGGTAAAAAACTGGGCGCGGCGGAAACCATCGAAATCGTCCGTGGCGGTGGCCAGGCGGAACACGTGATGGCCGCGACCAAAGATCATAAGGGTGCCTGGGTCGCCATCGATTCCACCGGCGTCCCCGAGGTCTGGTCCGACGCAATTGAATCCGTAAGGCCGGGCGGCTTGGTCAATCTGTTCGGCGGCTGCGCGCCCGGCACCAGCATCGCGCTGGACACCCATCGGGTTCATTATTCGGAGTTAACCATCAAAGGCGTCTACCACCACCGCCCGGACACCATCAAAAAGGCGCTAACGCTTCTCGCCAACCCGAAATTCAAGGCGGAGCTTCTATTGTCCGCCGAGCGCCCAATCGATGAGGTCGAAGACGCGCTCAGAAGTATGATCAGCAAGGACGCGCTGAAAGTGGTCATAAGAGCGGGTCAGGATTGATAAAAACCATTTGATGTGGCATCTCGGCCCCTCGGGAACGTTGTGACGTTTGCCCGATGCTTATGCATCGCGCCGCACGCCGCGTCTTCCCGAAGGAACCGATCTGCTTCCATCAAATTTATTTTTTATCAAT
>Ga0066376_10005614_pt1 | contig 10577 bp, 8 predicted proteins | sample Knorr_S15_td_Bot_FD_77009 | JGI IMG/M metagenome (GOLD analysis project Ga0066376, IMG submission 77009) | Marine microbial communities from Southern Atlantic Ocean transect - Knorr_S15_td_Bottom_ad_5009_LV_A | ecosystem: Environmental > Aquatic > Marine > Oceanic | place: Southern Atlantic... | reverse complement strand
GAAGAGAGGTCTTAAACTTAAACTCGGCCAATGGCCTCACTTAAACTGACGCCTTTGGCGTCTTCTTAAACTTAAACTTCGCCAGCTTCGCTGGCTGCTTAAACTAATTTGATGAACAATTTTCCGGAGAAAAATGTGAAGAAAATATTAATCGTATTTGGCACCCGCCCCGAGGCCATTAAGATGGCACCGCTGGTGAAAGAGTTCCTGAAACACCCCGACACCTTCGACACCACGCTATGCGTCACCGCGCAGCACCGGGAAATGCTCGATCAGGTATTGGAGTTCTTCGAGCTCACACCCGACTTCGATCTCGATCTGATGAAGCCCAATCAGAATCTCTATACCCTCACCGCTGATATCATCACCGGGATGAAACCGATTCTCGATGAAGTAAACCCCGACTATGTCTTTGTGCATGGCGACACCACCACTTCGACGTCGACCGCGCTTGCCGGATTTTATCATGGCGCCAAGGTCTGCCACGTCGAAGCCGGGCTGCGGACGTTCAACAAACAATCGCCCTGGCCCGAGGAATTGAACCGTCAACTCACCGGTCGCATCGCCGACTATCACTTCGCCCCCACCGAAACCTCCGAAAAGAATTTGCTGGAAGAAAAGGTAGACCCCGCCTCGATCCTCGTCACCGGCAACACCGTCATCGACGCCCTCATGTATGCTGTTGATAAAGTGAATAACCTCGAAAACGACGACGAAATCGAAACGCTTAAAAAGCTGATTTCGACGGAGGACAGAGGTCCGACGTCGGAGGTCAGCGAAGCGGCAACACAGACATCTGAAAGCGGTGTCGAGACCACCGCACTCCAAAGTGCTCCGACCTCTGAACCAACACGAGACCTCGTGCTGGTGACCGGCCATAGACGCGAAAATCACGGACAGGGATTTTTGAATATCTGTCAGGCATTGAGAGAGATCGCAGAAAAAACCAATGCACATATCATTTATCCGGTGCATTTGAATCCCAATGTGCAGAAACCGGTGTATGAAATTCTGGGCGACTGCCCGAATATCTCGCTGATCGAACCTTTAAACTACAAAGCCTTCGTCTGGCTGATGGACAAGGCTAAGCTGATCATCACCGATAGCGGGGGGGTGCAGGAAGAAGCTCCAAGCCTTGGCAAACCGGTCCTCGTCATGCGCGACACCACCGAACGCCCCGAAGCCGTTGATGCCGGCACCGTGGTGCTCGTCGGAACGGACACGGATAAAATCGTCTCCGAAGCCACTACGCTACTCACCGACGAATCCCGATACGACACGATGAGTCATCTCCATAATCCATATGGTGATGGAATGGCTTGTGCCCGGATCGTGGAATATGTCGAGAAACTATCTTAAACTTCAACTAACCGGCACAGCCGCCCTGTCCGACTGCTATATAATAGGACTGACACCTTTCTTTTGGGTTCGTTGGGAACTTGCTTGTAGTTTGAATTTGGTTGGCAGCAATGTCAAAGGATTGATTTTTTTCGTATGTCTTCAGTAAATATAAAATCGCGATTGATCGGTGGTTCTCTTTGGTCTTTATTCGGCCGTGGGACGAAGATTGTCACCGCGTTCGTCAGTGTTCCTCTAACGCTGAACTATCTAGGCATGGAGCGAATGGGGCTTTGGCGGTTGACCTTGTCAATGCTGGCGATTGTCAGTCTTATTCAGGCTGGACTTGTTCCGCATATCAAGACTCGAATGACGGAGTCCTTTGCTGATGGGAATTTGCTTCAGTTCAAGAGGTACTGTTCAATCGGTATTTTGCTCAGTGTTGCGATACTGATACTTGGATTGTTAGTTGCTTTATCTGCACAGTTTGTGAATTGGGCAAGCCTGATGAATGTGAATGATCCAATTGCGCAACGGGAAACGTTACCGTTGGTTACAGTTTTGTTGATCTGCTCATTTGCTCAAATAAGTACAAGCTTTATCCCTGCAATATTTGAAGCTCGTTTATCGCTCAGTAAGCCAAAGATTATTGAATTGATAGCTAGCCTTCTATCATTCGGAATGTTGCTTGTAGGGATTTGGTTGAAAGTCGGATTGCCTCTATTGGCAGGAGTTGTTTCCGTTCCAATTATTATTTTGCGCATTGGGATGTTGAAAGAAATTAAAGCTGAGTTCCCTGACGTTTTCCAACCAAAGTTAAGGGATGTTTCCCCGATCTTGAAGGAGCTTGCAAGGCCGGCCATTTTTTCGATTGGGATACAACTGAATACAGTACTCATTGGTGCTGCCCCAAGCTTTATCATTGCTCGTACGCTCTCTCTTGCTGATGTGACTTTATTCAGTATTTGTTATCAATTTATTACTATCCCTCTCATTGTCTTATCGGCAGTTGTTCCGGTATTTTGGCCAGCATTTACTTCGCTGTGGAGAGTGGGTAAAAAAGCAGAACTAAAAAAAATGTTCTTAATGGTTTGCGGTGTAACGTTTCTTGTATTCAGCGGATACGCCTTGTGTTCTGGAGTAATAGGGCCTTGGCTTATAAAGCTGTGGGTTGGTGGTGAGATTGCCCCAACGCGGTCATTTCTTTTGCTCATTGGATTATTTGTGATTGGTAAAGGGCTACACTGCTGGTTAAGTACACTTCTATGGAGTTTAAAAGAACTCCGGACCCTGTTTTTAGCGGAATTGATGCAGGCTGTCATAGTTATTGTGGCTGGTTATTTTTTGGTTCTGCGGATGGGTTTGTCTGGAATAGTTCTTTCAATGAGTATTGCTCTTTATGTAGGGGCTCTTTTTCTGATGTTTAATCGAGTATTGAAGATATTCAAAGCTCGTTAATTTGTTATCTTAAGCAACCTTTATGACAAAAAAAGTTCTCATTACTACTTTTACTTATCCGCCGCAACGCAGTGGTGTTGCTCACGTTGTTGAAGCGCATGCAACAGGGCTTGTTAGAATGGGGCATCAGGTAACTGTTGCTTCAGGAGATATTTCCGGAGCTTCGGATGAAAGTATCCGCGACGGGGTGCGTGTCTGTAGATTTTCTGTTAACGGGAATGGCCGTTGGTTGCGAGGAGGATACGAAGGCGATGTGGATCGGTATCAGGAATTTATTCAATCAGGTGATTGGGATATTTTGATCTGTCACTGTTGGAATATATGGTCAACTGATCTAGCGGTAAAAGTTTTTGATAATGTTGAATGTCCTAAGGTTTTGGTAAGCCACGGGAGTTTAGGCAGAAATAAATGGTCGGTTAAGGGACTGATTAACTGGCTAGACTGGCTTCCTTACAAATCTGGTATGCCGAATTTTATACGAAGATTTAATCATGTCGTTTTATTGACTGATATGCAGAATTCAGATCGATTTTATGATCATCAATTAATGCATAAAATGAAATATGAGAGTCATTCGGTAATTCCAAATGGTATTAATCCTGATCGTTATACAAACGCAGAAGGAAAATCTAAATCTGTTCGAGAAACGTATGGAATAAACGAAAAGTTAATGATCTTGTATGTATCAAATTATACAGATGGGAAAAATCAGCGACTTGCTTTGGAGTCATTTACTAAAGCTGAGCTAGAAGATGCTGTTTTGGTTTTTATTGGTAGTGAAATTAATGACTATGCACGAGAGTGCATGAAAGGAATATCTGCCTCTAGTAAGACAATGGAAAATATTCTTTTTTTGGAGAGGCTATCGCAGGCTGATATCGCCTCTTTTTATTGCGCTGCAGATATCTTTTTATTTACATCAAGCACAGAGTGTCAGCCAATGGTCATTCTAGAGGCCATGGCTTCTGGAACCCCTTTTCTTTCAAGGGATGTGGGGTGTGTTCGAGAATTTCCAGGTGGAGTTGTTGTTCAAGATGATTTGGAGCTATCTGATGCGATTCAGCAACTAGCGAATGATGTTTCTCAAAGAGAGACTCTTTGCGTCGAGGGTGAAAATGCTATCGGAAGCCATTACCGCTGGGATGTTGTCATCAAAAAATACAATGCATTGATAAATGAATTATGCTCGAGTGAAAGGTAATTTATGCGTAGCACTATAAATATAACACATTTAATTATTGCTATAATACTGTTAGCTCCTGCGGTTTTTCCTCGATTTTTCTTTGGAGGGGTCCTCATTGATTCTGTCCAGCTTAGCGTTATTATCGGGTTGCTATATATAGCGGTGCGAAAATGGAAGCGTCTAAAGCATGTAATACTCAATGATTATTTTTCTAGAGGTCTTATTGTTATTACTTTGTTTGGTTCAGCATTTTTATTTTTTAATATGGAGGATGTGCGTGATTTAAATCGGACTCGGTTCATGTTTGCTTCACCGATGCTCGCATATATATTCTTTTACGTAGCGTCTGATAGATCTTCCACCCGAAAGTTTTCTTTAAAAGTTTTGTGTGTATCACTACTTTGTGGCGTACTTTTGAACGAATTGTTGATGCTTCGTCCTAATCTGGGAATATGGGCAATCTTTTCGGGGGGGAAAGCATTTAATAATGTAGATGCTTTGTTATCCTTAAGTGGGAGTAGCCGTTTTGGAGGCCTTGTTCTAGCAGATCCAATATTTAGTGCTATATTTTTCGCAATAGCGGCAATGCAAGGTTTTGTTTTATTCACGATCTATCCGAGCATAAGGGGGCGTTTACTTAGTTTCATATATCTGGTTCTTTGCTTTCATCTCATTCTTGAAACTCAAACTCGCATGGTTTTGATTTCTTCGCTTATTACACTTATATATGGTGCAATGTTCTGCGTTCCTTTAGTGCGCCGAAAACTTAAAACGTTGCAGTCTGTGTGTTTAATTTTATTAGTGCCGCTTTTTTTAGCTATTATTCGATCGAGTCTATCTGCGCGGTCAGATATCTCCTTGCTCGAAGGGGAAGCAACAAGGATTGAAGCCTGGACGTTCAGTTTTGAGACTTTTACAATGTCAATATCATCATTTTCTATTGGAAATGGGATTAACTATTTTTATGAAAAATATGATATCTGGCACAGTCATAATTTATGGCTGACAGCTGCTGTCAGTTTCGGTGTTCCGTTATCTTTGTACTATATCTATATAATGTTTCGAAAACTCATAGAATTATATCGTTTAGTTTCAGGTCGTAAGTTTCGAACTCGACGCGAGCTACTATGCAGGAGTGATTTCGCACTAGTCTATATGGCTTTTTTGGTGATGATTATTTTTATGATGGAGTCTGTAATCGAGACCTCATACATGATGGTAGCTCAGATAAATACTTACCTGTATGCGTTACTTGGTATCAGCAGCGCAATCTTCGATGAAATGCGAACCTCACAAAGGCATGTAATATGCAAGTAAATAAAATAGTATCTTTCTCGAAATGCATGTAACTAAGCCGATCTGAAGTTGAATAAATGGTCTTGATAAATAGTAGTAAAAAAATAGTATTTTGCAGGGTTAAAGGTGGTTTGGGTAACCAGCTTTTTTGTTATGCCGCTGCGCGGCGGCTTGCATTGGTTAATGATGCGGAACTGGTTCTTGATGATGTCACTGGGTTTTGCCGTGACCATATCTATCAGCGCTTCCATCAGTTAGATAATTTCAAGATTCCCTGTCGCAAAGCCACGGCAACGGAACGGATGGAGCCCTTTGAGCGCTATCGTCGGGGGTTGTTGAAGTTAAGCTCTCGCAAGCAACCCTTCGAGAAAAAACAATACCTTGAGCAAGAAGGCATCGCGTTTGATGAGCGGTTGCTGGAGCGTAAAGTGAGTGGATCGCTTTATCTGGATGGATTGTGGCAAAGCGAAAAATATTTTAAAGATGTGGAACAGACAATTCGTGAAGATCTGCAGATCATTCCACCTGATGACGGACTGAACACTCAAATGGCAGAAGCTATTCGGAATACACTATCTGTAGCTCTTCATGTCAGATGGTTCTCCGCTTCAAATTCAGCTGATGAGCACAATATATCCACTGATTATTATCAACGGGCTGTTGATTATATGGAGGCACAGTTGGATCAACCTCACTATTTCTTGTTTTCTGATGATCCAGCAGCTGCACGGGGAAAGTTAAAGCTTCCAGAGGGGCGGGTTACGGTTGTCGATCATAATCAGGGGGATGAGAATGCTCATGCTGATCTCTGGTTAATGTCGCAGTGTAACCACTTTATTACAGCCAACAGCACATTCAGTTGGTGGGGGGCTTGGCTTAGCTCATTTGATGGGAAAATTATTCTTTGTCCTGACTTTGGAGATACTCAGGTGTCTTCATGGGGATTTGATGGTTTGATACCGAATGAATGGATTGTATTATGAGTTTAGCACCTAAGATATCTGTGCTACTGGCCGTTTATAATGCGGAGAAATATGTGGGAGAGGCGATTGATAGTCTGCTGAATCAAACCTTTTCTGATTTTGAAGTGATAGTCGTAAATGATGGTTCGACTGATAAGTCATTAGAGATTTTAAACCAGTTCAGTGATCCGCGTCTAAAGGTTATTTCTCAGAGGAATCATGGATTGGCATCGTCTTTAAATACTGCGGCAAATCACGCAACAGGAGAGTATCTGGCTCGAATGGATGCTGATGATATTTGCTTGCCGCAACGGTTTGAGGCGCAGGTTAACTTTTTGGATAGAAATCAGGATGTTTCCGTGGTCGGTAGCGCAGTGGAATATATTGATTCTAATGGCAATTATTTGGCGCGGTCATTCCCTCCTCTTGCTAGTCATATTATAGCTCAGAAGATCATGGGAGGAGGGTGTTGCCTAGCTCACCCATCTGTCATGATCCGGACTCAGAAGTTTAAGCAAGTTGGCGGCTATGATGAACGCATGTGTTATACAATGCAGGATTTACTTCTCTGGGCTAAGATGATTGCCACAGGCCATGTTTTACAAAATTTACCAATGCCTTTGATTCAATATCGGCTTTCGGAATCTGCCATAGGCAATATTCAAGTTGATGAGGAATATATTCGTTTAAAAGCAGCAATATTCAAAGATTCACTGGGGCTAACTGATCAGTTAGCCGCACAATTTGGTGCAAAATATCTAGAGCTTAAAAAGGTGCGAAAGAAGAGTTCTCTTGGCCGGAAGAATGATGTTTTAACCTGCAACTCATTTCGACTTTATCGCATCTTGTTGCTTTTGGGGGCCTCTCCAGTCGTGTCGGAGCATTTTGTTTATTTGCTTCGGGATAAATTTGGTAATTGAAGCCGATATGAATGTAATTTTTTGGCAAAACATGCCTTCTCATCATCAATCCGGTGCGATTCGGCGATTAACTGAAATTTGGGATGGTGAGGTTCATGGCGTTTTCGATATGGAAATGCTCCCTAGGCGCAAGGCATTAGGCTGGAAGACGCCGGATATGGGCAACATGCAGATGCATTATTTGAATGATCAGGAGTTTTCTTTATCATTCGTCAAAGAGTTCTGCGAAAAAAACTCAAATGCGATTCATATACTGGGGGGATTCCGTGGATGTCGGTCGGTGACGTTGGCGTGGAGTATTCTCAAAAAGAATCCTACTGCAAAACTCGTCTGTATGGCTGAGCGCCCTCATTTTCGAGGGTGGAAATCGGTTTTTCAATGGATATGGTACCGAGCATTTTTTAAGCGGTATGGGAGCCGTTTTAAAGCGGTTCTTTCTATGGGGACGTTGGGAGTTGATTGCTTCCGGCGGTTGGGATGCTCAAAAAAAATTCTTTATCCATATATATATCAAGTGGATGAGGACTCCCCTTCAATTGTTAACTCTTTTGATGGTCTTACTGAAAGGGTTCATTTTGTTTATATTGGCAAATTTAATCAGCGTAAAGGTGTTGATGTTTTATTGGAGACATTGTCGCAACTTTCCGCCGGATGGAGACTGGATTTTATCGGTTCAGGAGGGACTCTTGAGCCATCCGTTCGAGAATCAACGCACTCATCAAAATGTGTGGGAGACATTCGTTATTTGGGCAAGATTGACTCCGATGAGGTTATTCAGCATTTGAGGGAATATGATGTATGTTTAATTCCCAGTCAGCACGATGGGTGGGGCATGGTAACGAATGAAGCCCTGCAGGCAGGTATTGGTGTGATCGTTTCAGACGCTGCAGGGTCAATGGATCTTGTCAGAGCCAGTGGTGCGGGGCTTGTGGTAAAGGCTGGGGATGCTTTTTCGTTGGCGATGGCTATGCAGGAGGTAATTGATCATCCAGAGAAAATAAATCTATGGAAGGAACGTGCTGAAGCCTTTCAGCCAAAGATGTCTGCTGAAGTTGTAGGGGACTATCTTGCTGATGTGTTGACTCATTGTTTTATTAGGCGAGCTTCATCGCCTGTCGTTCCTTGGGAGCGGTGATGCTTATAGTTCATCTTAAAAATCACGTATTATGTCAGGTTTGATAAGTCTGTTGGGGGGGGGCGGTGAGAATAGTTCTTTTAGCTCATAATCTGCGGGTTGCTGGCGGTTTGTCCGTCGGAAAAAACATCGTTGCAACACTACCTGAAATTGCACCGATCCATGAATATCTAATGATTGTTCCAGCGGGATGCGAGTATCCTGACTTTCAGGAGCAATCAAATGTGAGCGTTGTGGGAATTCCTGCGATGGGCCTGCTCAAACGAATAGCTTTCGACTTGTTTGAACTGCCCCGGATCGTGCGGAAGTTTAAGCCTGACTGGGTGTGGGGCTTGGGGAATGGAGGCATGCTCAATCCGCCGTGCAAGCAGGCGATTTTGTTCCATGATGCCCATCATGTGTATCCCGAAACTCATTATGCATTTGAGTCTTGGTTTTATAAATTAAAGAAGCGGTTGATAAGTCATCAGCTAAAACGCGCTCTTCCTTTTGTGGATGTAGTTTTTTGTCAGACAGAAACTGTCCGCAAGCGGTTCTCTGATGTTTTCGTGTACCCATTAAATCAAATATCAGTTTGTCCCAATGCAGTATCAAATTTTTCAGATATCGTCGATGGAGAGCTACAGAGTCCTAGTGTATTGGGCAGTCACTCTAAGCGCTTTAAGCTGTTTGTGCTTACGAAGTGTTATGGACATAAGAATTTGAGTGGAATCATCGATATGTATTCCAAATATAGGGAAGAGCTTTCAGATACAGTTTGTATTTTGACCATTGCTCCGGATCAACATAAAATCGCGCCAAGTATTTTAGCGCGCATCGAGAAGGAGAATCTTGGCGATTTGATACTGAACGTAGGTCCTTTAAACCAAGAGGAGCTCACCTGCTATTATCAAAGTTGTGATGTTCTGTTCCTTCCGACGCTTCTGGAATCTTTCAGTGGAACGTATCTAGAGGCTATGCACTTTGGCCGTCCGATTATTACGAGTGATTTGGATTTCGCTCATGATGTTTGTGGTGATGCCGCATTGTATTGTGATCCCTTTGATCTGGAATCGATGAAGAGTGCGATTCTAAAATGCAAAGCGTCTTCTGAATTGCGTGCTGAATTGGTCGCTAAAGGGAAAAAGCGGATGAATTCCTTCTTTAGAACTTGGCCTGATATCCTGAGAGATTGCTTGGATAGAATGGAAATCCCACACGATTAATATTACAGAGGTCAATCGACGGTGGGCTGTAGGCAGTGGGTGGGCGTCGGAAGACAGCTAGCAGGGCGGAACGATTTAAACACTTCAATATTTTGAACGAAATTTAGGCAATTTATGAAACAGATCATACAAAACCTTAAGTCTGGAGAAACGATTCTTGAACAGGTGCCTGCTCCGGCGGTGCGTCCGGGGCATGTGTTGATTCAGACGACGCGGTCGCTGGTTTCGCTGGGCACGGAAAAGATGCTGGTGGAATTCGGTAAGGGGTCGCTGATCGCTAAAGCCAAGGCCCAGCCGGATAAAGTTAAGATGGTGCTGGAAAAGATCCAGACCGATGGTCTGATGCCGACGCTGGAAGCGGTGTTCAACAAGTTGGGTCAGCCGTTACCGTTAGGCTACTGCAACGTGGGTCGTGTGGTAGCGGTTGGCACGGGCGTTACCGAATTTAAAGTAGGCGATCGCGTGGCGTCAAACGGGGCGCATGCCGAAATGGTCTGTGTGCCAAAAAACCTTTGCGCGAAAATTCCGGATGGGGTCAGTGATGAAGCGGCGGCCTTTACGGTGATCGGTTCGATTGGACTGCAAGGCATTCGTCTGCTGGCTCCAACCTTTGGCGAAACCGTGGTCGTGGTGGGGCTGGGCTTGATTGGCCTGATGTCGGCCCAGATTCTAAAGGCCAACGGCTGCCGCGTGATTGGATTTGATTTTGATCAGCAAAAGGTCGATCTGGCGAATAAGCTGGGTGTGATCGCGGTCAATCCAGCCAACGGAACCGATCAGGTGAAATTTGTTGAAGAGCAAACCGCAGGTGTTGGCGCCGACGCCGTGCTGATCACCGCTTCCGCGAAATCCGATGAAATTATTTCGCAGTCAGCCCGTATGACCCGCAAGCGCGGTCGCATTGTCTTGGTCGGCGTGATTGGCCTCGATATTTCCCGCGCTGATTTTTACGAAAAGGAACTGACCTTCCAGGTTTCCTGCTCCTATGGTCCGGGACGCTATGACGAGGATTATGAAGGTCGGGGGCAGGATTATCCAATTGGTTTCGTGCGCTGGACGGAAAAACGCAATTTCGAGGCG
>Ga0066376_10005613_pt1 | contig 10577 bp, 8 predicted proteins | sample Knorr_S15_td_Bot_FD_77009 | JGI IMG/M metagenome (GOLD analysis project Ga0066376, IMG submission 77009) | Marine microbial communities from Southern Atlantic Ocean transect - Knorr_S15_td_Bottom_ad_5009_LV_A | ecosystem: Environmental > Aquatic > Marine > Oceanic | place: Southern Atlantic... | reverse complement strand
TGATCGCATTGTCTTCGGCTGTAGAGCCATTGCGCATGGCGAACAGAATCAGTGGACGCAGCCTCTACGAGTACACTCTTTTTAGCTTCGATGGTAAGGAGGTTAGATCGAGTGGCGGATTAGATCTAGCGCCGGTTTCAAAACTAACCGATCGCGAACACCTCGATGCGTTGTTTCTTTGCGCTGGAACAACACTTGATAGCGCCTGGGACCAGATCGTCGTCTCTCAGTTAACCCCTCTGACCCGACGCAAGATTATTATTGGTGGAATCTGTACAGGGAGTTATCTTCTGGCCCGTACTGGACTGCTTGACGGCTACCGATGCACCATCCACTGGGAAAACATCTTTGATATGCACGATGAATTTCCAGAACTGATTGTGTCCTCGGAACTCTTTGAACTCGATCGGGAACGCTATACCTGCTCGGGTGGTACTGCACCACTAGATATGATGTTGACTCTCGTCGCTCGTGACCACGGTACCGAGTTGGCCACTTTAATTTCTGAGCAGTTTATCTGTGAGCGAATACGTGATTCTAAGGATCGGCAACGGATACCACTTCGCCAACGTTTCGGAGCTAGCCAACCTAAGTTAGTCGACGCGGTCGAACTGATGGAAAGCAACATTGAAGAACCCATGAGCCTGGATGAACTCGCTCACCACGTCGGAATTTCCCGCCGACAGTTGGAACGAATATTTAAGAAACATCTAAATTGCGTGCCCACCCGTTACTACCTGAACCTCCGTCTACGTAGAGCACGTGAACTGCTATTACGGACTCCAAGATCAATCGTCGATGTCGCCTTTTCCTGTGGGTTCGTCTCCGCACCACACTTCAGCAAATGCTATCGGGACTTTTTCGGAAAACCGCCGCGCGAAGAACGACAAGCCAAATCTCAGTCCAGTACAAACAACAGGCCGGCTTCCACCAGTTCCACGGTTTAATTCGATGTGACCACTCCGGAACTGAATGCCTATCGTCTCCGCAATGCAAAAAACTGCTCCAGTCGCTCACTACAGTCGGTCTCTAGTATTCCCGCAATAACTTGACATCGATGGTTAGTCAAGGGTGATTCAAGGAGGTTCATGGCCGAACCCGCAGCACCGATCTCCGAATCACGCGCACCAAAAACCAGATTACCGACGCGGGCGTGCAACAGAGCACCAGCACACATGGGGCATGGTTCAAGGGTAACGTACATTATCGTCTCAGGTAATCGGTAGTTTCCGATGCGAGCGCCCGCATCACGAAGCGCCATCACCTCTGCGTGTGCGGTCGGATCTGACAATCCAATTGATCGGTTGTGACCGCGACCAACAATCCGATCACCGGCTACCACAATAGCGCCTACCGGAATCTCCCCATTCACTGAGGCCACAGCAGCTTCTTCGAGCGCAACCCGCATCCATGACTCATGGTTTGGCTTAATCAAAGTAGACACAACGATTGATGGTCCTGAATAGACCGAACGCCTGATCCTGGATCAGGTCTGTTCCCTTACAGGGTAACAAGTTAGTCTTTATCACGACATGTATCATCGAGTACCGCCTGAATTGTTGGTCAACCCATCCGCCATTGTTGTATTGCAGATAATCGATTCTTCTAGAATTGACCCAGTCAACTTTACCCTTTGGAGATTTGCATCAGCACCAGATTTTGTTAAACATCACGCAAAACTGCCGCGGAAAAGCACTCAAGGTCACCATCGAATCTTCAACACCTATTCCCACTCTATAGTTGCGGGGGGCTTAGATGAGATATCGTAAGTCACTCGACTCACACCACGGACCTCGTTAATGATACGGGTGGAAACACGCGCCAACACCTCATATGGAAGTCGCTTCCAGTCCGCAGTCATGAAATCAGTGGTTTCAACCGCACGAAGAGCAATCACGTACTCATATGACCGATTGTCTCCAACAACACCGACTGACCGTACTGGCAGAAAAACTGCAAATGCCTGACTTGTGGAATCGTATAGATTGCTCCTATGAAGCTCATCAAGGAATATAGCGTCCGCCTGGCGAAGGATATCGACATATTCTCGCCGGACCTCACCCAGAATTCTCACCCCCAGCCCAGGTCCCGGGAACGGATGCCGATGGACAATAGGTTGCGACAGTCCCAGTGCTACGCCCACCGCGCGCACCTCGTCTTTAAACAGTTCGCGCAGCGGTTCCAGCAGTTCAAGCTTTAGAGTATCCGGTATTCCACCCACATTGTGATGCGATTTGATTACCTTTGCCTTACCAGTGCCCGTACCTGCCGACTCGATCACATCAGGATAGATAGTACCCTGCGCCAGCCAGCAAATATTTTCTATTTTGTCTGCCTCTTCTTGGAAAATATCCACAAATACTCTGCCTATCATCTTTCTTTTGAACTCGGGATCCGTTATTCCAGACAAGGCTTCTAGAAATCGCTCTGAAGCATCCACCTGAACAATGCGCATACCGAAATCGTCCCTAAAGGTCTCCATAACCTGCTTGACCTCACCCTGACGTAGCAGTCCGTTATCCACAAAAATACAAGTCAACTGATCTCCAATCGCTCGATGGAGAAGCGCAGCGACAACTGAAGAATCCACACCACCGGATAACCCCAAAACCACCCCGTCTTCACCGACCTGGTCTCTGACTCTGAACAAGAGGTCATCAATGATATTTGCCGGCGTCCAATCACCGCCGCAGCCACAGATGTCCCGGACAAAACGTTTCATCATTGCCCGACCCTGTGTGGTATGGGTCACCTCAGGATGAAACTGGACCCCAAAGAACCTGCGATCGGAATCTGCGATCGCAGCCATCGGTGCGTTCTCGCTCACAGCCACGACCCTAAAACCATCGGGCAGGGTGTTCACTCGGTCGCCGTGACTCATCCAGACTTTGAGAACACCTGTACCGTCGGAATCTAGGCGATCATGAAGACCGTCTATCAAAGGATTCGTCGATGTCAAGCGGATCTCTGCAAATCCGTACTCTCGTTGTTTTGCGGCTTCGACTTTACCGCCGAGCTGAGCAGCCATCGTCTGCATGCCGTAACAAATACCCAGAATCGGGCAATCCAGGTTGAATACTTCCTGATCGGCACGCGGTGTGTCACTTTCTGTGACCGTCGCCGGACCGCCTGACAAAACGACACCGGCCGGCCTGAAAGCTTTTATCCTGCTGATGTCTGCATCAAACGGCAAGATTTCACAGTAAACATTCAGTTCACGGATACCCCGAGCAATCAGCTGTGTGTACTGTGAACCGAAATCCAGAATCAGGATTCGCTGGGCATGCGGGTCGCTGGAGTGGTTCATCAGACCATCAGTCAGTTATGGTCTACCCCGAACGTGTCAGGTATCGCTACTGTAATTTGGCGCTTCTTTGACCACGGCGACATCGTGCACATGACTCTCTCGCATACCTGAATGGGTGATACGCACAAAACGACATCTGGTTCGCATTTTATTAAGGTCAGGGCAGCCGGTATATCCCATACTTGCGCGAAGACCACCCGCAAGTTGATGAACGATTGATGCCATCGGACCTTTGTATGGCACGCGACCTTCAATTCCTTCCGGTACGAGTTTAGCAACATCAGGTTCACCTTCCTGAAAATATCGGTCTTTTGACCCCTGTTCCATAGCACCCAGAGACCCCATCCCACGGTAACTTTTATAGGAGCGTCCTTGATACATCTCAATCTCCCCTGGAGATTCGTCTGTACCCGCGAAAAGACTGCCTATCATCGTGCAGTGGGCACCAGCAGCAATTGCCTTGGCGATATCACCGGAATAACGAATACCCCCATCGGCGATCAGCGGTATTCCTGACGTTACCAACCCTCTGACCACATCCTGTATTGCCGTAATCTGGGGAAGCCCTACGCCCGCGATGATTCGCGTGGTGCATATAGATCCTGGACCGATCCCTACTTTTACACCATCCGCACCAACTCCGGCCATCGCCAGCGCTGCATCCGCTGTCGCTATATTTCCGCCAACAACATCGACTTGGGGATATTCCCGCTTAATTAATGCTATTCGATCGAGCACACCTCTGGAATGCCCATGGGCCGTGTCCACAACGATTGCGTCGACACCCGCATCCACAAGTTTGTCTACCCGCTCCTGTGTATCTGCGCCTGTGCCTACAGCAGCGGCAACGCGTAATCGACCTTTCCCGTCCTTACTCGCAGTTGGATATTCGGTCTGCTTCTGTAGGTCTTTAACTGTGACCAGGCCTTTTAGTTCGAAATCATCATCTACCAGCAGAACTTTTTCTATTCGGTGTTCATGCAGCAAGTGTTTGATTTCACCCTTACCGGCACCCTCCGGCGCAGTAATCAATTTATCTCTGGACGTCATTACCGCCGTAATCGGCTGGTCAAAACGTGTTTCAAATCTGAGATCTCGGCTGGTCACTATGCCCGTCAACCGCCCCGAAGCATCGAGAACCGGGACACCCGATATCTTCATTTTCTGAGTAAGATCTATAACCTCTCGAACGGTCACTGTCTCAGCGACACAGATAGGGTCTGTAATCACCCCACTTTCAAACTTTTTCACGATAGACACCTGGGCGGCTTGTGCATCAGGACTCAGATTCCGGTGCACAACACCTATCCCGCCCTGCTGAGCTATACATATGGCGGTTTCCGATTCGGTCACCGTGTCCATCGCCGCGGTGACCAGTGGCAAGCTGAGGGCGATATTGCGGCTAAATGGCGTGCTCAAACTGACGTCCCGAGGTAGAACTTCCGAAAAAGAAGGGACAAGGAGGACATCGTCAAAGGTAAGCGCAAGTTCCATGTCTTCCATCAGCGGATTATAGGAGTTGACTTTCCACGGGTAAACCTTGCGGGGTCTGTGTAACTCAATACCGACGCCAAGCAGCAGTTATCTGCTCGATAAGACTACTGAATGAATCGATTACGCGATCTTCTCCTAGTTTCGTTCATTGCATCACTGAGCCTGGTATTTACACCGGTATACGCCGGCAGCCATGCTGCTGAAACCATAACCCAGGCAGAACAGGATTTGAAATCTGCCACTCGCGCCGGTGCGGTATGGCGTCTCGTTGACAAAGCAACTGGATCCGGCGCTGTAGGGATTGATAAACTCCTGAAGCTTGCCAAAAAGAAGCTTGATGAAGGCCATAACGATGAAGCAAAACGACTGGCTGCTCTCGTATCGTGGACCGCGCTGTCTGGAATCAGCCAGGCCAAGTCACAGGAACAGGCAAAACCACTTTACTAACCTCACTGATCAGTTGTTGCCAAAAAGCCGGCAAAGCCGGCTTTTTTATTTGTTGAGTTTCATCGATCAACAATTCACAATGCTCCAATGTTGATCGACCATGTCTTTAGTGTTTCCGAATTCACTCGATCAATCCGCGACCTTCTAGAAGAATCCTATCCAGAAGTCTGGGTACGGGGTGAGATCTCGAATCTTGCAACCCCAAGGTCAGGCCATGCGTATTTTTCACTGAAAGACGAGGACTCACAAGTGAGATGCGCTTTGTTCCGCACTCACCGACTTCGACTTGCTTTGCCACTTGAGGAAGGCACTGCTGTGTTAATCCGAGGCAAGCCTTCGATCTATCTTGGTCGAGGCGACTTCCAGATTATTGTCGATTACGTCGAACCTGCCGGCGAGGGAGAACTTCGAAGGCGATTCGAACAGCTCAAGGCTGAACTCGAACGACAAGGTTTATTTGATGAAAATATAAAGCGAGCGTTGCCCTCCATACCCAACAAGATCGGCGTAATCACGTCTCCTACCGGCGCAGCAGTACACGACATTTTAACGACGCTGGAACGCAGGTTTGCGATGGCAAAAGTTCTCGTGCTGCCAGTTGCTGTGCAAGGCGATAATGCAGTTCCTGCTATCGTCAACGCATTGAATCAAATACGACAAATTCGGAGTTGTGAAATTGTGATCCTTGCTCGAGGCGGGGGCAGTCTTGAAGACCTGTGGGCTTTTAACGAAGCAACTGTCGTTCACGCGATTCGCGCCTGCCCCGTTCCTGTGGTTACTGGAATTGGCCACGAAACAGACTTTACACTCGCTGATTTTGCTGCCGACTTTCGAGCCGCAACGCCGACAGCGGCTGCAGAAGCAGTGACGCCCGATAGAAACGAGTTATCCGCTCGTTTAGCCGGTTTGAGCAATCGAATATCTCTGACGATGCTCAGAATATTACAGGATCGCGGACAGCAACTAGATGCCGCAGCAGGACGACTGCACCACCCCAAGACTCGTCTCAACGGCCAGCGTTACCAACTTCTTGCCCAACAGGCCAGGCTTCAGTCGGCTGTCCGCGAACCCCTCCACGGCTACCGCTTGGCTCTGACACAGATAATTCAGCGACTGCACGTCAATTCACCCGTTGCTACCATCAGATCAAATCAAGTTGGCTTTCAGGCATTTTTACGCCGTCTGCAACGTTCGGGCACAACCATCACAGCCTTACATCGGCAACAGGTCGGTACCTCTGAAGGCGCACTTGAGATCCTCAACCCAAGACGAACACTAGGGCGGGGCTACGCGATCGTAAAACGTCTAACCGATGGTACGATAGTGACTTCAGCGGCTGATACCACCCCTGGGGATGCGCTAATTACGGAGTTACGCCAGGGTAGCGTTAGCAGCACCGTGACAGGCATCAGCACAGACTTGACCGACCCCACCAGTCACCACACGGACTCAGACTGAACTGGCAAATCAGGCTCTAGCTTGTACTTCTTTTACCTTGCTTGACCACGAATTCTGGATGATTTTTGTCTTCCGGATGTCCGCCTACCAGCGGAATAAGGGTTCTTTGATGTTCGCAGTTCAAGCCGAACCCGTGTACCCACCAGTTCAAATGCTTTACCAAAAGTACTTGCGATGTATCGTAGGTAGTTCGCTGGCAACTGTTCAAGCATATTGCCATGTAACACGACGGTTGGTGGGTTTTTGCCGCCCTGGTGGGCATACTTGATCTTTACCGGACGGCCCTGCCGCAAAGGTGGAGCGTGACGTGTCATGGCCTCTCTTAACACAGCATTGAGCCGGGAAGTTGGCATCTCAATCCAATTGGAGCGCAAAGCGGCCATCACTGATTTGACCACATCGGTAACTCCACTGCCATACAACGCGGAGATATAGAGTGTATGGTGTTCGGGCAAGAATGGAAATCGCCGATCCAACGTCCGACGGAGATAATTTTTGTCCCGACGTTCCATTCCATCCCATTTATTGACAACCAGCACCACACTCCGGCCACTCGCCTGGATCAGGCCAGCGATTGTGAGGTCCTGTTCTAGTACCCCTTGCCGGCCGTCAAGAATATGCACGACAACCTGCGAATCCTCTATCGCCTGAAGGGTCTTCACCACAGAAAATTTCTCCAGCGACTGTGTGACTCTGGAGCGACGACGTACACCTGCCGTATCAATCAACATTAATGGCTGATCGAATCTATCTAAGGCAACTTCGATACTATCCCGCGTGGTGCCCGGTTCGTCAGTGACGATTACTCTTTTTTCCGACAGCAACGCATTCGTTAACGTAGATTTACCGACATTGGGTCGCCCAATGAGCGCTACACGCGGACGATCAGATTGTTCAGGCTTATGTTCTACGCTCGGAAACTCAGTCTCCAGCAACATAAGAAGATCGACAACACCAAAACCTGTTCTTGCCGATACCGCTCTTGGGATCCCTAAACCAAGTTCATTAAACTCGGCTGAAACGATGTCCGGCTCCAGGTCCTCCACTTTGTTGACGACCACGAAAACCTTTTGGCCACTTTGCCGCAACCGTTTCGCTATTTCAAATTCCTCGGGTACAGCACCAGCACGCCCATCTGTCAAAAACAGCAGAGCGTCGGCTTCACCTAATACGTGCTCGATCTGCTCTTGAACCGCGATTTCGATCGCACCACCTCTGGTCGTAAGACCACCAGTATCAACAACCAAGCACCGTAAACGACCCTGAAGACACATTCCATAAATCCTGTCTCGAGTCACACCGGGTTGATCATCTACCAATGCTTTGCGACTGCGGGTCAGTCGATTAAACAGCGTCGACTTACCCACGTTGGGTCGGCCAATGAGTGCGATAACCGGGAGCATCGTATTTCACCTTCACCAAGTGGAAGGTGTTAAAAATTGTTTTCCTCAGCTGCCCTCGTCAAGCAGCCAGGCTGTAATCGTACCTTGTTCTGACAATGTATAAAATCCTTCGAAATTCTGACTGACTGACGTTGCCATAATTGCGCCAGCACGGACTCGACCTCGACCCTTTAGCTGACCTGTGTTTACATCCATTACATGAACATAACCCTGATAGTCGCCGGCCACACAATACTTAGAACCTGGAATCGCGATAGGATTCGTTACCCCTCTGCCCTTGAGTCGATCCTGCTTCCATACCTCGATACCAGTCTTTTGGTCAAGTGCCACCACAACACCGTCATCCAGTGTTATTAGCAATTCATTGTCACTGACAGCCAGGTTCCTTAAGGTAGATCTTGGCATCTTCCACTCTACTTTTTGAGCCGTTAAGGAAATCGCATACACCTTATCCTGGTAGGCGGCCACAAACAGCCGGTTACCTGCTATCAGAGGATCTGCATCAATATCGATCAGGCGGTCTATCTGATTGGACCCCCGAGGACGGGAAATCGGCGTTTTCCAGAGCTCCCGCCCAGATTCGGTGTCTATCCCGGACAAGTGACCACTGGCGTAACCAACCACTACAATTTCATCAACCTGGACAGGCACAGACAGCCCTCGAACACTGAGCGAAGGTACATTATTTCTTAAACGCCAACTAACCGTGCCGGAGTTCTTGTCCAGACCGATAACTTGGCCGTCCCCTGTCCGAACAATGATACGCTCGTTTGCGACGATGGGCCGCGCAAGCACTTCTGCGCCAACAGTAGACTGCCACAGCAAATTTCCGTCAGTCGCATCTAGGACCAGCAGTTGCCCCTCCGTTGAAGCCACGACCACAATTCCATGTCCGAACCCGACCCCTGCTGAAATCTCCAATTCCGAATCCACCTGCCAGACAACAATGCCCGTAGCAGCATCCAAGGCGTAAACCTTACCCCCCGGTTCTGCCGCGAATATTCGTGACCCCTCGACTAATGGCTGCAGCAGAATATTGGCCGAATCGTAGGATTCCCCAGTATCAAATCGCCAGATGGGTGCCACCTTGAAAGAGGATTGCTCGGGTACAACTGCAGGTGGCGGGCCTTCACGCATAAAATGAATCGGGCGCGGTGCACAGCCGACCACCACTGTGACCACAATGGTCACGGCTAACAACTGCTTAATCACTGGTTGCTACCGATACTACCCGCATAGTTTCGTTTGGACGTGAGTAAGGCCCTGGAGGAAGATGCCGGTGCAAGTGCCTGAAGCGCTCGATCGTAGGCCTCCGCGGCGTCAGAGTACTTGTGCTGCGCAACAAGAATATCGCCGAGAACTTCCGGGTACTCGGACTCAAAACCACCGACATCGTCTGTGGTTACCAACTCTTGTGCCCGAACCAGGTCACCCGCTAACAATGTCACTCGGGCCAGCCGAAGCCGAGCGAGCTGACGCATCGCTGGATCGTTTGACTTTGTCATGACATGGGTGAGTGCTTCCATGGCATTCGAAAGCTCGTTATTTTTTATCGCCAGTTTTGCGATCATCAGGTAGGCCATATCGACATATGGTGTGGACCGGTAGTCCTTAGCGAGCATCTGTGCTCGATCTTGTGCCTGCTCGACCGCTCCGGATTCATCGTATGCCAGCATTTCCTGGAACACGTCAGATGCCGATAAAGCACGATTCTCGGTATACACCTGCCAACCTTTGAAACCGCCAACTCCAGCGACACCGATAGCGACTCCCGCCACCATTCCCATGCCATTCTTCTTCCACCACGCTCTTAGTTTTTGAGTGTCATCATCTTCGGCAACATGAATTTCCAGTATTTTGTCGTTCTCAGCCATCATCACCCTCGCTCGTTACTTTTGCTTCACTCAACCTACAACAAACATAATTAGCGAGTTCCGACTCGTTGACCTGAGTCTGGTCACCAGACTCACGCAATGATTTAACGGTGGCATAGCCGTTCGTAAACTCGTCATCGCCAATCACAACGAGTAATTGAGCACCACTCTGATCCGCCCGCCGAAGTTGACGTTTAACCGCCCCACCCCCGCAATTAACGACAGTATGTATTCCAGTATCGCGAAGCTTCTCGGCAGTCTTCAAGGCGTAACTCATCGTATGACTCCCAATAACGCACACCCAGACATCGGGTTGATTGTTCACGGTGGAACCCGCAATGTTCTCGTAAACCTCGACCAAACGTTCAACACCACACGCAAATCCTGCAGCCGGTACGGGTTGACCACCCAGTTGCAACACCAGACCATCATAGCGGCCGCCAGCACACACGGCGTTCTGTGCTCCAAGCAAATCAGTTGTCCATTCAAATACAGGTCCCGTGTAATAGTCCAGCCCCCGAACTAATCGGCTGTTGACTTCAAACTCAATCCCGTTCTCAGACAAAATAGTTTGCAAAAGCGAAAAGTCGTCTT
>Ga0066376_10005612_pt1 | contig 10579 bp, 11 predicted proteins | sample Knorr_S15_td_Bot_FD_77009 | JGI IMG/M metagenome (GOLD analysis project Ga0066376, IMG submission 77009) | Marine microbial communities from Southern Atlantic Ocean transect - Knorr_S15_td_Bottom_ad_5009_LV_A | ecosystem: Environmental > Aquatic > Marine > Oceanic | place: Southern Atlantic... | reverse complement strand
GATGGAGACGGATAAATATCCGAGCGCGAGTCTGGCGGGATGCGGACCGACTACTCCGGAAAACAGGCACGTCGTCATCTATCCGAGCGATGCGAGATGCCTACACGGGAAAAGCAGAAGAGTTGGATGCCTGCGCGGCGGCCTTCCAGTGAGAATCAGAGCAGCGGGGCAGCCTGGTTTTGATCAACGGGGAGCCGGTCGGCCTCGACGTGATTTCCAGTGATCGGGCATACGATAAACTGCGTCCAAGCCTGATCAAGAGCTACGCGATGGATGCCTTGGTTCGACAAAAAGATAATTTCGACGATGCCACGCCGGACAAGGCCCAGGCATTTCTACACGAAGTAGAAGGGTGTAAGGCGAGCACGTTCGAGTCGGTTGGCGCAGGGGTGGACTACCGCTTCGAAGGGACTGGAATTTCAGGCTCAGCCCTGGTATGCGATGACAGTGTCGTGCATCTTGAGTTCTTCAGGCTGAATGAGCAATAGTCGGTTTAGACTGAAGTGAGGAGATTTGGATGAGGTGATGCCGATAATCATAAAGGATCATTCAGACTGTCGGACAATATCAGTTGATTTATCAAATTGGATACCGTTTTTTCTACAGGTATGTGGCTATATATAAGTCCGAATAAGATGTTGATATGGAGGTAATGATGACCTCATTATCTACGAAGAGTGAAGATACGAACGCTCACGAACAAAGGGGCGTTCACCGCGACCTGAAGCCTGCCAACATCATGATACGGCAGGATGGGACGCCGAAAATTCTTGACTTCGGTATGGCAAGTTGATGAACCAGAATAACCTTATTCGCCCCATACGGCAATTGATCAAACAGAAAACGACCGTTAAAGCCCATTCGATACACGGTCCGAAACACTGGATGCGGGTCGAGGCCAATGGGATCAAGATTGCCTGACAGATCGGCGCGGATGAACTCGTTCTGGTTCTATTTGCCCTATTCCACGATTCAAAGCGTATCCATCACTCTGACTTTTCCAGAAAACTGGCAGAGAAATTACAGGACAACGTCACAAGAAGGTTTTGGAGGATGATCAAAACATGACACAGGACATCCGCACACGCTACCATCATGATGGATTTTGCATTCTGAAAAAACCTGTGTTAGATTCAGACTGTGTTTCAGCAGCCCGGCAGGGGATGGACATGATCCGTGCGGGTGAATATGACACGGGCACCCCACCCGAACCCTCCCCCTGGAATCCCGGTGATGATCCCAAGGCCTTGTGCAAGATCGAACAGCCGCAGCAGGCGAACCAGGCCATACGGGCATTGATCGGTTCATCTGAAATTGGAAAGCTCGCCGCGACGATTACGGGCGCTAAGATGGTTCAGGTCTGGTGGGTCCAGTTGCTTTACAAGCCACCGACATCCGATGACGGCACTGCACAGACCCGGGTAGGCTGGCATCAGGATTGGAACTATTGGCGCACGACATGGGCGCCGTCAAGCGAATTGCTTACCGCCTGGGTTGCCTTAAGTGAGGTGACCGAGACGTCCGGCCCTATGCAATTCGTAGCCGGGTCACATGCCTGGAAAGAGGCAGGCGGCGGTGATTTCTTCAGTCAACATATTGACCGAAGCAGCTTCTCCGTCCCGGAGGACCAATCGTGGCGAGAAATCCCTGCCGTTATGGAGGCAGGCGGCTTGAGTCTGCACGATAAACGCACGCTGCATGGCAGTGGCCAGAATACGTCGGATGAACCCCGGTGCAGCCTGGCCATTCACCTCCGGACCGACAAAAGTCGACCGGCCGACAGCGAAGGGCACGGGCTAACCCGTTTCATTGATGATGCCGATATGTGCCCCATTATCTATGGGGCGCGCGTGGACAGCGCTTTTGTAGTAGCGGCTACTCCTGAAATTTCGGCATGACCTCTTTGCCGAACCAGGCTAGATCCTGTCGGATGATGCTGGGCGGGATGGCCAGGCCGCCGGCGCCTATGATCACGCGCTCCAGGCCGGGCAGACGATCCTGAATCTCCGAGATCTTTTCGAAGACGTGTTCCGGCGGCCCGCAGATCCATGCGCCGTCACGGATCGGGCCATGGACGGTCGGAAGCCCCGCATGGGGCGCTTTCTCCGGGTCGAAGGTGGCCTGGATCTGCGCCTCGGTAAGATGGGGGATCATGCCCAACGGCGACAGCACCTTGAGCTGCTCCTCGTACCAGACGGTCGCCTCCCGGATGGCCTGCGCCTGTGTGTCGGCCAGGTGGACCTGCAAGACGAGCGCCAGGTCTTCTCCAAGTCGGGTTTCACGCCCGGCGCCGGCCAGCGCTTCCTGCCACTTCGCGGCGACCTCATCAACCCGGCCACCACCGGGAAGAACACCCTTGATACCGTGCTTGACCATGAAGTCTATCCCTCGGGGGTTGACGCTGACGATGGGCTGCCAGCACTCCAGAGGACGGTTGGGGGGACGTGGCACAAGCGTAATCTCCTCCAGCTCCTGCCCCCGGTGACGTATCCTGGCCGGCAGGTCGTAGTATTTACCGCGATGGGAGAAAGAAGGCTCGTTCCATGCCTTGAAAATGATCTCCACCTGTTCTTCGAATAAATCCCGGTTGGCCTGGTCATTATCGAGTGGTGATCCCAGGGTCTCTACTTCTCTGGCGATATATCCACGGCCGATACCGAACCGAACACGGCCTTTGGTGATGAGGTCTGCCAGGGCAAAATCTTCCGCCAGCCGGAGCGGATGCCACGCAGGCACGGTGTTGAACATACTGCCGAAGTGGAGACGCCGGGTGACCTGAGACAGGTAAACAGCCAGCATCGGTAAATTCGGAATACAACCGTAGCCTTCACGCTGAAAATGATGCTCCGCCAGCCACAGGGTATCGTATCCGGCTTCGTCCATGACCTCAGCGATCGCACGGGCTTCGTCGATGACGGTCGCCAGATGGTCGTCCGACTCGATCCGGTTATCGATCGGGATGCCCTGGAAACCCAGATCGCTCATTTCCACATGGCCGCCGAAGAAATTATCGAAACGGGTGATCATACACGCCTCCGTAATGTCAGGATGCACTACCGTACACTTGTGACAATTGGTCTAATCAGGCCATAGTGCTGTCATCCCCGCAAGTTTTACGGGGATCCATAGCAGAATTCAGCTTCATATAACGAGTCTTCAATGCGTAGTCATGATATATACTATTGTCCGGGGCACGCTACAAGGTCTTTGTCATCAAGAGTCTATTATCCTTGATTTGCCGTCTCTCCAGTCATTAATATAGGATTTCATTAAACCCTCATGCTGATCCCCACAACGAGCAAGGAGTATGGTATGCCGCATACCCGAACGGTTGGAACCGATGGCTACATGTATAATGAGAATACGCACTGGGGGCAACTCCCCGCAGGCTGGTCGCTCGAAGAAGTCGCCGGTGTGGCGGTCGATTCGGAGGACCGATTGTATGTCTTCAGCCGCAGCGCCCATCCAATCACGGTGTTCGACCGGGAAGGCAGGTTTATAGAATCATGGGGCGAGGGCGTGTTCCAACGTCCCCACGCACTCTATATGGCAACAGATGATACGCTGTTTTGCACCGACGACATCGCCCACACCATATACCGGTTTACGCTGGATGGCCAGGAGCTGATGTCTATCAAGACCCCGCCCGCAGACACCGGATACGACGGCGCTGATATGTACTCGGTTGCCCGATCCGGTCTGCCGTTCAACACGCCCACGGCGGTGACGCAGGCGCCGGACGGCACGCTGTTCGTGTCGGACGGCTACGGCAATGCGCGGGTGCACCATTTTACAGAAGAAGGTAAGCTGCTGAATTCATGGGGCGAGCCCGGCAGTGAACCGGGGCAGTTCGTGACGCCCCACGACGCGTATGTCGACGCGGAAGGACGGGTTTATATCTCGGACCGGCAGAATTGCCGCATACAGATATTCACCGCGGACGGCACGCTTGACAACATCTGGGATGATACCCACTGGCCGTGCGATATGTGCCGCGGTCCGGATGGGAATCTGTACGTGGCCGAGGTGGGCGGGGTATTCATGGGTGACCCGGATACAAGCCGTCCAGCAGCGCGGATCACCGTAAGAGACCAGGACGGCCATATCCTGTGCGAATGGAGTGATCAGGAACCGATGGATAGCGGCCAATATTTCAGTCCACATGCGATCGCGGTAGATTCGCGAGGGGATATATACGCAGGGGAGGTAAAAAAATCATACCCTGGTGGACGGGCCCCTGCAGGCGCAAGCGTGCTTCGCAAGTACGTACGTAAATAAAATGGCGTAATGAACGCCTTGAATTAAACGTAAATAGATCCAAGACTCTCTACCGCCTTACGGATAATAATCCATAGGCACCAGATAAATCCTATGGCACTCCATGTAATGGTATATGAACCTCGGCCAATTTGGGCGATTCCCAAACCCAGCAGGTATAGAAACCAGAGACCGAAAAGATCGACGCCGGAGAGAAAGGTGCCCCAATAGGTCACAGCGGCAGCGTCATTGAGGAATAGACCTAAATGGACAGGCGGATTAAATGATCCGGTCATCAAGACCCAGCCTGTTTTAATAATCGCTTCAGGTACCAGGGTCAATGCTGCGTAACCTGCTATGGGTAGAATCTGTCGATACGTAAGCGGAATATCACCTGATAATTCACTAAGGTGTTTACCGACTATCGACCAGGCCGCGAGCAGAAAACACACGCTGGCCGGTATCATCAAGAGACCGATTACCTGACGGCCATCTACGTGGGAGGCCTGATTTAAAATCAGGGCACGCTGGCGTTCATTGATGTTCGGACGTTCATCAAGCTCCGCCTGGAGCAGATCCCTTTGTGCATTAAGCGCCAGAGGTAAAGTCGCTACACCGGTGCATAGGGTGAACGACATCACAAAGACCAATGGCAGCATCCATTCGATGAACGATGTCCTGCCTTCCAAATCTGCAAATGCGTGATGAGGTTTGAAATACACGGATATCCAACGTCTGCTATAAGGCTGGATATCTGAGAAGATACTCATGGGCATAAATCTCCCAGGATAACGAGGTGATAGTAACTATGCCCGCCGCCGGACCAATAGGGTTGTCCCCAGGGCCAGAATCTCCACCAGATCGGTTTTGCTCTTCTGTAATCTCCTCTATCATACCCATCGAGAAACGCTTGTATATAATGTACGGTAGTTGTAGACAGATGCCGGTCAACACGCTTGGGATGTGATTCCATACCGAGATACGCCCGGATCAATACACTGTTTTCATCGATGGGCAGGGCATTCACGTTTTCAACATACCATTCGAACACATGATAGAAATCGTCTATGAGAAAATATTCGACATTCGATGTATATAACACCGACACGCGTGTCTCATGCGCTCTGGCATAGGCGGCGATGGCTCGAAATGTTTTATCACCGGAAAAATTGCCCACAAGCGGTATGATTAAATGCCTGTGATGCAACAATTTGACATATTGATACGCCTCATTCGAGCCTAAGAAGCTCGCCAGATCTCCTTCAATGGTCGTACTCATAACCAGATCTTTAAATGTGGGATAGGCCAGGCCGTTTCTTAACTTGATATCTGCATACTTTATGGCAAGCTGATGTGTATAGAAAGATCGATAAATGTATAAAATACCTTTCAAATCCTCAGCCTGTTCAATGCCATAGCGTCGGATTTCCTTATCTATCTTCAGCCAGTTGGCATGGAAGACCAGAGAGTCTGCTGCCGTTGCTGCTTCGATGTAAGCCATAATATCTGAAATGGTAGCATGTCGGTCGGGAGATATATCTGTTTCCGTCTTTCTGTGTCTGCTGAACAACAGCGACAGGAAGGTCGTCCGATCTGGAGACAGGGTAAATACGGCCTTATACAGAAAATGTTGTAACAAATTCTCACGGCGGATATCAAGGATAAACGCGATCTCGGGCCGTGTAGCTGCGATATAAGAGAAATTCTGCTCTGTCCCGACGCCGATATACACGCCGCCCGGTGAGCCCTTCTCTATCAAAGTCGGCATCGGATGCAAATAGGAGGTCTCGTTGGAGACAAAGTTATCCCCCGGATAAAACCCTGCCTCCTCTGAAAATTGCACCATAATTTCTCCGAATTCAGACAGACTCAAGGAATCCGGCAGCGCCCCATATGATACGTGATATACATCACACAGAATCAAAAGAGGCCATAATATCAAAGTGCGATACATTTTCAAGGGACAAGCCTATTGGAATCGATTGCAAAATGTTGATTTTGAAATTAAGACGGTAACCGAGAAATGCGCTCGAGGCGATGATCTAATGTGGGATGGGTAGCGAAAAGTTCAACGTATCGAGGTTGAGGATTAGTATTTTCATTTATTTGATACAGGCGGTATAGAGCCTGCTGATAACATGAACGGCCGACCCACCGGGCGGCGGTTGCATCCGCCTCGTATTCATGTTGCCTTAACCCCGGAAGTAAAACGACTAAAAAAAGGAAGCTCTGCCCCAAGATAGAAATGATGGCCATCCTTAAAAGACCACTGTTTGTGTAATAACCAATGTACTCAGCCAAAATGGGGTTTATTAAAATGACAACAATAATTCCCAGGGCGAAAAGCACAAAATTCTTTAATAAATGTTTATGTTTGATATGAGCTAATTCATGGGCCAAAATTGCCTTGATTTCATCTTGCGACATGGTCTCCAGAAGTTTTCTCGTGAAAAAAATAAATCGACTGCTGCGGAACATGCCGGACACAGCGGCATTGGCTTTTAACCCTTTTAGCGCATATATCATTTCAACCTTGAAATCCATCGTGCTTTCAGATATCAATGCCTTCAGAATGATCCCTATTCGTTTATCCCTCAATACATGTCCACTATAGACAAGCCGTAATAAATAAGGATAACAATAAAATATAATGGCATTACTGGTGATTAGGCCTGTAATAGACACAATGCCCATAAAGAAAATGGTTGTTACATCTACCGAGCCTTTAAGGTCCATCGGATATAATGCAAGGACACCCGACAGCATAGAAATTAATACAACAGAACTTATGGTTATACTCAAAATCGGTAAGATGAGGGAACTCCCGATTTCGAGCCATTTCTCACGCCAGGTTAACTGTCTTATCTGCTCTTCATTCGATATCGCCCCATTTTCTTTCTGATCTGTTTGGGACTTATCTTTTATATGTATTGGATTTACCATAAAATAGTACTTTCTTGACTCAGTAATTACGTGAAATAAAGATGAGTGAAACCCTGAAGAGTCGCATACGTTAATATAATACCTATCGCCTTTGACCGGGGTACCATGCAGATCCTATGTACCACTTCGAAAGCCAATATTAATGTGAGCATAATCCCCAGGACACGACCTAACGGTAACCATTTTAACCCTTCGGGAGCAGATGCGGATAAGCCTATTATTTTTTCCGATACCTGTTCTATCGTCGAGATCGAGGCCAATGGGGTAAAGTCCATAAAATCCGGATTAAATAATATCAGGCCAAATATCATGAAGGAATAACACAAGAGCGGGCTGTAACAAATACCCAGCCAACCAAATAACAAACGGGTATTCTGCTTACCGTCCAGCAATACCACAGCGACACTAATAAATAACCATCCGAACAGAAATACCAAGATTTCACTAAACACGAGACCTGTCATAGCACTTATATATGACAATGAGAAAAAGGGGATATACTGATCTGCAAAATCAGAAGGGAGACTTTTTATGATTTGTCTATAGATAAACAGCAACAACAATGAATGCATGAACAGGTAGGTCAAAAATATACCAATGCTCACCCATATCACATCCGATGTCTTCCTCCCTGCAAATTTATGGAATAACCAGACTTTCTTTTTCAAAAGACCCTCGATTTAAACCTCGAAGTAGGCTTATCCAAACATATCTTATTTTATTTTAGCAGATATAAGACCTGTGACATACGTTTCTATAATGGACGCCATTAAAATCAAAAGGATACCTGCTGTTATTCTTTTCATAATTAAGATCATACGTTCGTTATCAAAAGACCACTCATCATATCGTAATTTGTGGTAGAGCATGATAAATCCTTCAAACGATACTGCGCCAACCATGGTAAACCCGCCCAGTTCGATCAAACCATGGGGCAAAATCAAGGCCATGATTTTCTGCCCTGATGTCCCGGAGAGCATGGTTGATTGAACAACCCATGAAACCGTACACCCAGTCCATATCAATTGTATGCTGCTGGAAAAGCCTAATGTTAAGACGCCCAGTAACAGGTTAAAACATACCATCATATTATTTTTGAATATAAATTCCCACTCATCATATCCATCTAAAAGCAATCCAAAGTTCATACTTTCGGATTCAGATATTCCAAAGTCTGATTTCGTAAATAAGACATCAGCAGGCACTATTATTCCGATACATAAACCTGCAATAATCAAAGACAAAGAAACAAAAGTAGGTGTTTTCTGCAAAATGGCTTCCTGGGCGTTCAACAAGTAGTTGTTTTTCCAGGTAAAGAGTGGAGCTATCCCAATACGATCTCCACCCTTTACCTGGCTGTTTATCATAACCTTTTTATTCTGGGGTGACTCTTGGTTACATGCCGGCAATGACGGCCAGAGAGCCAACAGCAATTCCAAATCCAATCGGGCCAAGAGCTGCTACCCATGCGGTTCCTGCATATGTTGTTATTGAATAGGCCATGGAGGTAGCAACAACACCTCCCATAATCTCCGAAATCCCGTCGTTATAACCCGAATAAGTCAAGTAACAATATACAGCATTCGGGCTTGCAACAAGGCTTGGATTATCTGATAAATCCGCCTTAGCCAGAGGCGTCAGGCACACAGATGCAACTACAGCAACCATCAATACAACAGCAGTCGACTTCTTCATTTTAGATCTCCTAACCTGGTGATGAATACACGTTGATGGACTATTGATTACGACGAAAATGAACGCACCTCCTTATCCCATAAAAGGACAGTAGTCGATTATTCTACTTCAATCAGGAAGCTTATGACTTCCAGGAACTTGCAAAGAATAAGCCGATCTGATAATCATCTTACCCTGTTCTATATTCCGTATCCGAAATCGCTTCACACCCGCTTTCAGATATAAGCTGTGATGGCCATTGACCTCCATATATCGGCTGTTTCTATTAGTCGGGAATATGTTCGTGATCTCGTAATTTATTTCAGGTTGGACACTTGATCCGGGCAAGGTCTCATGGGGAATGAGCTTGCAGCACATCACACAATGCCCTACTTTGGACGGTTATAGGCCGCAAATCAAGGAAGTCATTATAATGCTTAACTACCACAGTGGTGGAAGACTGGATCAAAGCGTTCGAGAAAGACCCATAGTCTGCCTCAATCTGGCCATTATAGATCGTCTTTCTCTTCCAAGCAATGGATCCCCGCTTAAAGCCTGCGGGGATGACAACCTTTTCAACTTATGCCGTGTACTATGATATGACACTATATTTGCGAAACAGGGTACTTTAGCCATCCTCCCAAGGAGCACCTCCATGAAATTACACATAAAATGTCTCACACTTATCCTGTTCGGCGGTGGCCTGTTTCAGCCTATACAAGCCCAGCAGCCCACCGATCCAAACATCGTCATCAACCCCAGACTATTCGAGGGCCTCGACTATCGGATGGTCGGCCCGTATCGCGGTGGACGGGTGACGACGGTGACCGGGGTGCCGGGCGATCCGACGATGCTTTACTTCGGCGCGGTCGGTGGCGGGGTGTGGAAGTCGGATACCTACGGTCGTAAATGGGAGAATATCACAGACGGGCAGATCGCGGTGGGTTCCATCGGCGATATCGCCGTGGCGGCATCCGACCCGAAGGTGATCTACGTAGGCACCGGATCGGCCAGTGTACGGAGCAACGTCTCGACCGGCCGGGGGATGTACAAGTCGACCGACGCCGGTAAGACCTGGACATTCAGCGGCCTGAAAGAAGCTGGACAGATCGGCGAGGTAGTTGTACACCCCACCAATCCGGACCTGGTGTATGTGGCAGCTGTGGGTCATATCTTCGGCCCTAACTCTGAACGTGGCGTATTCCGGTCGAAGGACGGCGGTAAAACATGGCAGCATGTCCTGGTCCATTCGGACACGGTCGGCGCGGTCGATATCGTCATGAACCCGGAGAACCCGGACGAACTCTACGCCGCGCTGTGGCGCGCCGAGCGCAAGCCGTGGACCATCATCAGCGGCGGCGCCGAAGGCGGTATCTATAAGACGCGTGATGGAGGCGACACCTGGACCAAATTGCCGAACGGCCTGCCGGAAGGGTTGATCGGTAAGATCGCCCTGGCCCTGTCACCCACCAATACGAATCGGCTGTACGCCCTCGTCGAAGCGCCGGACGGTCAGGGCGGCCTGTACCGGTCGGATGATGCGGGCCGATCCTTTCAATTTATCAACGACCAGAAAAGCCTCACATACCGACCGTTTTACTACATCTATATGACGCCCGGTCCCCAGGATGAAAATACGATCTATGTCAACAATGAGGGCTTCTTCAAATCGACCGATGCGGGCAGCACGTTCGTCCGGATCCGT
>Ga0066376_10005610_pt1 | contig 10585 bp, 8 predicted proteins | sample Knorr_S15_td_Bot_FD_77009 | JGI IMG/M metagenome (GOLD analysis project Ga0066376, IMG submission 77009) | Marine microbial communities from Southern Atlantic Ocean transect - Knorr_S15_td_Bottom_ad_5009_LV_A | ecosystem: Environmental > Aquatic > Marine > Oceanic | place: Southern Atlantic... | reverse complement strand
TTCCATAACTCGCGGTCCATCAACTCCGGCGTATTTACTTCGCTGTAGCCGGCTTCGTTCTGACGAGCGCGCATGTATTCAATCAGCGTCTGGAACAACGTCCAGCCTTTGGCGTGCCAGAAAGTCGCGCCGACGGCTTCCTCTTGAAAGTGAAACAGGTCCATTTGGCGCCCGAGCCGCCGATGATCGCGCCGTTCAGCTTCCTCGAGCCGGTGCAGATACTGCTTGAGATCCTTCTCGCTGGCCCAGGCTGTCCCGTAGATCCGCTGCAACATGGCGTTTCGGGAGTCTCCGCGCCAATAGGCGCCGGCCAATTTCGTGAGTTTGAACGCCTGGCCGAGGCGTCCGGTAGACGTCAGGTGAGGACCGCGACATAGATCGATAAACTCGCCCTGCCGGTAGAGGCTGATCATCTCTTCCGCGGGGATGCTGGCGATGATTTCCGCCTTGTAGAGTTCTCCCTGCCTGGTAAAGAAGTCGACCGCCTCGTCGCGAGTCCAGACCTCGCGAACTATCGCCTCGTCGCGCTTGACAATTTCCCGCATACGGGCCTCGATCGCTTCGAGATCCTCAGGCGTAAATGGCTCCTCGCGGGCGAAATCGTAATAGAAGCCGTCTTCGATTGCCGGCCCGATCGTGACCTGGGTATCGGGATACAGCTCCTTGACGGCCTCGGCCATGACATGGGCGGCGTCGTGCCGCAGCAGTTCCAGCCCCTCAGTTGAGCTTCTGGTGACGATCTCGATGTTGACATCGTCCTCGAGCGGCAGGGTCAGGTCGCAGAGCGTGCCATCGACCCTGATTGCGACGGCATCCTTCGCCAGTCTGGCGCCGATCGACGCCGCCACGGCGCTGCCGGTTACGGGTTCTGGGAACGGTTTTTTCGAACCGTCGGGTAAGGTTACTATCGGCATGTTGCTCTGCCTCGCGCGTTCGGAGCGCATTGTACGAGATGTGAGCCCCTTAGGGGGCAGACGGCGGTAGCGGAGCTGGTCGGTCTATAGAGACTCGGATCTGGTGGGGCTGCTCTCCGGGCGGTTATAACGGGCGCGACCTTGCATCAGGAGCCCGGCGCCGTCGTCGTCAACATGGGCGACCACTGCCTTACGGCGGTGTAGCCGCACGGTATCGTCGAGGCTGATGGCGAACACGAGGTTGACGACCGATCCGGCTGGGAGCCCGAGGGCTTCGAGCTCGAGGAATACGCCCATAGCGGACAGGTTGCGGGCCTGGCAACGACGAAATCGCCCCCCCGGTACCGACAGGTAGACGGTGGTGGATACCTTGTTTCTTTCGAGTAGACGTCGTTCCAATGGACTGTTCCTCCCTATTTGGGATCAGACTCTTGTTGTCGTCGGTAAAGGATGCCCGTGGTTGAAGCGAAATGAAAACGGCGAGATTATGTCGATGCAGCGCTCATCGAGCCGATCTGGATCGCGTCCTGCCGCCTCTGCCTTAAGCCCTGCTAGCCTTGCGGGGTAGAGGGCGGCAAGATCTGCCGCAGCCGGCCCTGAAGCCGAGTGTCGAGGCCTCCGGGACGGCGGCGGAGTCGATTATGTCGCCCTCACCGCGCTGGGACGGGGCGCCGATAAGCCGGATCGATTCGGGCTCGGTCGCGAAGTTCGTTTTTGGGCCCGGGAGATCCCGGCAAAACCAGTTGTTGACACCTCTGACCCGAGGTCCGACAATGGTCGGCTTGTGTTCGCGGAGGGGTACCCAAGCGGTCAACGGGGGCAGACTGTAAATCTGCTGGCTATGCCTTCGTAGGTTCGAATCCTACCCCCTCCACCAGTAACGGTGGCGGGGGTGTGGTACGGAAGGCGGGTGTAGTTCAACGGTAGAACCTCAGCCTTCCAAGCTGATGATGGCGGTTCGAGTCCGCTCACCCGCTCCATCGGACACTGAGGTGGCACACGCTGGCGTAAAGTGAGAGTAACTTAAACAGGAACTCAAGAAGGGTCTCAGGGCAAGACTCAAAGGCGGGCGCGAACGTTTCCCGCCCACATAGCTCAGTGGTAGAGCACTTCCTTGGTAAGGAAGAGGTCACCGGTTCAAGTCCGGTTGTGGGCTCCAAGGTTGTGCAGATCGGTTCACTCGACACATTATTATATAGACGCGTCCTCGCAAGTACCGCAAGGGCGAATGTTAGCTGACTAGATAAATGTCCAATTAGAAAAGGGTTAGGTAGGGTACTCCTATGTCCAAAGTAAAATTTGAACGAACGAAGCCACACGTGAACGTGGGGACGATAGGTCATGTGGATCATGGGAAGACGACGCTGACGGCGGCGCTGACGAAGGTGATGGCGGCTAAGCACGGTGGTGAGACGATCTTGTTTGATCAGATTGATAATGCGCCCGAGGAGAAGGCTCGTGGCATCACGATAGCGACGGCGCATGTGGAATACGAGAGCGCTGAGCGGCACTACGCTCACGTGGATTGTCCGGGACATGCGGACTACGTGAAGAACATGATCACGGGTGCGGCGCAGATGGACGGCGCGATCCTGGTGGTATCGGCGGCTGACGGTCCGATGCCGCAGACGCGAGAGCATATTCTGCTGTCGCGGCAGGTGGGTGTGCCGTATATCGTGGTGTACTTGAACAAAGCGGACATGGTGGACGACGAGGAGCTTCTGGAGCTGGTAGAGCTTGAGGTTCGTGACTTGTTGTCGATGTACGAATTTCCGGGTGACGACACGCCGATTGTGACGGGTAGTGCGTTGAAGGCGCTGGAGGACGATACGTCGGAGATCGGGGTACCGAGTGTCGAGAAGCTGGTCGCTGCGCTGGATTCGTATATACCGCTGCCGGATCGAGCGGTGGACGGTGCGTTTTTGATGCCGATTGAGGATGTGTTCTCGATATCGGGCCGCGGCACGGTGGTCACGGGACGAATTGACCGCGGGATCGTTCGAATTGGTGACGAGATTGAGATTATCGGCATCAAGGAGACGATGAAGACGACGTGTACGGGCGTGGAGATGTTCCGCAAGCTGCTTGACGAGGGTCAGGCGGGCGATAACGTGGGTGTCTTGTTGCGGGGCACGAAGCGAGAAGAGGTGGAGCGTGGCCAGGTTCTGGCGAAGCCGGGATCGATTACGCCGCACACGAAGTTTGAGGCGGAAGTGTACATATTGACGAAGGAAGAGGGTGGTCGACATACACCGTTTTTCAAGGGCTACCGGCCGCAGTTTTACTTCCGGACGACGGATGTCACTGGGGCGGTGGAGTTACCTGAGGCGACCGAGATGGTGATGCCTGGGGACAACATACAGATGAAGGTTGAATTAATCGCGCCGATCGCGATGGAGGATGGGTTGAGGTTTGCGATCCGGGAAGGTGGCCGCACGGTCGGCGCCGGCGTAGTCGCGAAGATTATCGAGTAGATCGCGGCTTAGAGTCGCGATTGACGGATGAGAGTGACATAGACGGAGTCGGACAGAGGCCAGTAGCTCAATTGGCAGAGCAGCGGTCTCCAAAACCGCAGGTTGGGGGTTCGAGTCCCTCCTGGCCTGCCATCTCGGTCATCGAGCGTTGGGCCTCGCACTCTGTGTGCAGTCACAGCCGAGTCTGTCCTCGCTAAGTCTCGCCGCTCGTATGCCGTTGCTGAAATCTCGCCGAAGGAACTGATGGACACAAAAGTAGACGCTGGAAACTCTGCGTTAGATACGCTGAAGCTGCTGGTCGCCGGCGGTATTCTCGTGGGCGGGATCTTTGGCTACTACTATTACGCGGACGTGTCGGTGCTTTTCCGCGCAATCGGTGTGCTGTTGGCTTTCGCGGCCGGCGTCGCAGTCGCGCTGCAGTCGACCCGTGGCCAGGAGCTGATGAGATTTGTGCAGGGCTCTCGAGTGGAGCTTCGCAAAGTCGTCTGGCCGACTCGTGAGGAGACGATCCAGACGACCGTGACTGTGTTGGTATTCGCGCTGATTATGGGAGTGTTCTTCTGGTTACTCGATATGTTTCTCCTGTATGCCACACGGCTGTTGACCGGTCAGGGGGGCTAACGCGATGTCGCTGCAGTGGTACGTAGTACACGCTTATTCGAACTACGAGCACAAGGTGAAAACCTCGTTAATCGAGCGCATCAAGCGTTTCGATTTAGAGGCTAAGTTCGGTGAAATTCTCGTTCCGACCGAGGAAGTCGTGGAGATGCGGGACGGACAGAAACGGCGCAGCGAGAGAAAATTTTTCCCGGGCTACGTGCTCGTGCAGATGGAGATGGACGACGACACCTGGCATCTCGTCAAAGAAGTGCCGAAGGTGCTGGGATTTATCGGCGGCACTACGGATCGGCCGGCCCCGATTACGGAGAAGGAAGCCGACGCGATATTGAACCGTGTACAGGAAGGTGTCGATAAGCCGAGGCCGAAGGTGCTGTTCGAGCCCGGTGAGGTCGTTCGAGTGAATGACGGGCCGTTCAATGACTTCAATGGTGTCGTCGAACACGTGAATTACGATAAGAGCAAAGTCAGGGTGGCGGTTCAGATTCTCGGTCGCTCGACGCCTGTCGAACTGGATTTCGTGCAGGTTGAGAAGGCGTAAGCCTGTAGGTTTTAACGATGGCAAAAAAAATAGATACGTACATCAAGTTGCAGATCCCGGCCGGGCAGGCGAACCCGAGTCCGCCCGTGGGCCCTGCACTCGGCCAGCACGGCGTGAATATCATGGAATTCTGTAAGGCGTTCAATACGGAAACGCAGACGCTTGAACAAGGCATGCCGACTCCGGTCGTGATCTCCGTCTACACGGATAAGAGTTTTACGTTTATTACTAAGACGCCTCCGGCTGCCGTACTCCTTAAGAAGGCAGCGGGAATCGAGAAGGGCAGCGGCACGCCCAATACGGTCAAGGTCGGCCGCGTGACACGGGCTCAGCTGGAGGACATCGTTAAGGTGAAAGAACCGGATCTGAATGCCGCCGATATGGATGCCGCTGTGCGCATCATTGCCGGAAGCGCCCGTAGCATGGGTTTAGACGTGGAGGGTCTGTAATGGCCAAGCTCAGCAAAGCTCAAAAGACGGCTGCCGAGCGCCTGGAGCTCGGTAAGGCCTATCCCGTTGAAGAGGCCCTGGCATTAGTGAAGGAGCTTGCTCACTCGAAATTTCCCGAGTCCGTGGACGCGGCGGTAAATCTCGGCATCGATCCCAAGAAGTCAGATCAGGTAGTGCGCGGCGCGACCATATTGCCGTGCGGTACCGGGAAGACGGTGCGGGTAGCGGTATTCGCCCAGGGCGCCAACGCGGAAGCCGCAGAAAAAGCCGGTGCGGATCTGGTCGGAATGGACGACCTGGCGGAAACCATCAAGGGTGGTGAGCTGAACTTCGACGTCGTGATCGCCAGCCCGGATGCGATGCGCGTTGTAGGCAAGCTTGGCCAGATACTCGGCCCGCGCGGACTCATGCCGAACCCCAAAGTGGGAACGGTGACCCCCGACGTGGCAGCGGCTGTCAAGAATGCGAAGGCAGGTCAGGTCCGTTACCGCGCGGATAAGGCGGGAATCATTCACTGTTCGATCGGCACGGTCGGTTTCGAGGCTGAAGCGCTGATAGAGAATCTCGCGGCCTTGTTGGCGGACTTGAATAAGTCGAAGCCGGCCTCATCGAAGGGCGTGTACGTAAAGCGCGTCACCGTCTCATCGACCATGGGTCCGGGTATTGTTATCGATCAGGCGACTGTAAGCGCATGAGGCACGGGCGTCGTATGGACGCCGATTAGTTTTTCTGCTTGCCCATGGATGGGCAGGCAGTGAGCCAGCGGTTGCTGGCTATCATCGAAGACCGTAGGTCCTCGCGGCGATTCCGAGAGGGTAATGGCGAAAGCCGCCTGCGCAGGTGGTGTTACCTAGATCAGCTTTGCCTGGTGGAGGGCGCACCGTCAAATGTTGCGGACACGCAAGAGGACTGAAGCTCGCAGCGAAGAAGTGGCGGTAATCCGGCTCGTTCGGGTTGCGTTGTTATCTACCAGGAGAAAAGTATGGCGCTAGATCGCAAAGCTAAAGCAGCGCTGGTCGAAGAGGTCAACTCGGTCGCGGTTACTGCCCATTCGGCAGTCGCAGCGGAGTACCGTGGCTTAACGGTCGCCGAGATGACCGAGCTGAGAGCCGAAGCCCGTAATTCGGGCGTGTACCTGAAGGTTATCAAGAACACGCTGGCCCGCCGGGCTGTCGAAGGGACGGACTTTCAATGCTTGCAGGAGTCTCTTCACGGGCCGTTGCTACTGGCCTTTTCAAAGGAAGATCCTGGTGCCGCCGCGCGCGTCATCAAGGACTTCTCGAAGGAGCACGACAAGCTTGTTACGGTTTCGGTCTCGATCGGCGGGGAGCTGTACGCAGCGACCGATCTCAATCGTCTGGCGGCTCTACCGACGCTGGATGAGGCTCGCGCGATGCTGCTAAGGGCGTTTAACGCGCCTCTGACACAGCTCGTCCGGACCCTAACTGAGCCACCGGCGATGTTGGCGCGAACACTACAAGCTCGTGCTGAGCAGGCTTCTTAGTCTGTCGGCGATACGTCATACGAATACTGTTAACTAATTGAATCAAGGAGAAATGAGGATGGCTTTATCGACTGAAGAGCTCATCGAAGAACTAAGCAATAAGCCGATCATGGAGATCGTAGATCTCGTGAAGGCGCTTGAAGATAAGTGGGGCGTATCCGCCGCCGCACCAGTTGCCATTGCAGCGGCAGCCGGGGCAGGGGACGCGAAGGCTGCCGAAGAGCAGACCGAGTTCGATGTGGTCCTGAAGAGCTTCGGTGAGAAGAAGGTCGCCGTCATTAAGGTCGTCAGAGCCGTCACAGGGCTTGGCCTGAAGGAAGCTAAGGATCTCGTCGAGAGAGCCCCCACTACGGTGAAGGAAGCCACATCGAAGGACGACGCCGAGGATTTGAAGAAACAGCTCGAGGAAGCAGGCGCAAGCGTCGAGATCAAGTGATACGGCGTAGCCGATTGCTCGCCACCAACGCAGCCCACCGTTGTTTGGGGCTGTGGGCGGGCTTCTGTGCAGACAACCCGGCCGTCTTGGGGCGGCAAGGTTCTGCGTTTTACAACCGCGAACGTGCAGCCGCACGTACTGACCGACCGTAGTCGAGGAAAACCGCGATGGCGTATTCGTTTACAGAGAAAAAGCGTATTCGAAAAAACTTCGGAAAACTTCCAAGTGTCTTGGATGTCCCGTACTTACTTTCGATCCAGCTTAATTCTTATCACAAGTTCCTACAGCAGGAAGTTCCCGCGGACGAACGCCAGGAAATGGGGCTGAACTCCGCATTTCATAGCGTTTTTCCGATTGTCAGCTATAACGGCAACGAGGCTCTGGAATACGTCAGCTACCGGCTCGGGCAATCAGTCTTCGACGTGAAAGAGTGTCAGCTTCGAGGGCTCACTTATGCTGCCCCTCTGCGGGTCCTGGTTCGGCTTGTCATTTACGACAAAGAAGCCACAGGCAGCAAGAAGAAAGTTAAAGACATACGCGAACAAGAGGTCTACCTCGGCGAAATGCCGTTGATGACTAATCATGGCACGTTCGTGATCAACGGCACGGAACGAGTGGTTGTGTCGCAGCTGCATCGATCGCCCGGCGTTTTCTTCGATCATGACAAGGGCAAGACACACTCTTCCGGAAAGCTCCTGTTCTCCGCTCGGGTAATTCCATATCGAGGCTCGTGGTTGGACTTTGAGTTCGACCCGAAGGACAGCGTGTTCGTGCGAATCGATCGCCGACGAAAGTTGCCGGTCACTATTATTTTGCGGGCACTCGGCTATACGAATGAGGAGATATTGGATCTGTTCTTCGAAAAGAACGAGTTCACGATATCGTCCAAGGGTATCCGGTTAAAGCTCGTCCCAGAGCGACTCAGAGGTGAGACGGCCAGTTTCGACATCAAAGTTGGCCGAAAGATGATCGTAGAGAAGGATCATCGCATCACGGTTCGACACGTCCGGGAGCTGGAGAAGGCGAAGATCAAGCATCTCGATGTCGAGCCGGACTATCTCGAGGGGCGGATTCTTGCCCACGATATCGTGGACGAGGAGACGGGAGAGGTAATTGCCACCGCGAACGAGGAGCTTGCCGCGGAGTCGATCGAGAAGATCATCGCGAGCGGCGTGAAGAAACTCGAGACCCTGTTCGTCAACGACTTGGATCGCGGCCCCTTTATCTCCAATACGCTGCGGATAGACGCGAGCCAGACTCGCCTCGAGGCACTGGTCGAGGTCTATCGTGTGATGCGTCCGGGAGAGCCGCCGACCAAAGATGCGGCGGAAAACCTCTTTCAGAATCTTTTCTTCAATCCTGAGCGTTACGATCTGTCGGCCGTCGGTCGAATGAAATTCAATCGCAGAGTAGGGCGCGAGGATTCCGAGGGCTCAGGCGTTCTCACCAAGGATGACATCATCGCTGTACTGCAGACACTCGTCGATATCCGTAACGGCAGTGGGGTCGTAGACGACATAGATCACCTTGGTAATCGCCGCATTCGCAGCGTCGGGGAGATGGCCGAGAACGCTTTCCGTATCGGACTCGTACGCGTGGAGCGAGCCGTAAAAGAACGTCTGACACTCGCGGAAGCCGAGGGGCTGATGCCGCAGGAGATGATTAACGCCAAACCGGTCGCTGCGGCCGTCAAGGAGTTCTTCGGTTCCAGTCAGCTGTCGCAGTTTATGGACCAGAACAATCCGTTGTCCGAGGTCACTCACAAGCGCCGGGTATCGGCGTTAGGACCTGGGGGGCTGACACGCGAACGCGCCGGTTTCGAGGTGCGTGACGTTCACCCAACACACTACGGACGCGTCTGTCCGATCGAGACTCCTGAAGGCCCGAATATCGGGCTCATCAACTCGTTGGCCGTCTATGCGCGAACGAACGACTACGGCTTCCTTGAGACACCTTATCGTAAGGTCAACAAAGGAAAGGTGACGAACAAGATCGAATACCTTTCGGCGATCGAGGAAGGGCAGTTCGTTATTGCCCAGGCGAACGCCAATCTGTCACCGAAGGGCGAGTTCGTGGACGATCTGGTTTCCTCGCGGTTCCAGAATGAATTCTCGATGTTGCCACCCGATCAGATCGATTACATGGACGTATCGCCGAAGCAGATCGTTTCGGTCGCCGCCTCGCTGATACCATTTCTCGAGCACGACGATGCTAACCGAGCCCTGATGGGTTCGAATATGCAGCGCCAGGCCGTGCCGACGCTGCGGACGGAAGCACCTCTGGTCGGGACTGGTATGGAGCGAGCCGTGGCCGTGGATTCCGGTGTGACGGTCATCGCCCAGCGCGGGGGTATCATCGACTCGGTCGACGCGTCCCGTATCGTAGTGCGGGTCCACGATGACGAGACGGATGCCGGTAAGTCGGGCGTCGACATCTACAACCTCACCAAGTACACGCGGTCGAATCAGAATACGTGTATCAATCAGCGTCCCCTGGCGAAAGCTGGTGACAACATTCAGGTCGGCGATGTGCTGGCGGACGGTCCGTCAACGTCCTTGGGTGAATTAGCTCTCGGGCAGAATCTGCTCGTCGCGTTTATGCCCTGGAACGGCTATAACTTCGAAGATTCGATTCTGATCTCCGAGCGAGTTGTAGAGGAAGATCGCTTCACGACAATCCATATCGAGGAGCTAACCTGCGTGGCCCGCGACACGAAGCTCGGGCCTGAAGAGGTGACTTCCGATATACCCAACGTGGGTGATACGGCCCTGACGAAGCTGGACGAATCAGGAATCGCCTTCATCGGCGCAGAAGTTCGTGCCGGAGACATACTGGTCGGCAAGGTGACGCCGAAAGGCGAGACGCAGCTGACTCCGGAAGAGAAGCTGCTGCGCGCCATTTTCGGCGAGAAGGCGTCGGACGTTAAGGACACGTCTCTGCGAGTACCGCCGGGCATGGATGGCGTCGTGATCGACGTGCGTGTGTTTACGCGCGACGGCATCGAAAAGGACACCAGGGCGCTCGCGATCGAGAGACAGGAGCTCGCTGCCGTTCGTAAGGATCTCGACGATCAACAGCGAATTCTCGAGGACGATATCTACCAGCGTGTAGAGACGTTACTGCTCGGCAAAATCGCCGCCGGCGGGCCCGCGGGTTTGAAGGCCGGCGGGAAGATATCGAAGGCCTACTTGGCGGACTTGCCTCGGGAGAAGCGATTCGAGGTCCGTCTCAAGAACGACTCGGCCAACGCTCAGCTTGAGCGAGCGGCCGAACATCTGCGCGCACAGACCGAGGAGTTCGAACGGCGCTTCGAGGAGAAGAAGCACAAGATTACCTCAGGGGACGATCTCGCCCCGGGCGTCCTGAAGATGGTCAAGGTATACCTGGCGGTCAAACGGCGAATTCAGCCCGGAGACAAGATGGCTGGCCGCCACGGGAACAAGGGCGTTATCTCGATGATCGTCCCCGTTGAGGATATGCCGTATATGGAAGACGGCACACCGATAGATATCGTGCTTAATCCGCTCGGCGTCCCGTCGCGAATGAACGTCGGACAGGTTCTGGAAACGCACCTGGGCTGGGCCGCCAAAGGCGTCGGTCTGAAGATCGGTGCAATGCTCGCGGCGGAGGAGTCAACTGCCTCGATTCG
>Ga0066376_10005608_pt1 | contig 10588 bp, 9 predicted proteins | sample Knorr_S15_td_Bot_FD_77009 | JGI IMG/M metagenome (GOLD analysis project Ga0066376, IMG submission 77009) | Marine microbial communities from Southern Atlantic Ocean transect - Knorr_S15_td_Bottom_ad_5009_LV_A | ecosystem: Environmental > Aquatic > Marine > Oceanic | place: Southern Atlantic... | reverse complement strand
GTCGAGGCGTCGGTGTGGGCCGGCGACCTGAAAGCCGCTCCCTTTCGGATGTCCACGGGCGGCTTGTTCCGGTCGTTCGACTGGCGTGGCGATGGGGAGTATCGCCTGCGGGCCAAACTCAAGGCCGGGGAGCTTCACCTGTACTCAAAGTCCGGCGAGGTCGTCTCGCGGTAGGTTCGCGTCACCCGTCTTGATGTCTTTCTTGCTCAGCAGTGTGTCGGTCTGCGCGTCGTAGCTAGCGAGGACGCGCTTCAGGCCCTTGCCGCCTCTGTTCAAGAAGGAAGCCGGCCTTCGCCCACGGCTTGTTCCACTGCTTGAGTGTCGGCCCCGCCCGGCCGGGCGGGGGTGACCGACGAAGTAACACCGCCAGACGGGCGCCTCGTCGGAAAACCTAGCCGACCTCGAAGGCGTCGTGGAGTACCCGGACGGCTTCATCGACCTGCGATTCGTCGACGAGGCACGTGATCCGGATCTGCGACGTGGTGATCATCTCGATGTTGATCTCTGCGTCCGCTAGCGCGCGGAACATCCGCGAGGCGAATCCGGGCGCGTTCTGCATGCCGGTGCCGACAATGCTGACGTTGCCCAGGTGATCGTGCGCAACACAGTCGGCGGCGCCGATGTCGGTGGCGATACGCCGCGTCACCTCCAGCGCTTGCTTCACGTCGCGGCGCTCGACGGTGAACGAGAGGTCGGTCAAGCGCTCCGTGCTGGCGTTCTGCACGATGGTGTCCACACTGATGCCGGCATCAGTCAATGGCTCGAAGACACGCGCCGAAATCCCCGGACTGTCGGTGACCCCGCGAATGGTTACCCGGGCCACATCGCGGTCGTAGGTCACGCCCCGCACCTTGTTGCTGACCTCCACTGCATCGCCTCCGTCTGACGTCGTGTCGTGAATGAGCGTGCCTGGCACGTCCGCGCTACTGGACGCGACCAACACGGGGAGTTTGTACCAGGCGGCCAGCTCGATCGAGCGCGGGTGCATCTTGGCCCCGTAGGTGGCCAGCTCGAGCATCTCTTCGTATCCGATCTCCGCGAGTTTTCGGGCATTCGGAACGACCCGCGGGTCGGCCGTGTAGATGCCGTCGACGTCGGTGTAGATCTCGCACCGGTCGGCCTGGAGGGCGATCGCGAGCGCCACGCCTGTCGTATCGGAGCCGCCTCGCCCCAGCGTGGTGATGTCCATCTCCTCGTTGATGCCCTGGAACCCGGCGATGATGACGACGGTGCCGCCGTCCATCTCCTGTCGGACCCGGGCCGGGTCGAGATGCACGATCGACGCGCGGCCGTGCGCCGCGTCGGTGTGGATGCCGGCCTGCGCGCCGCCCATACTGATCGACGGCACGCCGATCTCGCGCAGCGCCATCGCCATGAGCGTCGACGACACGACTTCTCCGGTGGACAACAGCAGGTCCATCTCGCGTGGCTCCGGAGCGGGACTCACGGAATCGGCCAGCGCGATCAGCGCGTCGGTGGTCTTGCCCATGGCCGACACGACGACGGCAATCTCGTGCCCCGCGTCGCGCGAACGAGCCACACGTTGCGCCACGGACTTGATCTTGGCCGCGTCGCCCAGGGAGGTGCCGCCGTATTTCTGGACGAGAATCGCCACCGGTCTATTGTCTTCCGATTCCGGTGCCCGCGTGGTTGGGTCGAGAAAATGGTGACGACGCGCTCATCACCGCTTGATGGCGTGCTCGCTCGGGACTATTCTTGGGGCTCGCAGCAGAGACGAAGGGGGCCAGTCGACCCGGCTCGCCAAGTTTACCGAAAGTGAGATCAGGATGAGTTTTCTACGATCGTCGCGCCTCGTTCTTGCCCTGGGTGTCGTGGCGTTGTCCGTCGTGAGTGCGATGGTGGCGGCCGAGCGGTCGGCGTCGGCCATGGCCACCGCGGCGGATCGGTTCCTCGAGAGCTTGACGCCTGAGCAGCGTGCCGAGGCGACGTTCGAATTTCAGTCAGACGAGCGCACGAACTGGCACTTCATCCCGACCGAGATGTTTCCCCGGAACGGGTTGACCCTCAAGGCCATGACCGACCCGCAGCGCGCGCGTGCGCATGACCTGCTCAGTGCGGGACTGAGCCAGCGCGGGTACCTGACCGCCACGGCCATCATGGACCTCGAGACCGTGCTCCACGCGCTCGAGCCCAACGGTCGACTGGTCCGTGACCCGGAAACCTACTTGTTCTCCGTCTTTGGCACCCCATCGTCCGAGGGCGCGTGGGGTTGGCGTCTCGAAGGGCATCACATGTCGATGCACTTCACGGTTGTCGACGGGACGGCGGTGGCGGGTTCGCCTTATTTCTTCGGGTCGAATCCGGCCCAGGTGCGCACCGGGCCCAAGTCTGGTTTGAGGGTGCTGGGTGCGCGCGAGGACGCCGCTCGGGCGCTGGTGATGGCGCTCAATGGGGCGCAGCGCACCGAGGCGATTCTTGAAGACGTCGCGCCCGATGACATCGTCACCGGCGCCAACGTCGACATCGATCCACTCTCGCCGATCGGCGTACGGGCCTCGGCGCTCGATTCGAGCCAGCGTGAGCTGCTCCTGCAGGTGATCGGCGCCTACACGTCGGTCATGGCTGACGACATCGCCGCGGAGCGAATGGCGAGTATCCGTGACGCGGGACTCGATGGAATCGGGTTCGCCTGGGCGGGGCCGACGGAGCGAGGCGCGCAACACTACTACCGAGTGCAAGGGCCGACCTTCTTGATCGAATACGACAACTTCCAGGGCGACGGCAACCACGTCCACTCGGTGTGGCGCGATTTCAACGGTGATTTCGGTCGCGACCTGCTCCGCGAGCACCTACAGGCGTCGGCCCACTAGTCGATTCCGGCTTCGCGCGCGAGAAGAGCAATTCACAGGAGCACGAACCATGACAGACGCACGCAAGATCGACCCACGGGTGTTCGACCTCTACGACGAGTATTGCCACGGCCATATCAGCCGTCGCGAGTTTCTCAGTCGCGCGACGGCCATGACGATCGGTGGCGTGTCGGCGCTCTGGATGGCGCAAGCCTTGTTGCCTCGGTATGTCGAAGCCCAGACCATTTCCTTCACCGACTCGCGGCTGAAGGGCACCTACGCCGAGTACCCGTCGCCGGGCGGCACCTCAGGCACGATGCGGGGGTATCTCGTGCAACCGGCGGGGGATGGGCCGTTTCCGGCCGCGCTGATCATCCACGAGAACCGCGGTCTGAATCCGCACATCGAGGATGTCGCGCGACGTGCAGCCGTGGCGGGATTCCTGGCCCTGGCCCCGGACGGGTTGGCCCCGGTCGGCGGGTACCCGGGGAACGACGATGATGGCCGCCAACTGCAACGCAGCCTCGACCCGGACCAACTGGATCAAGACATGATCAACAGTGCGCGCTTTCTCAAATCGCACGCACTGTCGAACGGTCGACTCGGCGCCACGGGATATTGCTGGGGTGGCGGCATGACCAATCGTCTTGCCGTGGCGCTCGGCAGCGATCTCGATGCCGGGGTGCCGTTCTACGGGGCCGCGGCTGCGAGTGCGGATGTGGGGGCCATCGAGGCGGCGATGCTCATCGTGTACGCTGGCACCGACAACCGCATCAACTCGATGTGGCCCGACTACGAGGCGGCGCTGCAGACCAACAACGTCACTTATGAGATGGAGATGTTCGCGGGCACACTGCACGGGTTCCACAACAACTCGACGCCGCGCTTCAACGAAGCCGCCGCCGCCCAGGCGTGGAATCGCACCATCGGTTTCTTCCGGGAGCATGTCGTCGGGTAGGGCCGGGCGCCGTGTGCGGCTACCCCGCGACGACGGCACCTGATTCCTGGGCTGCCGCCAGTACCCGACTGATGACGCCGGTTGGATGGTGGCGGCGGAAGTAGGCCACGTCGGCGAGGATCACGAGCTTGCCCCGGGCGCGAGACAGGCTGACATTGATGAGGTTCGACGCTGACGAGGACGGCGTCGTGTCTGACAGCAGGCGTCCGGGCGCCAGCGGCTCGGCATCGACCGTGTCGAAGATGACGACATGGCGTTCGCCGCCCTGGAAGCGATGGACCGTGCGACACTCGACCCGTTCCGACAGCGACCGATTACCACTCAGGAGTCGGCCGATACGGCGTAACTGCTCGACATACGGGGCGATGACGGCTACCGAACCGTCCCCGGCCTCCACGGCCTGTCGTGCCATGTCGACGGCGATCGCGGCGTGCGCGTCGTTGTAGCGGGAGTAGCTGCCGCTTGGCGTGCCGCAGGTGGAGGCGCCGGCCGTGTCGACGACGACGATGGCCGACCCGGGGCAGGGTGCACGGGCGGCGATGCGCTCCGTCTGCTGCGTGATCTCACCGTGTCGGAGGCGGCCATCGTAGAACAACCCCCCAACCAGATCGCCGATACGCGGATGCATGCGGTACTGGGTGTCGAGCATGACGACGAGATCGCTGAGATGAGGCTCGGTTACGGTGACCTGGAAGATGCTGCGTCCCATGGCCCGGCGTACGACCGGTTCGGAGGACTGCACGATGGAGGGTAGTTGCTGTGGGTCGCCGACCATGATCGCGCGTTGTTTCCCGAGACTGGCGCAGTAGAACAAGGTGGGCAGGACGGCCAGACCGGCCTCCTCGACAATCACCGCGTCGAAGCGCTGCTCGTCCATCAGCGCGCTCATATAGACGTTGGTCATCGTCGCCAACACCACGCGCGCCTCGGCGACCACGAGGCCTTCGCGACGTCGCAGGCCGCTTCGCAGTTGCTGACTCCGCTCGTGGCTGAGGCGGGCGGCCTGATCCAGGCGCGCGAGCCGCCGTTCGACGAGTCGTCTCTGCTCGTTCAGGGGGCGGGCCGCGAGACGTCGGGCATACGACTCCCGGAACAGACCGGCCAGGCGTCCAGTCCCGACCGGGGGGACGGCGGTGGTACTGAACAGACCCAGTTGCGCCGCGTCGGCGTTCGCTTCGAGATCCGCCGACACTGCCTGCCCGGCGGCCAGTTGTCTCAGCCGACGGACGCGGCGTTCCTCCAGTGTCGCGATGCGGCGGTGCGTGTCCTCAGACAACCGCTCGACCACTTGGCGCAGGCCGGCGCCGTGCATGTCGGCCTGGGTCTGCCCGAGACGCACGACGTCGCCGCGATCGATGGCCGCCCGGCCGTCGTCGAGTGTGGCCAGGCTGGCCAGCGCCTGGTCGACGGCGGCGTTGGTGGTGGAGGTGACGAGGACTCGTTGCCCCATGCGCAGCAGCGAGAGGACGATGTGGGCCGAGATCGACGCGAACCTGTTCTTCACCCGAACGCTTGGCTTCACCGGGCAGTTCGTCAAGAGCTACGGCGAGTATGGCGCCGGCAGCGTGGCTTTTTTTGCCCGCCCGGCCTACGACTCGGCCACGGCGCACGCCCATGTCCGGCATACGCATCTCGGCGACCGGTTCGCCGACAACGTCAACGCCATTGGGTTCATCCGCGATGACGACCGGCGTGAGCTCGACGGTGCCATCGAGAAGACGCTCTGGATACGGAACGGACCGGTCGAACGCGTGCAATACACCACGGAGAACAACATCTACTGGGGCCAGACCGGCGTGTTGCGTAGCTGGGAGGGCGACCAGGCGTTGAGCGTTGATTGGCGCAACCGGTGGACCACGGCGTTTCGACACGCCGAGGAGTTCAAACGATTCGAGAAGGACTTCCGTAATCGCCAGACGCAATTGGAACTCGGCTACAACACCCGGTCCTACGAGTCGGTGAGCGGTGGATACACCTTTGGCCGAAACTTCGACGCCGACTTTCAGTTGTGGACCGGCGCGGCGACGTACACGCTGACCGAGGAGCTCTCAGCCGAGTATGAGTTGCAGCGACTCGATCTGGACCCCGATCCCCGGGACGAGAGCACCTGGATTCACGTCATCCGCGCGAACCAGTTCTTCACGCCCGATCTGTTCGTGCGAGTGTTCTTTCAGACCAACTCGGCGATCGACCGGCGCAATGTGCAGGCGGTGTTCGTCTACCGGTATCTGCCGCCGTTCGGCACCGTGCAGGTCGCGTACCAGCGCGGCACCGCTGAATTCGGTGAACGTTCCGAGCAAGGCAACACGCTGTTCGTCAAGCTCACGACCGTGCTATAGCGCTGGCGTCCTCACATGCCGGCCTGTTCGCGTACATATCGGGCGGCATCTTCGTGGGTTGCGAACCACACATCACCCTTGGCCTTGATGTGATCCACGAGGCCCTCGAGCGCCACGATACGCGAGCGGTGCCCGCTGACGTGCGGATGCATGGTCAGCAAGAACATCGTCCCTTCTTCCCACGCCTTGTCGAACTCGTCGATCCACACCTGCATGAGGTCCCGCGGGTTCATGTAGCTGTTGCCGCGTGGGTTGAACAGCGGCGCGTCGTCGAGGATCCACTCCACCGGTAGCTCGACGACACCGGTGGCCTCGCCATCCTGGACCAGCTCGTACGGGCGGTCGTCGTGCATCAGGGAGCTTTCGTACAGAAAGCCCATGTCACGTACGATGCGCAGCGTATTCGGGCTGTGGTTCCAGGAGGGGGCTCGATAGCCTACCGGGCGCACGCCGGTGATCTCCTCGATCGCGGCGACCGCCTGACGGAGTAGTCGTTCCTCGGTCGCGCCGTCGAGCGAGGTGTTGAGTTCGTGGATCCATCCGTGTACGGCGATTTCGTGCATCCCGGAACTCGCAATCACGCCGGCCTGCTCGGGCGCCAGTTTCAGACTCCACGCCGGGAAGAAGAACGTGGCGGGGATGTTCTCGTCGTCCATCAGGTTCACGATGCGCGGGAGCGCGACGCGGGATCCATACTGGCCCTGGGACAGGGGACCCACGCTGACCTCGCCGGTGCGGAGCCCGTAGACGGTCTCGTTGTCGACGTCGTATGACAGGAGGACCGCGACCCGGGCGCCGCCCGGCCACGAGGCCGGATTCAGGTCGCGTCCCGCGCGCACGTGGTTGACCTCGGCGCGCACGACGTCGTCCGACCAGTTCCACGGCTCTGCCGGGTCGTGGGTCGACTGTGCCCGTGTGCCTGGGGCCTGACACGACGCGACGGTGAGCGCGAGCAGAGGAAACGCCGCCATGGCGCCAAGTCGAGCCGAGATGCTGGAAGTCATGGTGCAGCTCCTTTCGAGACAACAATACTGATCGGTTTTTCCCGAAGTTGCTATTCTCACCCGGTGGGCAAGCGCGTGGTCATCGTCGGGGGTGGGTTTGCCGGGCTCAACGCCGCGAAGGGGCTGGCCAACGCCCCCGAGATCGACGTCACGCTGCTTGACGCGCGTAATCACCACCTCTTTCAGCCGTTGCTCTATCAGGTCGCGACCGCCGGGCTGAGCCCAGCCGAGATCGCGGCGCCGATTCGCGCGATCTTGACGCACGCTCGCAACATCAGAGTCCTGCAAGAGCAGGTCGTCGATGTCGATCTGTCTCGCCGCATGGTGGTCAGCGATTCAGGTGAGCATCCCTACGACTACGTGCTGCTCGCGTGCGGGTCCAAGCACGCGTACTTCGGGCACGATGCATGGGAGGTGCACGCACCGGGTCTGAAGACCTTGGAGCAGGCCACGGAGATTCGACGCCGAGTGCTGACGGCGTTCGAGGAGGCAGAGAAGGAAGCCTCACCCGAGCGCAAGCGTGCGTTGCTGACCTTTGTGATCGTGGGTGGCGGGCCGACGGGTGTCGAGCTCGCAGGGGCTATCGGCGAGATGAGTCGTTTTACGCTGGCGAGAGATTTTCGCCACATCGATCCCACCTTGGCCCGCGTCATCCTCGTTGAGGCTGGCCCGCGCATCCTGCCGTCGTTCGACAAGAGCCTCGCCGCGCGCGCCGCGCGGGATCTTGAAAGCCTCGGGGTTCAGATCTGGAGCCAAAGCCTCGTCACGAACATCGACGCCGAGGGACTGGACGTCGGCACGGAGCGGTTACTGTGTCGTACCGTTCTCTGGGCGGCGGCGGTCAAGGCCTCGTCGCTCGGGCAGAGACTGGGGGGCGACCTCGACCGCCAGGGGCGCGTGATCGTTGGACCCGATCTCAGTCTTGCCGGGCATCGAGAAGTGTTCATCGCCGGCGATCTGGCCCACGTGAAGGGACCGGACGGGAACCCGTTGCCTGGCATGGCGCCCGCGGCGCTCCAGCAAGGTCGGTATGTCGCCCGGCGGATACGAGCGATGGCGCGCGGTGCGAGCTATCCCGATTTTCGGTTTCGGGACAAGGGCCAGATGGCCACCATCGGTCGACGTCGCGCCATTCTGCAATCAGGAGGGATCAAGTTCGGCGGATTTGCGGCGTGGCTGTCCTGGCTGCTCGTCCACATTTACTATCTGACCGGATTTCGGAGTCGAATGTTCGTGGTGCTGCAGTGGGCCTGGTCGTATTTCAGCTACGGGCGTGGCGCCCGCCTGATCGTCGGCAAGGCGTGGCGATTCTACGCTGACGACGATTCGATGAAACCGTGATGCGACGAGAGCTACTGGCCTCGACGACCACCCCAGACCGGAGGCGGATGACCCTGTCGTTGCACGGGCGGGACTATTACATCGAAGTCGACGGTCAAGGGTTGATGTCGAGCCGAGCGCCGGGGTCGGAACGGGCCTTGGCAGAGGTCGCCGGGCGCGAGCTGGCTGGCCACAGCCATCCCCGGGTGCTGATCGGCGGATTGGGGCTCGGGTTTACCCTGGGGGCGGCGCTCGACGTGCTGCCCGCCGGGGCATCGGTCGTGGTGGTGGAGTTCTTCGAGACGATCGTCGACTGGAACCGCAAGTTCGGTTTCGAGTCGGCTACCGATCGGCTCGCTGATCCGCGGGTGGTCGTGGAGGTCACCGATGTGGTCGACTACCTGCGCGAGGTGAAGCGGCCGTTTGATGCCGTCCTGCTCGATGTGGACAACGGCCCAGATGCCTGGTGTCTGGACTCGAACAAACGACTCTACGATCGCCCCGGGTTGACGCGCATCCGACGCGCGCTGAAGCCGGGTGGTCTGCTCGCCGTCTGGTCGGCGGAGGGCTCGCCGGTGTTCGAACAACGGCTCGCCGAGGCCGGTTTCACTGCGCGCACCGAGGCCGCGCCGGCGCGCGGACGCAAGGGCGAACGGCACACGATTTTCCTGGCGCGAGCGTAGGCGGATGTGTCGCTAGCGCGCGACCCAAGGCGTCCCAATGATCAGTGCCGGATCCGCACCGGCCTTGGGTACGAATTTCTGAGAGCGCCCGTACTGGTTGTCCCCGCCATACAGATTGCCGTCGGAGTCGACCGTAAAGGTATGCACTTCAAGATATCCGTTCGGTAGATCTCGCGGCACATTCCACGTGTACAGGTGATTGCCGTTGAAGTCCAACTTGACGAACCTGAGCGGCCCCAGGTCGGTAATCCAAATGGCGTCGTCGTTCACAATGATGTCGAGCGGCAGCCTGAACCCGGGAAACGCATCGACAAAATCGACCTTTGCCGGATCCGCCGTCGTTCTGAATACGTTGATGCGACCGCCCGACCGATCGAGCGCGAAGATCAGACCATCGGGTCCGATACCCAACGCGTGAATGCCGTTGAACTGCCCCGGTCCGTCTCCGGCCCCACCGAACTCTGACAAGTACTTCGCGTCGCTATCCATGATGATGACGCGATGATTGTCCAGGCCGTCTGCGACGAGAATCCGGCCATCCGGCAGGAACGCCACATCCTGGGGCCGACCGAAATGGGTCTCGTCGTCGCCGGCGACGTCTTTCTCGCCCAACGTCATCAACAGTTCGCTGCCGTCGTTGGAGAACACGTAGATCTGATGAAAGGTCTCGTTGACCACCCACACCCGGCGCTCCGGGTCATAGGGACTGATGCGCACCCGATGGGGTCCAGGCCCGTCGGACCCGGCACACAGATAGTCCCACTGGTCCCAGATGTCTGTCACGTTGCCATCGCCATCGATGGTGTAGAGACAGTTCTGCCACGTGCGCAGATCCGTGGCCCTCAACGTGTTGATCCCGAGGGACCCCGCATAGCCGGAAAATTCAGAGGGAATGGGGATCGGTAGTCTGGTTTCTCCACGCTGCGCGACGATGATGCGATCGGGGGACTCGGCGAAGAGGCCGGAATTGCCGCCGTGCGCAAATCCCTGCTTGGCAAACGGTTTGTGCCACCCCTCGACGACATCATAGGGGCTCGGACCCGTCGGCCCCGCGTCCTGTTCCTGAGATGCCACCGGGGCCAGACACAAGACAGCGAGCAGGCCGGTCAGCGAGGTCACGGAACAGATTCTTGAAATTCGCATGATGAAATGGACTCCAGAACGCGGATCGACGTGACCCAAGCGCGTGTAGAGTATCATCCGCAATCGGTCCACTCTGGACCTCTTCAGCCGGGGCTCCGCCCCGTACCCCGCGCGACCGCTACGCGGGGACCCCGAGAGCCCCACTCCGCGTCCGCGAGGCGCGCATGTGCGCGCCTAGGCTGTCCAGTACCGCAAAGGTGTTAACAGATCCATCGACCCCATCGAGCGGCACCGAGCTAGTGGCGCCCACGGACTCGACCCCGGGCAGTCCACGAATGCGGTCGGTCAGCCGCGCGACGAACGCGAGATTATTGGCTCGCTCCCGGGAGTC
>Ga0066376_10005606_pt1 | contig 10591 bp, 7 predicted proteins | sample Knorr_S15_td_Bot_FD_77009 | JGI IMG/M metagenome (GOLD analysis project Ga0066376, IMG submission 77009) | Marine microbial communities from Southern Atlantic Ocean transect - Knorr_S15_td_Bottom_ad_5009_LV_A | ecosystem: Environmental > Aquatic > Marine > Oceanic | place: Southern Atlantic... | reverse complement strand
GGCGGGTCTTTGCCGACCAGTCACTTAGTCGTGTTCCCGGCACCTTCCAACACTAATAGCGTAAGTCAAGAATTGAGGGCAGCGAGGACTTCGTCGTAGTTCGCTCGATTCCGGGATTCTCGCCGACCCACTTGTAGGAGATGTTGCCTTCCTCGTCAACGATGAACACTGCCCGCTGACTCGCGGTGTAGCCGGGCATCCCTGCAAAGTCGTCGAGTTCAATACCATAGGCGCGCACAGTCTCACGCGTGTAGTCCGAGAGGATCTCAAATTCGACTCCGTTTGCCTCAGTGAATGCTGCATTCGAGAAGCGAGCATCGACGGAAATCCGTAAATGGTGGCATTCGCCTCATTCAGTTGAGCGAGAGACTCCTGGAAAGTGCACAGAAGTTTTTGTGGCAGCATATCCGAAGCATTCAGAAGCGGGACATGTTATCAATCAAATGTATGAACATAGCCCCCATGGCCGATTCATCGTCTTGGGTCATATTGTTCTTTCTTTGTGGTTGGCTTTGCACTATTCAGTACTGGTTCTGGTGGTCGCCAGTTCAGATTGGCACACGAGCTAAGATAAACCTGAGAGTTGGAAGAACATTCGTAGGCTTCTCACGTAAATTACTCAATCATTTATACTCTCATTGTAATACCGGAATACTAAGCATTCGTTACGCCCCTCATGCTCTATTCGTCCTATTGGGCATCCGCTGGTCAGCAAACATTGGCGCACCAATTGTGCCGTATTTTGAGCAGGCTCTTCTCTTAACAATAATCATCCCACATGCGTTGAGAATGGTGTGTAATTATTGGGGAGGGGGCAAATGGGGATCAAGGAGGCTCATGTTTCTATCTGGCGGTTGGAACTTGATTGCTTGGCTCTTCCTACTCTTGACTGCACTCAATATTGGTTTCACCGTTATGGGAGAGGAAATGGTATTGTCTCCTTATGTGTACATATTCCTAGGCGCCTTATTGATGTGGTTCTGCATGATACTACTGAATGAGAGGATAAAAGGAGGGATGTTTCGGCCTTGGTTATCCATATCTGGGACTTTGCTATCAGGGCTTGGATTACTCTTGATGTCAGCAGGATTTGTTATCCTTTTTCTAGGGGATTCCTTCTTACCCTCTGCAATTCAATCAGCAATAATAGGTCAAGCAATCATCCCTTTGGCATTCTTGATTAGTTCAAAGCGCGTACGCAAGTCGGGATTCAGCATTATTCTCTTGATTTTCGTATTATCCTTTATTCCGAGTGCAGGTAGTATTCCATGGTGGTTGATTCTCGATTACACCGACCCAAATTTCGCACAGTCACTACTCCTCATCGTCTTCGTTAGACCTGTCCTCATCCTATTCGTTGGGATTCAAGGTCAATTTCGGTGGCCATCCCTTCTGATATTCTTGATTTACGAAATAGGGGGTTGGATTATCGGTCTCGCGATTCTTCAAACTGAAGGGTCATTCTCAACGAACGGCCATTATCTCTCAATCATACTCTCGTCCGCGGTGATTTTCTATTTCGTCATTAAGCACGGGGTAGCCAATGTTACCAGTAACAGGAGAGTAGAACGGGGCAGCGGATTGGACAACCTCAATCATAATCGGACAACTTATTTCTCCTACTCACTCTTTGGCCTTCTTGCACTGTCGCTGGCGTTGTTAATGGGCTCATCTGATTATCTGAGTAAATTATCATCTGTCTCTACTGCCTTGTTCTTGTTAGGAGTGATGACCGTTGGCTTTGATAGTATTCCCGCCATAGAAGGCGGCTCCCTCACAACCAACTCACCACTCAAGAGACGTGTACCACTTAGACCTCCTAATCCTCCTACAGTCCCTGAAAACCCCCCCCCAAGCAATGTGTTTGAGGCAGTAATCATCCCAGATGATGCCGAATCGGAACCCGGTTTCCTTCCAGACACTGGCAGACGAACTCGCGAACCATTCAGGCCAAGCCCACGAGGAATCAGGCCAAGAGGGGGGGCTACGCATCCTAGTGTAACCTATGAACCACTGGATACCAAAATTCCCATTCTCTATGATAAATACAGCGAAGAACAAAAGAAAGAGATAGAATCTCTAGAGAAGAGATACAATATCACCAAATGGTTACTAGGGAGAGGAAAGACTGGAAATCATGGTAATGTCATTATTTCTGCTCTCATGGACCCTAAACTGCCAGCATTATGGGAAGAAGGCGCGGCCAATCTCTCCGAGGATGCAATTGCCTGGGGATTTCATGATAATCAGATTCTTCTAGTCATTGCAGACGGCGTGGGTAGCACTAGGTATCCTGGGCATGTAGGACTCTGGTCGCGGTTGTTGGTGAAAAAAATCGCGGACCAGCCATGGAACAATGAATCTCCTGTTGAACACTTACAACAAGTACTCGATAGTTGTGCTGAAATCTGGCAACCCTTCTGGAATATGTTCGATGAAAGAGAGAAGCGTAAACGTGCACGTCGAGGAAGGGTTGTGAGCCATAACTGCTCCACACTGTCCGTCGTTAACTGGGACATTGGAGAACGGAGACTAGATTGGTTGACGATGGGGGACTCTCCAATCTTCACACTGAATCGAGAACTATCTAGCGAGGTGTGGCCTCCCGGATATGTCCACAAAGGTGACCTATCTACTGCGTGTCTATCCTCGTCGGGTGAATTCATTGGGGACCCTGAGTACGATACAAAGGAAGATTCTGATATTGTAGCCGTGCTCTTGACAACTGACGGGCTCGGAGATTGGATCAGACCAGGAGAACAAAATCTACAAAATCGACTAAACAAGATTATGCAAATCATTCGTGATAAGGACGGCATTGAGGGAAACAATGAGGAGCAAGTAGTGCCGGGGTACGCATTTCATGCACTACACGAGTTAGTCAAAGAGGGTAAGGGTAAGGACCCCTCTTCATTCGATGATGATGACAACTACCACGACGACGACTGGAGTGTCCTAGCAGCAGTCTCAACAGAATTAACCAACTTAATCCACCGGAGAGATTAACACCACATCCATCCACCCGGTGTCGAAGTTCTATGACTGGCACTACCCAACCATATCCATCCGAGGACGAGGAGGACGATGGTTATGAGCTCCTGAAGGGTCTGTCGTCTGCTATAAATTCCGTAATTTCAGCAGAGGATAATGACGCGTATGAGATATTCTCAGGCACTATTCCACTGGTGGGGGGTTCTACATTCAAAGAAGAAAAAGAAGCACAGCGCAAGCCCGCAGCACAGCCCAAACCCGCAGCACAGCCCAAACCCCAGAAAGGCAGTTTTGTGCGCCCACCCGTTCAATCTATGTTTGAAGACGAAGGTTCTGGGGATGACGACGACGAAGGTTCTGGGGATGACGACGCGGAAGACGACGAAGGTTCCGGGGATGACGACGCGGAAGACGACGAAGGTTCCGGGGATGACGACGTGGGAGACGACGACGATTCCGGGGAAGACGACGCAGGAGACGACGAGGATTCCGGGGAAGACGACGCAGGAGACGACGAGGATTCCGGGGATGACGCCGTCGGAGACGACGACGATTCCGGGGATGACGTTGATGATGCTAGAAGACGATGGCGACGAATTCACCCCCCAAATGTCACACTTCTCCGAATTATTTCCGGACTCGGGTATGTGGGAATTATCTACACTTTGGCATGGTTATTATCGCCGGATATGATGCAACTTCATACTATCTATCCTCAACTTAACTGGGGAATTTCCGTGAAGCAAATCCAATTATTGCTGTTGTTCGTCGGCGCCCTTGGTTTTGCTTCGTGGTATATTCTGGCGGCGTTGACTTATTGGACAAGTAAAGGTTTCAAAGAGAGAACAATGTTTGGGGAAGCTATTAGGGCGAACTCAGAAATTTTGGGGGGGATTGCGGCTCAACTGTTGTCGGGGGAAAAAACGATCAGAAAATTTCAAGATAGATTAATTGCCCAGGAGAAGTCGGAACTAAGAGAAGATTACGCAAAGAGTCACCTAAGACTGCAAACCACTGATGCAAGTATAGATTGGGCCAGAGAGGCGGCCTCTAAATCCGCAAAGACTGAAACTGAGATAAAATCCATTCTTAAGAGTCTACGGAGGATTCGCAAGGAGATGCCTACATTGAAGGTCACTGACATCACTGAGAAGACCTTTGAAGGATGCGATATATCCACTGCAAACCCGCGCGAGATTGCTACATTGGTTGGGCTTGCAACAATTTGGAGAACCATAGAGCGGTTGAAATTGGTATCAAACATACCACACCAGATCTCTCCCCTAGAACTGGAAATTACCGATCGTATCAAATCATTGAGAACGATGGGACATTTGATTGAAACTGTCAATGCTGAATATGAAAACAAATTATCACAGTTGGGCGAGCACACATTGTCGAATTTGGTGAAGAGAGGTTTGTGGTTACGGGGACACCTCGATTAATCAACCCAATGATTACCACATCATTTCCTCTTCCACTCCTGCAAATTAACCAAGTGGTCCTTAGCAATTCCCACTATGTTTTCGTCCCAGTCAATATTCTCTGGTGATTTGGTGGACCTTTCAAGCCTCTTTCTTATCCTCTGGCCAAGACGTTTTCCCGGCTTTGGATCGTGTTTCCAGTGACCAACAGTTGCTCGCTTCCGTCCAAAGATGATGACTTCTCGGTGTAAACTGCGCAGGAGTATGACATCGAAAAACAGACGATTAGCGAGCATGAGATGGCGGCCCCAATCAGAATTAGCTGTTATCGAACTGATTCTGGTATCGTATATCTCAAAAATATCTGAGAATGCCCTGATCCCCGTCTCTAAGGAGAAAATTAACCAGTCAATTGGAGTTGAACTGACGCTGGCATTATACAATGTGCCCGGCATCCACATGTCTAGTGACCGAATCATGAGCATTGGATGAAGTAGCAAGAACACCAACGACAATGCGTGAATGAGTCTAAGGTCAGGCAATCTGGCAACAACTGCGTGGAGATGCTTGTCATCACAAGGGTCTGTGCCAGAGCCAATGGATTCCAGAGCCCACTTCTCCCAATATGGCATCCTGCGTAGCGAGGACTTGTCTGCGGATTCGAATATCTGGAATTGTTTACTTAGGTAATCAATGCTGTACAGTCCGGCTGCAATCTTTTCCCTGAATCGTTCATTTGTCGTCCAGATGTAATGAACAGCCAAAGTACTGATGAGACCGATGAATGATAACACTAATCCAATTCCACCAGGCAACCACCAAGAGAGTGCAAACAGTATACAGTTAATGGCAATGAAGAAAATCAGGTTTTCAATTCCATAATCCAAGTTGGGGCCCCACTTGTAACTCGACCTCCTGCGATGGGTCCATCCCATGCCCGTCACTAACGAAAAGAGGTGAGAAGAGATTCGCTCAGGACCAAAAGACAAGATACCCATGTTTCTGGATGATGAACATACAATAAGAATTAACCCTCAGTGGAATTAGGTTAATGGCGAGTAATAGACGCTGAGGTACAAACAAAATAACATCGCAACAAATAACGATAGTTGGAGTCTCAACAAATAACTGTTCTTTGGTTGATCCTGCATTAAGCGATGGAATGTCCCATGAAAATATGACCCGACCAATGCTATCAGCACCCAAGGTAAAGCGATTGGGTAAGGGGAACAAGTGAGAGCACAAGTGGAATACAAATTGAATAGTTTCCCAGTCATGATGCCGATTAACAGGACGTAGATAACTAGTGTCAAACCGTTGTTGAAGGGTTTTTTTGTCGCATGCACTAGTTGTTGAGGATGCCGGATTGGGTAGGGTTCAATAAATTCCAGAGAGGCGGGGGTGAGTGAGATGAATGCGAGGGAAACTCCAATCAGCAGACCGAATTCATCTAACCCAAGCGTAGTTGGATCTAACCATTTAGGACCCTCTCCTCCTATGCCGAGTAGCATTACTGTGAAGAGGGCCAGAGTCGGCCATGAGTACAAGCGGGACCACGCCCTAATCTCCCGTGAGGAGGTTGTCTGGTGCGCTCCACTGGAGACACGACCAGAGCGAGATGAAGCGACCCAAAACAACCAGAACACAAAACATATCCAATAATAATTCGATACTCCCTTCCATTGCAGAACTGATTCACTGCTACGGATAATAGAGAGTGCAAATACAACTAAGATGAGAGGTAATTGAAGGGAATCCAAATAATAGTTCCACTTGTATTTCGGCAAAATATTCCCATTTACCTTTTTGACAACACTGAGGCCACGCCACCATTGAATGAGAAATAAGAGCAAAACACCTCCCATCGTGTACAGGTAGGGGCTCTCGCGTGGCAAATTATCCGGCCCTATTTCGAAGAAGATCTGTTGTATTATCGTGTAACCCCAGAAGGCCACCACTGCCAATACCACATATGGCAAGAGCCTGCCCGGTAGAGCCAGTTTCTTTTTTTGAGAATGGATTGGTGCCGCGTACACTGAGGCTAGGATGGGCGGAGCCGGTGGTAACGGTACTTGTATTGTCGCCGGTTCTTCCTCATCCTCGTAGATTGACTGTACGGGGGGCCGCCCCCACTGTACGGATGGTGGGGGCAGGACAACAGGGCTTAGAGCACCAACTGCCTGGATCTCCGGGCGTGGCCAGGAATCCCCGTAAGGCTGAGTGATAGGTGAGTCGACGACAGGGTTGGCAGATAGCCTCTCGATGAGAACTGCCTTGGAACCTGAGACCGGGAGGCCGAGCGCGCGCAACTCATCCTTGAGTTCCTTGACCGTCTTGGACTCCTTGACCGTTGTGGCTTCCTGTAGATCTCTAGGGATGTCATATCCCAAATTAATCCAAGATGGATACTCGACTAAGGTGTCAACATCTGGATGCTGGCACCACCGGCGGAATTTTATTAATTCTGTTTTCAGATTATCCCGACTTGCTTCTATCAATTCATCAATTGGTGAGTCGTCGTCTATCGACTCGTATATCCATGAACCTGACAACGGCCAACTGTAGGCATCACAATACTTCGATTCTTCGACTGTTCGTGCCCAAGTTACAGGGATGCAGATAGCGCATCGCAGTGCCAGATAAATCTGCCAATACTGAAAATATAGCATGTGATTGGTTGGCAACAAAGTGTCAGATGGTGGACAAAATGCGGCCCCAATATCAAAACATGGGTGCCTATAATTCCTAGTACCTGTCGTGACAGATTTCATTCCCTCCTTCGCAAGCCCGGGCACCCACACTGAATCAAGATCAATTAGAGTCATCATCGGCCAAGTATTTCTAGAACTGGGTTCGCGAACCACGATGTTTTTCCAATTCATGTCTGGGATTTTTATTCCAGACTCCTCGATTCTATGTACGATAGTACGGAATTCGACCAGTAATTCATAGAGATAGTCGGTGAACTCGGGCTTACCTAACTGATCAGTATCCTGCAGAATATCATTCAGCGGTATTCCTTCAGCATACTCGAACTCATATGCATGTGCAATATAGCCATCAGTAGTTCCAGAGAACGAAACCGCGTGATGTATGAATTTAATATATTCGATTGCATGGTCATTCAGATTTGCACCTATAATCCCTGCGTTGATAATCGTCATCCTCTTCTTCATTGTTCTCCAGATTTCCGTTGTGGGCGACCCAAGTTGGCCACAATGGGCTATCTTGAATGTACGATACTTTGACGATGTCTTTTCTCGAAAACGGAAAATGACTCCAAATCCCCCATAATGGAATGCGTATCCGGCATTTACATGAAGAATTGGTGCTTCGATGTCAATGCCAGAATCACGGCATAGCTTGTTTAGAACACCAGATTGGTCCCTGAACTTGCCGATATTGCCCCACTCATTCTGGTCGTGATAAAAAGCGCGGTTCAAATGTTTCATCAATATATTGCAATTGGGTAACGGTTTCCTACCCATCTTACTCTTTTCATGGCTGGCACTCCATTATTGATAAATCATCTCACAGTAAAATACTTGAAGACCAACTCCCTCAGAAGGGTTGAGACATATGGCGGATAAGCATAAATTCACTCGAGCGAGTTCGAAGTTCCCAATCTGTATCATTCTCATGATAGACGGTTCGGGCTCCATGTGCGAGGGCTACCAAGGGCGCAATGATGTGACCAAAATGGACGTCGTGACTGCAATAGTGAATGATTTAATCGAGGTGTTGAACAGCAATTCAGAGAATAAAGAAGATGCGCTTTCGGCGAGGTATATCCTCGGAATAATTTCCTACGGTGATGGGCATGTTCGGAATGTAGTCAGTAAAAAATACGGATCGGCACTTGGGGATATTAGTCACATAGGTTACCAGACTGGTGTCAGGAAGCCTCGTTGGACAGCGTGCGCTGGGTCTCTAGAAAAGGCTACCGAGTTGACTTGGATTGAACATGATGACCTGTTCATCGGCGGTGGGACTCCCATGAATCTTGCATTCCGGGAAGTCAAGAAATTACTGATAAAGGATGTGGTAAAAATAAAACAGTTGAACATACTGGGTAAATCTCCTATTCCTTTGATCGTGAACATCACAGATGGAGAACCAACCGATGGGGATGCACATGAGAGTGACCCCTTCAAGGCCACCTTCAATGAGATGCAACAGTTATTGGGCGAGTGCTTGTTTGGTGTAAAGACGAATAAGCCGTGGATACCGATAATTTGCAATGTTTATGTCTCAGATAAGGTTGGTGGTAAACCTTTGGTATTCCCAAACGCTACTCCTATGCCAAAAGTGTTGGAGAATGATGAATATGGGAAGTGGCTGTTCGAAATTTCTCACCTTCTTCCAGTCGAGATGAGAAACCAGGCCCACAAAATCACCGGTGTCAATGAACCAGAGCCTATAGCCTTCATCTGGGATGTATCGGCTTCTAAGCTACTCGACCTGATCGTTTTCATGTCTGAGACAACTAAGCCAGACGCAATCAAGCCAGACCGTTGAATTCAGGTTCCAGAATATGTCATCTCGCAGAAAAATAGTTGTGCATCAACCCCACCCACGGAATAGAGGCATATGGGTAGCAAGCATGATTTGGCTCGAGCAGGCGGTAATTTCCCACTCTGTATCATTCTCATGATAGACGAATCAGGCTCCATGGAAGATCCTTACAAAGGGAACGACAAACTGACGAACTACTCGACCTGTTGACCTTCTGATTGGGCTGATGAGTCCACAGGCTAACTACTCGAACTGAATGTTCACTAATGCCGCTCATGAACCAGGATAATGTGGAATCCCCGTCCGGTTTTAACTGGTAAACCAACAATTTTTGTTTCTTGCTTCCAGATTGCGGAAGAGATTTCTCGGAGAGTCCTGCACTCATCCTCATATATCCATCCCAAATCCCCGCAATTTTCTTTCCCAGAGGCGCAAATCGACTTAGTCCTCGCGTATTTGGCGAAAACTTTCTCACATGGCTGTCTAGAATTATTGATTTTGGAAACCAAAGTTTCCGCGTATTCCTTTGTTTCAAGTACTATATGGCTAGCATGTGCAATGCGCCCGGGCATGGACACCCGTAAATCCGATTCCTATATCATGCCTTCTAGCCCAGGAGCGCATATCTAGTAGTTTATTCAATATTTATCATCAGGAGGGGTTTCCCTGATGAGAGTATGGATTTTTCACTTCAGGTCTGCTGACACTGAGTCGAATCATTTGGATCCGAATAACTCCTTGAAATCGCCCCGAACCTCATCATACAATATGAATGGGGGTAGACAAATGATGAATATCACCAGACTGTATATTACTAAAGCGTCGAGATAGGGTATGATAGACCAAGTAGGTATTAGTTCGAGAATGCTACCGTTGGTCCAAGGACGGACATGCTCTGAGAGTTTCCTCATCGTCACTGAAAATATGACGAATGGAATGAAGCTGAAGAACAGGTAGAATAAGATTGCCCGAGTAAAGGTGCCAATATTCTGTTCAATCCAAATAGAGTGTGTGCAACTGATTAGAGTACAAAGCCAAATACCTATCCAGAATAATAACATGGCCATTTCGACGAATGAATTGAATTCGAAAACCGCATTTTGTAATATCTCGAACAGAACTGCGAATAATAACAAAGAGGCCACAGCAACCCCTTCAAGGTCTTTTTGTTTATTGCCTTCGTAAACCACTGCGCAGAAGAACACGGTCAGTATCGCTGAACCGAATGCAACCACCAAGGGTAATCCTAAATCAAAAAGAGTCCACACGAACCCTTGAAATGGCCCGATGTGATAATCCTACCCCTCATACTTCCCTACGTCGACTCAGTAGATATCGCCAAGGCCATGTTCATATGCATCGAAATTAAACATTCTCAGAAATAGTTCTATTGTGTTACGCTTGATGAAGGCTAAAGGACGGAGGTGAAATGGATTACCGGTCACCCCTGCGACCATTTTCGCAAGAACCGATGTCACCTGTCCCTTCGGACCAGATCGTCTTCGATCCGGTGGTAGGAGTGCTCATCTATCGTTCTCGCCGGCGGGTCATCGTCATTGTCTCGAGCAGATTGGAAGACGGACACGATACCATTCGCGATGACCCCCAAGAACGAGACGACGCCTGTCACGACGACTCCCCCCAATTGCCACATTCCAACT
>Ga0066376_10005605_pt1 | contig 10597 bp, 5 predicted proteins | sample Knorr_S15_td_Bot_FD_77009 | JGI IMG/M metagenome (GOLD analysis project Ga0066376, IMG submission 77009) | Marine microbial communities from Southern Atlantic Ocean transect - Knorr_S15_td_Bottom_ad_5009_LV_A | ecosystem: Environmental > Aquatic > Marine > Oceanic | place: Southern Atlantic... | reverse complement strand
GCGCTCGAACTCATCAAGAACGGCGTTGCGGAAAAGAAACGCACAGTCGTGATTACGAATCATGCCCAGCGATTCCATGAACTCGCGCACGAGCAGGAAATCGAAACGGTGCTTGCAAAGACCCTTGCGGTTGCCCCCGAGCAGGGCGAAGTCCAAATCGTAACCGGTCACCTGCTGAACGGCTTTTCGATCGACGCTGCCGACGGTTCTACAGTTTCGGTCATGAGCGATGCCGAGGTTTTCGGCATACAAAAAGAACGACGTCGCATTCGTAAGCGACCCATTCGCAAGGGCCCCGCGCTCGAGCAACTGAAACCGGGGTCGTACGTAGTTCACATCGAACACGGCGTGGCCCGTTTCGTCGGCACGAAAGTCATGGGCTCAGAAGGCCAGGAGTATCTCGTCCTCGAATACGCCGAAGACGACAAACTGTACGTTCCAACAGATCATCTCGACCGAATACAGCTTTACCACGGCACGGCCGATGCAGCACCCAAACTCACCCGCCTCGGCACCCAGGAATGGAACAAGGCGCGAGCGCGGGCAAAACGGGCAACCGAACAACTGGCCGGTGAACTGATCGCCCTCTACGCCTCGCGTCAGGTTGCGACCGGTTTTGCCGCCTCCGCCGATACGCCCTGGCAGGATTCACTCGAGGCCAGCTTCCCCTACGAAGAAACACCCGATCAACTCACCACTATTGAGGCTGTGAAGGCCGACATGGAATCGTCCAGTCCGATGGACCGCCTGGTCTGTGGCGACGTTGGCTACGGCAAGACAGAAATCGCCCTGCGGGCGGCGTTTAAGGCCGTTCAGTCAGGTCGACAGGTTGCGATCCTGGTTCCCACTACGGTGCTGGCCCAGCAACACCTGGAAACGTTTACCGATCGGCTTGAGCCCTTCCCGGTCGCGGTCGAAATGCTTTCGAGGTTCCGGAGTGACAGGCAACAGAAAGAGATCATCGGCAAAATTGCCGACGGCAGCGTCGATATCGTCATTGGCACACACCGCCTGCTACAAAAAGATGTCCGGTTCAAAGATCTCGGGCTCGTGATCATCGACGAAGAGCACAAGTTCGGCGTCTCGCACAAGGAACGTCTCAAACAACTGCGCACGCAGGTCGATGTGATGACGCTCAGTGCCACGCCAATTCCGCGCACTCTCCACATGTCGCTGGCCGGAGTTCGCGATATGAGCACGATCGAGACTCCTCCCGAAGAGCGGTTGCCAATAAAAACCTATGTTTCCGAAGATTCCGATGACCTCGTCCGCGAGGCGATCCTGAGAGAACTCGACCGTGGCGGCCAGGTGTTTTACCTGCACAACCGCGTCAAGAACATCGAGCTGGTCGCCAACAAGATTCAAAAACTTGTGCCCGAGGCAAACCTCCAGATCGGACACGGACAGATGCCGGAAGACGATCTTGAACGGGTGATGGCCGAGTTCGAGCGCGGCGAGTTCAACGTTTTGCTGTGCACCACGATCATCGAATCCGGACTTGACCTGCCAAACGCCAACACCCTGATAATCGACCGGGCCGATATGTTCGGCCTGTCCCAGCTTTACCAGCTCCGCGGGCGCATTGGTCGCGGCGCGAACCGCGCCTACGCCTACCTGATGGTCCCGCGGGCAAAACAACTCACCGAACAGGCCGAACAACGACTCAACACGATTCTTGCGGCCACCGAACTCGGGGCCGGGTTCCAGATAGCGTTGCGCGACCTGGAAATACGCGGAATCGGAAACCTGCTGGGCGCCGAACAGTCGGGGCAGATTTCAGCTATCGGGTTCGACCTCTACACGAAGCTCCTGGCCGAGGCCGTACGCCAGCTAAAAGAAGCCGATAGCAGCGACAGCACGGCCACACCACCCGTTCGGGAGTTTTCGACCGTGCGGGTAGATATCGGCATCGACGCCCGAATTCCTGACAGCTATATCGAAGACCTTGCACAGAGGCTATCGATCTACCAGCGCCTTGCCAGGATCAGGGTTGAGTCGGAAATCGACGACCTCGACGAGGAAATCCGAGACCGATTCGGCCCGATGCCCACCCATGTGAAGTTACTGATGAAGATGGCGAGGATGCGATCGATGGCCGAGCAGGCCGGTGTTGAACTCGTCGCCGCCAAAGAGACGCGGGCGACGCTCACACTGAAAGAGCCAACCGGTGGCGCACGTGTTCCGCTCCAGAAGCAACTCGGTACCGGCGTCGATGTGGGTCACATGCAGATTAGGGTCGAGATAGACCGCGACGACCCCGAGTGGATCGACGAGCTGATGGCCGTGCTGGACCAACTGAAGATGTTTCAGGAGCGCATGGCCCAGATGATGGAAATGGTAATGGCCGCCGAGCGCGGCGACGAAACGGTTATTGCAGCGGTGTCGGAAACCGTGGGGTGACTTAGTCACGTTCCTTGCGAAAATGGCAAGCGCCGGTCTAACCGGCTGACCCTTGCTGAGTGCTATCGGCTCACCCGGCGAGGGAAGACTCGCCAATACGTCAATCGCTCAGCATCTCACGCCTGCCAGCAAACCTGTAACCTGCGGCCCGGACAATCTCAATAAATAGCGGTGGAGCCGGCATGAGCGCAAAACGATCACTTGCACTTGAAGTCACTATCATCGGGTGCGGCACGCCAACGCCACTCCCCGACCGCTTTGGTTCTTCCTACGTGGTGCAGGTCGGCGACGAGAAGTTGCTGTTCGACTGCGGGCCAGCCACCACCTGGAAACTTGCCCGAGCCGGTATTTCGACCACCGAGATCGATAACGTCTTTTTCACCCACCACCACTTCGATCACGATGCCGACTTCCCGACCTTCATCCTGACGCGCTGGGACCAGATGATCCCGACCGACAGGATGCTCAACGTCTACGGTCCGCGACTCACCGAGGAGTTCACCAACGGAATCATCGACGAAGACACAGGGCTCTTTGCCCACGACTGGAAGGCCCGCGTAAACCACCCTGCCTCGCAAATAACCTTCGCCGACCGCGGCGGGATCCTGCCCCGCAAAAAACCTGAAGTCGATCCCCACAACATGGGTCCGGGGCTCATCAAGTCGGGTGCGAACTGGGAGGTCACCGCGGCCCGCGCCGAGCATGTACAGCCGTATTTAGATTCACTTGCCTACCGCATCGACACGTCAGACGGATCGGTGGTCCTGACGGGCGACACCACCCCCTGCGACACAGTTACGGAACTGGCGCGTGGGGCCGATGTGTTAATGATGATGTGCTGGGAATCGCACGACCGGATGGACGGTAATGAGCATGCCGGGGCGTCTTCGTCAATTCAGGGTGCCGCCGAAACCGCGGCCGAGGCCGGCGTGAAGCAGCTCGTGATGGTCCACATCGGTGCGCGCCTTACAACCGCCGAAATGAAAGGCCCACGCGAGATCGAAGCCGCAAAGGCGTGGGACGGCAGGATCATCTGGGGCGACGAGATGATGAAGGTGCCCTGGCCCGTGTGAGGTGGAGGCGGGTTTTGTGGCGCTGTCATTGCGAGGAGCATCGTCCCGAGCGTGTCGAAGGACGAAGCGACGTGGCAATCAGTGTCCGATTTGGAACTTCTGATCAATTCCGCCGTTAATTGTCTTGCCCCTGCTAGTGATCGCGTGCGATCTGGCGATCAAGTGCCACCAACACGTTCTCCTTATCGAAGGGCCGGTGAGTTGAGCATGTCGAGGGTTTCTGCATCAAGTTGGCTCCGTTGACGTCACTTGAATGAAGTTCGCTTTTACGGTGTCATTCTGAACTCGCCTGTCCTGAGCTCAGTCGAATGGGATTCAGAATCTCTCCCGCATGCGCGCTAACCGAGGTCCAATTGAGAGATTGCATCGCTTTGTACATGAACGGTTGTAGCTTACCAGGGAGATTCTGAATCAAGTTCATAATGACTAGTGCCGGCCCGGATGCTGTCGCCCCTGCGGCGCAACCCGGCGTTAGCATTGGCGTGATTTCAGAACGCCGGCCATGACTGCAACCGACAAGAAATACCCGAACACTGATCCGCTCCTGATCGCTGTTGAGAGCGATCAGGAGATGGTCGCGCGTGACGGGGTGACGCTGCGGGCAGATATCTACCACCCGATAGGCGGCGGTAAATACCCAGCGCTCGTATGCCGCACCCCATACCAGAAGCTGACCCCGCGCTATATCGAGATCGCCACCGATCTTGCTCAACGCGGCTACTGCATCGTCGTCCAGGATTTCCGCGGCCGGTATGCGTCCGATGGCGACTACGAGTGGATGTGGCGGGAGCGCACCGAAACCCACGATACCGAAGACGGCTACGACACGATCGAGTGGGCGGCCCGGCTTCCATGGAGCGATGGCCGGGTCGGCACATGGGGCCACTCGAACGCCTCGTGGGCCATATGGATGATGCTCGACTCGCAGCCTCCGAGCCTGGCATCGACCCTCGCGAGCGGGATCATGCAAAACGCCATGGATCTCAACTTCGGCATCTTCGAAACGGGCCGCCGGCTCGAGTGGACGTACATGATGGCCGCAGATATGCGCCGCAGGGCCGAGCTCACCGACGGCCCAACTTCTCCCGTCGAAGCGAACAAACGCTGGAATGAAATGGAGCGGGGTAAGTACGTCTGGTGGTTGCCGCTTGGCGATATTCCGGGCGAGGTTTTTTCGGAGTTGAATGACCAGCTGCAGGATTATCACCGCATCCAGAACGTGGAAATCCAGCATTTCGGCGATATCCACCCGAAGGTCAGGACCCCGATCTACCAGGTCACGGGGTGGTGGGACCGGCTGATAGGTACTGTCGATAACTTCTCTGGAATCACCAGAAACGGGCCGGAAGAACTCCGCTACAGGCACCGGTTGATTATCGGGCCGTGGGGTCACGATGCGACTCAGTACACCGGCAAGATCGGACCCGTCGACTACGGTCCGGATGCAGCAACTACCTACGCCGAACTGATCGCCCGCTGGTACGACTTCGACCTCAAGGGAGTTGACAACGGCATGGGCGGTGAAGACCCGGTGCAGCTGTGGGTGCTGGGTGAAAACAGGTGGCGTGGCGAGAACGAGTGGCCGCTTGCGCGCACCGTGTACACGAACTTTTATCTGCATTCCCACGGCGGGGCGAACACGGTTGGGGGAGACGGGTCGCTTTCGCTCGGGCCGGCCTCGGGCGACGAAGCTGGGGCGGACGAATACGACTACGACCCCCACGATCCCGTGATGAGCCTCATGCGGGCCGATTCACAGGCTGCGCCGGTAGACCAGTCGCCACACGACCACCGAAAAGACATTCTCGTCTACGATTTTCCGGTGTTAGAGACTGAGCTTGAACTCACCGGGCCGGTTTTGCTGAAGCTCTGGGCCCAAACCAATGGTCTCGACACCGACTGGACCGCCAGGCTTGCAATCGTGTATGAAACCGGCCTGGCGGTGAACCTGACCTACGGGATCATGCGTTCGCAGTACCGGAACGGGTATGAGAACCCGACACTGCTGGAGCCCGGCGAGGCGTGCGAATACACGATCAAGCTAAACCCGATCGGCTGCCTGTTCAGGCCGGGCCAGCGGTTGCGGCTGTATGTTTCGAGCTCGGACTTTCCGAACTTCGATCGGAATCACAACACCGGTAAGGACTACTGGTCGGACGCCGAACTGAGAGTGGCGCACCAGACGGTTTTCCACACGGCAGACCGGCCTTCGCACCTGGTCCTGCCGGTAATCCCGGCCCAACGCTGATATGACCTCTCACGACAACAGCTATTTCGAACATGTGCGGGCGTCGGGCCGTGTGTTCTCGTTCCTGGGCCTCCTGCTCGGTGCGACTGGCGGCGTGGTGACCGGGGTGGCGATCAAGGGTTTGATCGGCGATCCGTTCGTATCGGGTGGGAGCGCGGTCGTATTTTATGCCGCGTTCAGCGCAAGTTCGCTGATCACGCTATTCCTGATGCTCAACTATTTGATGATGAGCCTGCGGGTTTCAAAAGACGGCCTGAATATTACGTTCGGCATGAAGTCTGCGTCGGTTGAACCCGGCCAGCTCGTTGCTGTGCGGGTCGCTGAGACTAGGTCGAGGATGTCCCGTGCGCTCAGCCAGGCCGGTCGCAAGATTTCCCGGATGTGGACAGTTCTCGGGGTCGGTTCCGGCATTGAAATCGACATTTTGTCTGGCAAACACGGTGACGATGACAGCGGCGGCACCGGCGGCGGTAAGACCGAGACCTGGTTTATTTCTTCCCGTGATCCTTCAAAGCTGGCCGAAAAACTTGCATCGCTGATTGATCGTGCTGATGGCGATGACCGGCTCCTGGATCGGGCCGATGCCTCCCCGGTCACATAAACCCCACCGTCGCTTCCCCAAGCCTTTCGACTTCGTCGGAAGTTAGCTGCCAGGTCATTGCGGCAGCGTTGTCGGATGCCTGTTCGGCAGACTTGACCCCGGGAATTGGCAGTGTGCCACTGGCGACGAGCCAGTTCAGGGAAACCTGCGAGGGCGTGGCGTTGTGGCCGCCGCCGATGTCTCGCATTAGTCCGATCAACGGCGGGAGCAAATCAAGTCGTCTGCGTGCGAGGCGCAGCCTGCGCATAAGCGGGGGCGGTGAACCCGGACCGTACTTGCCTGTCAGCAGGCCCTCCGCCAGTGGGCCGTATGCGATCACGGAAACGTCCAACTCCCTGCAGGCGTCGATTACGCCGTTCGCTTCTGCCGATCGGTTCAGCAGGCTGTAGGCGACCTGGTTCGACGCTAAAACAAGACCGCGTCTGTCCAGTGCCTCGTGCGCACGTTTAGTTTGATCGGCCGAAAAATTCGACACTCCAATGCCTTTGATCAGCCCGTCTTCAGCGGCGTCGGCGATCGCATCGACCCAGTACATGAAGCCGCGGGGCCGGAGTGGGAAGTGAAGCTGGTACAGGTCGACCGATTCTGCGTTGAGCCTGCGCAGGCTCGCATTCAGCGCCCGTCGGAGCGACGACCGGTGGAGACGCCACGGGTACGGAAAGAACTTGGTCGCGACCAGGGGTTTCGGAGTCGAAGTTGCGTGGGGCGACGTGTTGACGAGTTGGCCGAGGATCCGCTCTGACCGGCCGCGGCCGTAAAGTTCGGCCGTATCGAACCAGTTGATCCCGCGTTCGACGCACGCCGAATAAGCCCTTGCGAGGTCGTTGTCGTCGTACTGTCTGCCGTAGCCCCAGTAAAACCTCCCGCCCCACTGCCAGGTCCCCGCACCGATCGGACTCACTTCGATGCCGCTCTGGCCGAGCTGAACCCGCGTGCGGGATTTTGTTTGAAGACCGTCTGTCATCTTGTCATGTGAAATTCGCTACGATGCCGAGAACTGCGATCTGTCTGTGTCGAACGAATAACGCTTCACGGGCAAAAGTTGATTTCCGCACATACGAATCGTGAGTCACATGCTGTCCTAAAATAATCCCCGCACGCGGGTCGCTGCTGCTGCCGCTCATGACCACAAGGTTACTTGCAGCCCGGCCGGCCGGGATTGATACCGCGGCGATACTGCCTTAGGCTTCCGTTAGTTTCTCGCACTAACCACCCACATCAATCTGCCGGAACGCTGGCGGCGTGCCAGTTGGAGAATTCTCGCGTTGTCAGACGACACGAAGCGACCGAACATCGTCTTCCTCTTTCCCGACCAGTTCCGGGCCGACTTTGCCGGGTGCAACGGCGCCGACTGGCTCGACACTCCAAACATCGATTCCATCGCAGAAAACGGCGTGCGCTACACAAACTCGTTCTCGGGTTCTCCAATCTGCGTGCCCGCCCGGACCGCCCTGCTCACCGGCATGAACGCGATCCGCAACGGGGTGACGGGCAACCTGCAGAATCTGCGCGCCGACTGGCGAGAGGCGGGGATTCGGACCTGGCCCGAAATCCTTGCTGAAGCCGGTTATTACACCGCCGGAATCGGCAAGATGCACTTCTATCCGTGGGACGAGCGGCGTGGCTTCCAGTACCGCGTTATCTGCGAAGACAAGCGGTGGCTCGAGGTCCGTGACGATTACTACCACTATCTGCGCCGGCACGGCCTGAGGAAGCTGCACGGCAACGAGATGACCGGCTACCACGAGAACAAGGGAGCGGTGCTTCACGACATTCCGTGGGAGCATTCGTGGGACCGATTTGTTGGCTCCGAAGCGGTGAAGTTCATCGAGGAATACGGTGCTGATCAACCCTTCGCCATGATGGTCGGGTTCCCCGGCCCGCACTGTCCGTACGACCCCGATGCGCGGTTCCTCGAGGGCATAGACGAGTCGAACATCCCAGGGGCGGTACCCGAGGTCCCGGGCCACACGCCGCAACTGCGGAAGGACAACGTCGAGGGCAACAAGCGGCCCTGGAACGGCGTCGACTACACGGAGTTTTCTGACTCGACGAAGCACACGATTCGCAAGCACTACTCGGGGCTGGTCCAGCAGATAGATTTCGAGGTCGGCGCGATCATTTCCGCCCTCCGCAAGAAAGGTCTGCTCGAAAACACCTACGTCATTCTTTCGTCCGATCATGGCGATTATCTTGGCGATCACAACCTGATCGGCAAGGCGTCGTTTTACGAGGCGGCGATACGGGTGCCGATGTTCGCTATGGGACCCGGAATCGAGTCGGGTCAGACGATCGATGGCATGGTCGAGCTGCGCGATGTGACAGCCACGATGCTGAGGTGGGCCGGTGTCGATCTGCCCGGTTGGTACGACGCCCGGCCCCTGCCGGGAAAAGGAATGCCCGGCGAATCGGGCCGGGACAACATTTTCGGCCTGCTCGGCAATGGCTGGATGAACTTCGATGGTCGTTACAAGCTGCACAAGTACCGCACCGGCGAGATGCTCCTGTTCGACATGCTGAACGACCCGCAGGAGCAGGTTAACCTTTACGAAAACGCCGAGTTTGCCGACATCGTTCGACGACTGGAAACTGAGTTGACGGTCGAGTTGATGGCGTCGATTGAGGCCTCGATGGACGACCGGCTCGCCCAGAACGGCGACATGTCGCAGGACCCGACGTTCGGATACGAAAGCTGGCAGCGACCCTGGCCGCACGCGCCGGGCACTATGCCGCTATCGTAAGAAAAAACGACGAAGGTTTAGGTTTATTCCTTCTCCCCGGGGAGAAGGTTAGGTTGAGGGGGAATGCTCTCGACAGCGGAGAAGACGATGCCAGATATCGAAGCAAGCCACACTAAAAAGTCGAACATCATCGTCGTGATGGTCGATGATCTCGGCTACTCGGACCTCGGCTGCTACGGCGGCGAGATCAGCACGCCCAACATCGATTCACTGGCTTATGGCGGGCTCCGGTTTACGCAGATGTACAACGGCGCCCGGTGCTGTCCATCCCGGGCCGCTTTGCTCACCGGCCTGCACCCGCACCAGGCCGGAATCGGGCAAATGACAACCGATCTCGGTGTGCCCGCCTACCAGGGTTATTTGAGAGACGGCTGCGTCACTATTGCCGAGGTGCTGAAGGGCGCGGGCTACCGGACGCTCCTCTCCGGCAAGTGGCACGTTTCCGGCAGTTGGGATAATCGAGACCGCGCCAACTGGGTCCTTGGCGACAAAAAACACCCGCTGCCAAAACAACGGGGCTTCGACCGGTCGTTCGGCCTGCTCAACGCCGCCGACTCCTACTGGAACCCGAAGTCGCTGATCCTCGAAGATCAGTTGATTGACGTCGAAACTGACGATTTCCACATGACCGACGCCATTGCCGACCACGCGGTTGAACAGATCGACGAGTCGGTCGCAATGGGCAGGCCGTTCTTCCAGTACGTCGCCTTCACCGCTCCCCACTGGCCCCTCCACGCGCGCGAAGACGACATCGCAAAATACGAGGGCAACTACATGGCCGGGTACGACGCGATCCGGACGTCCCGGCACGAGGAGCAAATGGGGCTGGGCGTTGTCGACGACAAATGGGAAATTTCTCCCAGGGACTCCGACTCTCCGGACTGGAACGATGTCCAGAACAAGGAGTACGAAGACATCCGCATGGCGGTCTACTCGGCAATGGTCGAGCAGGTCGACCGGGGGGTCGGTCGTATCATCGACACGCTGAAAAAGCACGGCGAGTTCGAAAACACCGTCATCATGTTCCTGTCGGACAACGGCGGGTGCGCCGAGCTGTTCCAGGAAGACACCGACTGGCCCGACGCCTCGCAGTGGGAGAGTTCATTGACGCTCGATGGTCAGCCCGTTCGGGTCGGCGACATTCCAGACCTGCGGCCGGGCCCGGACACGACGTTCCAGGCGGTTGAGCTGCCCTGGGCGAATGTTTCGGACACTCCGTTCCGGCTGTTCAAGCGCTGGATTCACGAGGGGGGAATCTCAACCCCGTTCATCGTCCACTGGCCCGACCAGATTCAGCAGTCGAATATACTGACCAACCCAATGCATATCATCGATATATCGGCTACGTGCTACGAGATCGCGGGAGCACAGTACCCGGCAGAGCACCATGACACCGAGATCACCCCACTGGAGGGTGAGAGTTTCCTGCCCGCGTTGCAGGGCCGCAAGTGGGACCGCGAGCAGCCGATAACTGTCGAACACGAGGGGAACCGTGGCATCCGGCTCGGCGATTGGAAACTGGTGGCCGAGTGGG
>Ga0066376_10005603_pt1 | contig 10599 bp, 8 predicted proteins | sample Knorr_S15_td_Bot_FD_77009 | JGI IMG/M metagenome (GOLD analysis project Ga0066376, IMG submission 77009) | Marine microbial communities from Southern Atlantic Ocean transect - Knorr_S15_td_Bottom_ad_5009_LV_A | ecosystem: Environmental > Aquatic > Marine > Oceanic | place: Southern Atlantic... | reverse complement strand
TTTATACTGGAGATACACTTTTTATAGGAGATGTAGGAAGACCAGATTTGGCTATTGATAATACTTTAACTGAGAAAGCTTTATGTAAAATGCTTTATAACTCATTATATAATAAAATAATGAAATTGGATGATAATATATTAGTTTATCCTGCCCACGGTAGAGGAACACAATGTGGAAAAAATTTATCTTCAGATACATTTTCAACTTTAGGAAATCAAAAAATGAACAATTATGCACTTAAGTATAATAATATAGATGATTTTACTAATGCAATATTGAGTGATTTACCTTTATCTCCAGATTATTTTAAAGATACAGCTTATAAAAATAAATATGGATATCTATCAAAAGCTGAATTATTTAAAAAGAGTTTAATAGCACTTGATAAAAATATTTTTTTGAGATACTATAAAGATGATTATATTGTTTTAGATACTAGAAGTTCAAAATCTTTTTCAAAAATGCATCTTAAAGGTTCAACTAATATTAGTTTAAATGGTAGATATGCAATATCTGCTGCAAATTTGATAGATGTTAAAAGTAATCTTTTAATAATTTCCGATATTGGTTTTGAGGAAGAAAGTATAGTTAGATTAAATAGGGTAGGATTTGATAATATTGTTGGATTTTTATCAGGTGGAATAAATTCATTTAAAAATGAAAAAAATCTAATAGATACTGTAGAAGAAACATCTGGTAAGGATTTCCATTTGTTAGATGATTATGAAATTATTGATGTTAGAGATAAGAATGAATTTGACAATCTTCATGTACAAGGAGCTAAAAATTATCCTTTATTTAATATAATAAATAATACTAGTAAATTTAAGAAAAATAAAAAGTATGTTATTCATTGTTTAACTGGTTATAGGTCGTCAATTGCAAGTTCGTTATTAAAGCAACATGATATTAAGAATATCATTAATGTTAATGATGGTTTTAAGGTTATATCAAAGAACACTAAAGTTATTTTACAATAATATGAAATTATTATTTTTAATATTCATTTTTTATTTCCAATCAAATTATGATATATCACCAAAAGATTTAAATCAAATTTTTAATAAGAAATTATCAGAAAATATTATTTTAGATGTTAGAACAAAAGAAGAATGTTTTGAATCTAAAATCCCAGGTTCATTAAATATTGATTATTATTCTGAAAATTTTAAAAATAATTTAGATAGTTTAAATAAAGATCTTAATTATTATATCTATTGTAGAAGTGGTAATAGAAGTGGAAAAACAGTCATAATTTTAAGAGATAAAGGTTTTAAAAGCGTTTATAATTTAGAGGGTGGAATTTTAGCTTGGAAAAAAGAAAATTATATAACTAATTAAAAAAAAAGAGGTTACTCTAGTAACCTCTTTAATTTTTATGTAAAATAACTATTTAATTTTTACATCATACCACCCATTCCACCACCACCTGGAGGCATTGGAGGCATTGCAGGAGCATCTTTTTCAGGTTCATCTACAATAACACATTCAGTTGTTATTAATAAACTTGCTATTGATGCTGCATTTTCTAACGCTAACCTAGTAACTTTAGTGGGATCTATGATACCTGCTGCAAACATTGATTCATATGTATCAGTTGCTGCATTATAACCAAAATCATTTTTACCTTCTTTAACTTTTTGTATTACAACTGATCCTTCACCACCTGAATTTTCCACAATTGTCCTTATTGGTGATTCTAGAGCAGTTTTAACAATAATTACTCCTGTATTCTGATCTTCATTATCTAAATCTAATTTATCTAATGAATTTATTGCTCTAATGAATGCTATACCTCCACCAGCAACTATGCCCTCTTGGACAGCTGCTCTAGTAGCGTGTAATGCATCATCAACTCTATCTTTTTTTTCTTTCATTTCAACCTCAGTTGCTGCTCCTACATATAAAATAGCAACACCACCAGATAATTTAGCTAATCTTTCTTGAAGTTTTTCCTTATCGTATTCTGATGTAGTATTTTCAATTTGTTTTTTAATTTGATTAACTCTAGCATTAATATCAGATTTTTTTCCTGCACCACTAATTATTGTAGTATTATCTTTATCTATATTAATTTTATTTGCAGTACCTAAATAATCTATTGTAGCACTTTCAAGTTTATAACCTCTTTCCTCCGATATTACAGTTCCTCCAGTTAAAACAGCCAAATCTTCTAACATTGCTTTTCTTCTGTCACCAAAACCAGGTGCTTTAACGGCAGCTACTTTTAAGGTACCTCTAATTTTATTAACAACTATTGTTGCTAATGCTTCACCTTCTATATCTTCAGCAATAATTAAAAGAGGTTTACCACTTTGAGATATTAATTCCAAAACAGGAAGTAATTCTTTCATAGCAGATATTTTTTTATCATAAATTAATATGTAAGGCTTTTCTAGTTCAACCTCCATTTTATCACTATTAGTTACAAAATATGGAGATAAATAACCTCTATCGAACTGCATACCTTCAACTGTTTTTACTTCAGTTTCAGTACTTTTTGCCTCTTCAACTGTTATAACGCCATCTCTACCTACCTTGTCCATTGCATCAGCAACCATATTACCAATATCACGATCGTTATTTGCAGAAACAGTAGCTATTTGAGAAATTTCACTTGAATCTTTAATTTCTTTAGATTGACGTTTAAGATCAGAAACCACACATTTAACAGCTTTGTCAACCCCTCTTTTTAAATCCATTGGATTTGCACCTGCAGCAACATTTTTAATTCCATTATTAAATATTGCTTGCGCAAGTATAGTGGCTGTTGTTGTGCCATCACCTGCATCATCAGCAGTTTTTGAAGCTACTTCTTTAACTAATTGAGCGCCTAGATTTTCAACAGGGTCTTTTAGTTCAATTTCTTTAGCTACAGTAACACCATCTTTAGTAATTGTGGGTGCTCCAAATTTTTTATCAAGTATAACATTTCTTCCTTTTGGTCCTAATGTTACTTTTACCGCATTAGCAAGAATATCAACTCCTTTTCTTAAGTTTTCTCTTGACTTAGTATTAAAATATATTTGTTTTGCCATAATATTAGTTTTTTTATTAATTTAAATAGTACCAAAAATGTCTGATTCTTTCATTATTAGATAATCTACTCCATTTATATTTAGTTCAGTTCCGGAATATTTACCATATAATACCTGATCACCCACTTTGACTGTAATTTTGTTTTCTTTTGTACCATTTCCTACAGCAATTATTTTACCTTTTTGTGGTTTTTCTTTTGCTGTATCAGGAATGATAATACCTGATGTTGTTTTTTCTTCAGCAGCAGCTGGTTCAACAAGAACTCTATCTGCTAAAGGTTTAAAATTTATTTTTGTCATTTAATTAAAATTTAAAAATTCAAAATATTATAATACATAAATTGTGCCATAGTATACTATCCATTAATAATGGACAAATTGTCAATAAAAATTGAAAAATTGGCAGTTAAATTAATGAATCTATTTCAGAATAATTTAGTCCTTTTATTTCATTTGGTATACTAGGTGGTAAATTAGTTTGTTCATTAGCTCTATTTATATTAGGAGAAGCATTTTCAATATTTGTATCTGGTGATTCTATATAAACATTAGTTAATAATGTTAAAAAAACTATTGTAATAGCAAATGTCCACGTTATTTTTTCTAATAGATTATTTGTTTTTTGAACTCCCATATATTGATTAGAACTACCACCACCAAATTGTGAAGATAGACCTCCACCTTTAGAATTTTGCACTAATATTATTAATATTAATACAACAGATACAAACATTATAATACCAACTATAATTGAATACATTATTAATTATTTAGTTCTTTAATTTTTTTTGCAAAGTAAGCTTTTTTTTTTGAATTTTTTAAGATTAATTTTTTATAAATTTTTATTGCTTTATTTGGTTTATTTTGTTTTATAAAAATTTTGGCTAAATTTTCTGATTTAAAATCTAAAATATTATTTTTATTTTTTGATAAATCAATAACTTTTTTATCAAATTTTTTCTTTCTTTTTATTTTTGGATCATTTTTAATAAAATCATCAATTATAAAATTTTGATTTATAAAATTAATATCTATATATGTTTGTAGATATTCTCTATTTGGATGTCTGATTGCTAACGAGTTAAGATTTATTTTATAATTGTTGTGATTTGATTTTTCTAAATCAAAAAGGTTAGAAATTAGAAAAAATTTATATTTGTTATTAATAGTACCAACATTATCAATTTTAAAATCATTTAGTTTTAATTTATTTTCTTTCTTCATTTACCAATTTGCTACAGATGAATTGAATATATCTAGTATTATTTGATCAAAAATTTCTTCAACAAACTCTTGTTCATTAGATGATAGTTCTTCTGTATTTTGATTAAAATCTTTATAAAATGAAAATGTCTTATTTTCATAATTAAATTGATTATCTCGATTATTTAAATAAGAGGCGTTTACTCTCAAAGTCAATCTAGTTAATCCTGAAAAATATTGAGAATTTTTACCTCCTTCAGCAGTAGGAGCTATTGGAGAAAATGAAAAATCTTCAATTGTACCTTCAATTTCTAGGTCACCATCTTCTTTTACTAATAATAGACTAGTATTTTTTTGAAAATAATCCTTTAGTTTTTCGGTAAAAAGAACGCTCATGTTTGATGGTCCTAATGGTGAATTATTAAAAAAATTATCAATGCTTATTGTTTTGATTTCTGGTGAAATTGAAGCACCAGTAAATGAATAAACACCACAACCGTATAGTGTTATTAGAATGATGATGTAAAGTAATCTAAGATTTTTCAAGGTTATAATGTTTTATTTTTCTATATAAGGTTCTTTCTGATATACCTAAATCTTTTGAGGCAGATTTTCTTTTATTTTTATTTTTTGATAGCGCTTTCATTATGAGTTCTTTTTCTTTTTCTGCAATACTTAAAGATTCATTTTCGTTATATACTTCAGTTACAACTTGATAAGCGTTTTCCTTTTCTTTTAAGTTTTTATTTTCAACTGTTAATTCATTAGAATTAATATTTAATGAATGTGTGGTAAGTAGTTTTTTTTGATCCTCAGATACTTCAATTCTTGAGTTCTTGCTTAGTATAGAATTAACTAATTTTTTTAATTCATTAACATCATTTTTAACATCAAAAAGTATTTTATATAATAAATCTCTTTCATTATAATTTTCATTATTTTCATTTTTAAAAAATGAGTTTTGAATTATTGGTAAGTTAGAGTTATTAGGCAAATATTTTTTTAATGTTTCCTTATTAATCTCTCTATTTATTTCAAGTATTGATATTTGTTCTGCTAGGTTTTTTAATTCTCTGATATTACCTGGAAATCTATATTTTATAATTTCATTTTTAGCGGAATTGTTTAATCTTATTGGAACCATTTTGTTTTTGTCAGAAAAATCAGACGCAAATTTTCTAAATAATAATGTTATATCTTCCCCTCTCTCTCTTAATGGTGGAACAGTAATTGGTACAGTATTTAATCTGTAATATAAATCTTCCCTGAATTTTTTATTTTTTACCGCTTCTTCAAGTTTAATATTCGTAGCTGCTATTATTCTTACATCTGTTTTTAATACTTTAGAGGATCCTACTTTTATAAATTCACCATTTTCTATTATTCTAAGTAATCTAGATTGAGTACTTAAGGGCATTTCTCCAATTTCATCTAAAAAAATTGTTCCATTATTTGTGACTTCAAAATATCCTTTTCTAGATTCATTAGCACCTGTAAACGAACCCTTTTCATGACCAAAAAGTTCTGAATCGATTGTTCCTTCTGGAATTGCACCACAATTTACTGCTATAAATTGACCATGTTTCCTTTTACTCATAGAGTGAATAATTTTTGAAAAAGATTCTTTTCCACTTCCACTTTCACCTGAAATCAAGACACTCATGTCCGTTGGTGCTACTTGAATAGCAACTTCAATTGCATGATTTAGTGATGTTGAGTTACCAACAATACCAAATTTTTGTTTAACAGTTTTTATTTTATTTTCCATCATATTAAGCTATTTCACCAAATAATGTAGCTGAATTACAAGTTTTTATTTCAACATCTACATATAAATTATTTCTACTTTTTCTTTTTGGAAATATAACAACCTTATTTTCTGATGTTCTTCCTTTTAAATAATCATTAGATTTTTTTGAATTTCCTTCTATTAGAACTTTATATCTATTTCCAATAGAAAGATTGTTTCTTTTAAATGAATGTTCTCTTTGTTTATTTATAATTTCTGAAAGTCTTCTCTTTTTAGTTTCTAACGTAATATTATCATCATATTTTCTTTGAGCTAATGTTCCAGGTCTCTCAGAATAATAAAACATATAAGAGTAATCATAAATTACTTCATCCATAAGACTTAGAGTATCTTGATGTTCTTTTTCAGTTTCAGAACAAAAACCTGCAATAAAATCTGATGATATCCCGCACTCATCACCTAAAATATTTTTTATATCTATAACTTTATTTAAATACCAATCTCTGTCATAGGTACGATTCATCATTTTTAAAATTCTAGAATTTCCACTTTGTGCAGGTAAATGAATGTAATTACAAATGTTTTCATTTGATTTTATTATTTCTAAAACATCTTTTGTTATATCTTTTGGATGAGAAGTAGAAAATCTAATTCTTAAATCTGAACTAATTTTTGCTACCATTTCTAATAAATTTGTAAATGAAATAATACCATCTTTTAACTCTAAATTTTTTTCAAGTTTCTTTTTATTGTTAATTTTTTCAGACCATTTATATGAATCTACATTTTGACCTAATAAAGTTATTTCTCTGTATCCTTTTCTAAATAAATCTTTAGCTTCTTCAATAATTGTATAAGGATTTCTGCTCCTTTCTCTTCCTCTTGTAAATGGAACAACACAAAAGGAACACATATTATCACAACCTCTCATTATAGATATGTAAGCATTTATACCATTAGAATTAATTTTTAATGGAATTATATCTTCATATGTTTCTTCTAGAGATAAAATTGTATTGATAACTTTTTTGTCATCTTTTAAATTATCAATTAAATTTGGTAAATCTCTATAGGAATCAGGTCCAACAACTAGATCTACAATTTTTTCTTCAATTAATAATTTTTCTTTTAATCTTTCAGCCATACAACCAAGAATTCCAATTTTTAATTCATTGGTATTTTTTTTGTATTTGCTAAAAAACTTTAATCTTTTTCTTATAGTTTGTTCGGCCTTATCTCTTATTGAACATGTATTGATAAGTATTAAGTTGGCTTCTTCAGGATTTTTTGATAATTTATATCCTTCTTTGTTAAGAATTGATGCAACTATTTCACTATCTGAAAAGTTCATTGCACAACCATAACTTTCTATATAAAACTTATTTTTCATAATTATTTAGACAAATCTACACTAAGACTGACAAAATGTCAATATATATTATTTTTTATAATATTATAGCTATTTATTATAGTTGAGATATAATAATAGTTATTGATTTCAAAATATTAATTATTATATTGAATTTTAATAGATAATAACTTAATTATGAAAAAAACATTCTTTATATACATAATATTATTTTTTAATTTTAATAGTGAATTATTTTCTCAAAGAGGTAATTTAAATAAAAAACAAATTTCTTATAATGAAAATTTATATAATTCTATTGATTATAGATTAATTGGTCCATTTAGAGGTGGAAGGTCAGGAACTGTTTCTGGTGTAGTTGGTGATGATAACACTTACTATATGGGAACTGCTGGTGGTGGTGTTTGGAAAACAACTGATGCTGGTAATACTTGGAAATCTATTAGTGATGGATATTTTGGAGGATCTATAGGATCAATAGCAGTATCGGAATCTGATCCTAATTTTATATATGTTGGTGAAGGAGAACAAACGTTAAGAGGTAATGTCTCTTCTGGTAGGGGTGCTTGGAAAAGTATGGATGCGGGAGAAACTTGGGAATTTATAGGGTTACCTAATTCTGAACACGTTTCTAGAATAAGAATTCATCCATCTAATCCTGATGTTTTATATGTTGGTGTTATTGGAAATTTATGGAAACCTAATAAAGAAAGGGGTTTATATAAATCTATTGATGGTGGAAAAAATTGGAAAAAAATATTATTTGTATCAGATAAAGCTGGAGTTGGAGATGTAATTATTGATCCTAATAATGCTAGGATAATTTATGCTTCTACTTGGCAAATGAAAAGGGATGGATATAGGATGGATAGTGGAGGTCCCGATAGTAAAATTTTTAGAAGTTTTGATGAGGGAAACACATGGGAAGATATTTCAACTTTTAAGGGTTTGCCTAATTTTCCATGGGGTATTATTGGATTAACAATATCTCCATTAAATTCTAAAAGAATTTGGGCTATGATAGAAGCAAAAAATGGTGGCTTATTTAGATCAGATGACGGAGGAAATAGTTGGTCTAAAATTAATTCTAATAGATCTTTAAGACAAAGGGCATGGTATTACACAAGAATTTATGCTGATACTCAAAATGAGGATAAAATATATGTTTTAAATGTAAGTTATGGTGTTTCTTTAGATGGAGGTAAAACATTTAAATTAAAAAATGCACCTCATGGAGATCATCATGATTTATGGATAGACCCAAATAATAACATGAGAATGATTATTGCAGATGATGGTGGAGCACAAATTTCAAATGATGGAGGAAATAATTGGTCAACATACTATAATCAACCAACAGCTCAATTTTATAGAGTAACTACTGATAATTCATTTCCATATAGAATATATGGAGCACAGCAAGATAATAGTACTATACGAATTAAGAGCAGAACATCTGGTAGTTCAATATCAGATAAAGATTGGGAATCAACAGCAGGTGGTGAAAGTGCTCATTTAGCACCAGATCCTTTAAATAATGATATAGTTTATGGGGGTACATATAAGGGTTATATGATGAGAATGGATCACTCAACTAATCAAATAAGATCTGTTAATATTTGGCCTGATAATCCAGCTGGTTCCGGTGCTGAAGTTATGAAATATAGATTTAATTGGAATTTTCCCGTAATGTTTAGTCCTAATGATCCAAATAAGTTATATGCTGGTTCAAATTATTTACATGTAACAACTAATGAAGGTCAAACTTGGAATACGATATCTGGTGATTTAACTAGAAATTTACCAAAAACTATTGAGTCTTCAGGTGGATTAATAACTCAGGATAATACTGGTGCTGAGTTTTATGCAAATATTTTTGTTATAGCTGAATCTGAAATTGAAAATAACGTTATATGGGTAGGTAGTGATGATGGATTAATACATATATCTAAAGATGCTGGACAAACATGGGAAAATGTTACACCACCTGAAACTATGTCTCCTAAATTAAATATGATTAATTCAATAGATATAAGTTTATTTAAAAAAGGGAAAGCTTATATGGCTGCAACTTCTTATAAATTTGGAGATTATAGTCCATATTTATATAAAACAGAAGATTATGGAAAGAATTGGACATTAATAACTAATGGAATAAAATCTAATTATTATACAAGAGTTATAAGGTCAGATAAAAAAAGAGAAGGTTTATTGTATTCTGGTACAGAGTGGGGTATGTATATTTCATTTGATGATGGAAATAGTTGGAAACCTTTTCAACTAAATTTACCAATTACATCTATTAGGGATTTAAGAATTAAAGACAATGATTTAATTGTTGCAACTCATGGTAGAAGTTTTTGGATTATTGATGATTTAACACCATTACATCAATTAAATGATGATGTTGCTTTAAGTGAATCATATTTATATAAACCAGATATTAGTTATAGAATGCAACAATCGGGGGGATGGGGAAGGCCTAATAATCTTTTAAATGGAGTTAATCATCCTAATGGAATAATTATAAATTATACGTTAAAAGAATTTAATGAAAATGATTATGTTAAGATAGATATTGTAGATAATAATAATAATTTAATAAGATCATTTACAAACAATAAAGAAAAACTACTTTCTTTATTAGAACAGCCAGTTTTAAATAATACAAATGATATTGAGTATGCTCTTTCTGGAAATAATATAAAATCTCTATCTCCTAAAAGTGGAGGAAATAAATTGATTTGGGATATGAGATATCCAGGCTTTAAATCATTTGATGGAATGATACTATATTCTTCTCCAAATGTTGGCCCTAAAGCTGTTCCAGGTACTTATAAAGTAAGATTAACATATAATGATAAAGTGATGTCACAAGATTTTGAAATCATAAAAGATCCAAGATTATCTAATACACAAAATGATTATTTGGAACAATTTAATTTTTTAATTTCTGTTAGAGATCAAGTTTCAATTTCAAATCAGTCTATTATAGATATAAGAAAAATTAAGAAAGATTTACAATATATTATTGATAAATCTTCTGATAATAAACAGTTAACATCATTAATTAATGAATTTTCTAACAAACTATCTGTTATTGAAAATAAAATTCACATGACAAAAAATCAAAGTAAACAGGATCCTCTTAATTATGGTATCAGAATTAATAATAGATTAGCATTTTTGTTGGCTGATTCCCAAAGAGGAGATTTTCCACCTACTGATCAATCAAT
>Ga0066376_10005602_pt1 | contig 10601 bp, 8 predicted proteins | sample Knorr_S15_td_Bot_FD_77009 | JGI IMG/M metagenome (GOLD analysis project Ga0066376, IMG submission 77009) | Marine microbial communities from Southern Atlantic Ocean transect - Knorr_S15_td_Bottom_ad_5009_LV_A | ecosystem: Environmental > Aquatic > Marine > Oceanic | place: Southern Atlantic... | reverse complement strand
GTCGAGGCCGCGTCCGACGACTCGCCGGCTGATGCTACAGTTACGCCAGCTGATGGCGATCAACCGCCGCCGCCCGAAACGGATGCAGCCGATACGGCTGATACGGCCGATGCCGCCGCCGCCGCACCTGAAGAGGCGCCCGAAAAGCCGCGCCGTTCCCGCCGCAAGCCTGCCGCAAAGAAGGCCGACGCCAAAGAGACCAAGAAGGCCGACGCCACAAAGGCGAGCGACGGCGACGAGAAGGAGGCCAAGCCCAAGAAGCCGCGCCGGAGTCGTCGTAAGACGGCCAAACCAGACGATGCCCAGGCGACGCCGCCTATCGATGACGGCAATGGCTCTTCCCCGGCTGTGCAGCCGGCGGCAGAGGCCAAGGCCGAGGAAATCTTGGTTCAGGATATTGAAGTGCCGGTGGCGGTGCCTGAAACCGTCGCCGTCGAGGCCGAAGCGCCAAAAGCAACGGGGCGCAAGGGCTGGTGGAACAGGCTTACCAGTTAGGCGGCCAGTTAGGCGGCCAGTTAGGTGACCAGTTAGGTGACCAGTTAGGTGACCAGTTAGGTGACCAGTGAGGGCGGCTGGTTAACGCTGCCAGTTTTGCAGTCTTTTAGCCGCCTCGGCCATATCCTCGGTCGATCCGGAAAAAGAGAAGCGCACAAAGGCGTTGCCGCGTAAGGGGTCGAAATCGACGCCTGAGGTCGCGGCGACGCCGGTCTCATCAAGCATCTGGCGGCAAAAATCCTGGCTATCGTTGGTCATCTGGCTAACATCGGCATAGATGTAGAAGGCGCCGTCGGCGGGTGCCAGGGATTCAAATCCCGCCTTGGGCAATTCTTCCAGCAGCAGGGCGCGGTTGGCCGCGTATCTATCGATATTGGCCTGAAGTTCTTCGTGGCAATCGAAGGCGGCGATGGCGGCGCGCTGGGACAGGGTCGGTGGTGAGATGAACAGATTCTGCGCCAGGGATTCGACAGAGCGCAGCAATTCTTCGGGTACCACCATCCAGCCGAGACGCCAGCCTGTCATCGAGAAATATTTTGAAAAGCTGTTGATGACAATCGCCTGATCGCTGAAGGCCGCCGCCGTGGCCGCCTTCCCGCTATAGGTGATGCCGTGATAGATCTCGTCCGACACCAGGCGGATATCGCGCCGCTCGCAGTAATCGGCCAATTCGGCAAACTCATCTTCGGGGATCATGGTTCCCGCCGGATTCGACGGGCTGGCGACAATCAGCCCGTTGACCGGTTCATCGAGCTGCTCCAGCAGGGCGACACTCGGCTGGTAGCGGCTCGCCGCCCCGGTGGGAATTGCCACCACTCGATTGCCCAGGGCGGTGAGGATGTGGCGGTACCCCGGATAACCCGGCAGAGCCAGCGCTACCCGGTCTCCGGCGTCGAACGCCGCCAAGAAGGCCAGCATGAAAGCCCCCGACGCGCCGGTGGTGATGACGATGCGAGCGGCTGGTATGTCGATGCCGTACATATGGCTGTAATGGCGGGAGATGGCGTCGCGCAGTTCTTCGACGCCGAGCGCCAGGGTGTAGCCCAGGACGTCGTTCGCCATGGCGGTGCCTGCGGCTTCGATCACCCCGCGCGGGGCGCCGGTGCTGGGCTGGCCGACCTCGAGATGAAACACCTCGCTGCCGGCCGCGGCGCGCGCCTCGGCGGCGCGCATCACCTCCATCACCTGGAACGGTGGAATCGCTCCACGATGAGAAGGTTTCTGACTCACTCGAATTGTACGAAGGAGGCCAGACCGAAGCCGCGCGGGTCCACATTGACGCTACAGCCGGCCGGGTTGTCCTGTATCCCTTCGCGGCAATAGATCGCATTGACCCGCCCGATCGCCGTGGCCTGGGCGAGCTTGTGCCCACGCCGGCGTAACAGGTCGATAGACTCCGCCGGTTCGCCGGGCTCGTAGACTATCAGGTCGGGGTTTCCGCCATGATAGATGCGCGGCGCCCGGATGGCGGAGGCCAGCGGCTCGCCGTCAATCATGGTGCGCGCCATGACTTCTATCAAAGCCGACGGCGCTACCGCACCACCGGACGCCGCGGCGGCCAGAAAGAAATTGCCGGTATTGGCATTGACCATCATGACCGGCGCCATGGCGCTGATGGCGCCGCGATCCGCAGGGCGCGCCGCCGCCATGATGATTCCCGTGCCCGGCGCCATCCAGCCGCGCCCGAAGAAATTATTCAGGGTCAGCGAACAGGCGACCGCGTTGCCGAAACCGTCAACCACCGAGAAGCTGGTGCCGCTGGGGCTTTCCCGGCGCTTGGCCGGCTTCGGGTTAAGGCTGGACGCCGGGGTGTGCTGGTTGGGCCGATAGCCTGCCATGAGCCGCTCGATGCGATCTTCGGCGAGAAGCGCCGCCCCGTTACCGAGCGCTATGCCGGGATTCTGCCATACGGAGCGGTCGGCAAAGGCGAGCATGGAGACTTCGGCCAGAAGGTGGCGGCGCTCGCCCGCGTCGGCATTCGCATAGCGATCATCCAGTTGTAGCATCGACCACATCTGTAACAGCCCGACACCGCCGGGCAGGGGCGGCGGCACCGTATGGATCACGTTGACGCCATAGAGGATCTGTAGGGTTTCACGCCATACCGGCTGGTAGCCGCGAAGGTCGTCCATGGTGAGGGAGCCGCCCCCCGAGCTTACCGACTGCACCAGATTGCGCGCCAGGGCGCCGGAATAGAAGCTGCCGGGGCCGCGGGTGCGCAACTGGCTGATAATGCTTGAGAGATCGAGCTGGACCAGCAGCTCTCCCTCGTCCAGGGGCGTGCCGTCCTCGCGGCCGAAAATCGCTGCGATATCGGGGCTGTTGAACAGCGGGGCGGCGACCCGGGCTAAGTCTTTCGCCATGGCTCGCGACATGGGGTGGCCCAACCGCGCCACCTGTTCCGCCGGGGCAAGAAGCTGGCTCCATTTGAGCTTGCCATAGCGTGCATGCAGGGCGAACATGCCGCGCACGGCCCCGGGTATGGCGATTTTAAGCCGGGTGTCCGCCGTGGCACTCGGCGGCGTGACGGCCGGGAACAACAGGGATTCGACCTTTTCCGCCTCGGCGTCATAGACCAGGCAAACGCCGCCCGCGCCCAGGGATGCGGTGGCCGGATAGGTCACCGCCGAGGTGAAGTACAGCGCCACGGCAGCGTCCATGGCGTTGCCGCCTGAGCTGAGAACATTCCGCGCAACGAGCGCCGCGCGCGGCTCGTCCGCCGAGACGCCGCCGACTTTGCCGTCACTCAACCCGACTGCGCGCAGCGCGTTTTGTGACGGTGAACAAGCTACAAGCAACAGAAGCAACAGCATCCACGGCGCCGCGATAGCGACCGGGATGGATTGACGCCGTAGCCTGCCAAACATAAGTTGCCTACGTAGCGAGAACATATGCATCATGCTTTTCCGTACCGTTCCTCTGATCCTCGGCCTTCTGGCTGTCGTGGGCGCAAGCTTTACCGCGCCGGCCCACGCCCAGTTGGCGTTTATACGCGACGCGGAGATCGAAAGCATCATCCGTTCTTACGCCGCGCCATTGTTCGAGGCCGCCGGTCTGGATAGCCAAAGCGTCAAGGTCCATATCATCAGTGACACAAAGATAAACGCCTTTGTGGCTGGTGGGAAAAAGCTTTTCATAAACACTGGCTTGCTGTTGGCGGCTAAAGATTCAAACCAGCTTGTCGGCGTCATCGCTCATGAGACCGGCCACATTGCCGGCGGCCATCTCGCACGAACCCACGAGGTGTTGAGTAACGCCAACGCGGCGACCATCATGTCCTTCGTTCTCGGCGCCGCGGCCCTCGCCGCCGGCTCGCCCAACGCCGCCCTGGCGATTGTCGCCGGCGGCGCCGCAGTATCTCAGCAGACGTTCCTCAAATACAGCCGCGGCCAGGAACAGGCCGCCGATCAGTATGCGGTCACCACCCTGGACCGCACCGGCCAGTCGGCACGGGGGTTGCTGGAGTTTCTCGAAGTGCTCGAAGATCAGGAAGTGCTGATGATCGGCCGGCAGGATCCTTATCTCAGGACTCATCCCCTGGTCAGGGGGCGCGTCGCTTTCGTGCGCAATCATGTGGAAAATTCGCCCTATTCGGAAACCAAGCCGAGTGCCGAGGATGAGACGCAATTCTCCCGCATGATCGCCAAAATGCAGGGCTTCCTGAATCCGCGCGAGACCTTCAGGCTCTATCCCGACGACGACCAAAGCCTGAATGCGCGCTATGCCCGCGCCATCGCCCATTTCCAACGTCCCGACCTGGCTCCCGCGCTTGAGGAGATCAACGGCTTGTTGGATGAATTTCCACAGGACGGATATTTCTATGAACTCAAGGGCCAGATCCTTTTTGAAAACGGCCGGATCGGCGACGCCGTGGAGTCCTATCGCCGCGCGGTCGAAATTTTGCCGGATGCGCCGCTGATCCGCATCGGCCTGGCTCAGACGATGGTCGAGCGTGGCGATCAGGCGGCGCTCGACGACGCCGTCGAGCATCTTGAAATCTCGGTCCGTCAGGATGCCGACTTTCCCCTGGCCTGGCGCCTGCTCAGTATCGCTTACGGCCGTTCCGACCGGCTTGGCCTGTCTGCCCTGGCCAGCGCCGAGCGGGCAATCTTGGTGAACAATTTCAAGGAAGCCGTCGCCTTCGCTCAACGCGCCGACAATTTGTTGCCCGCCGGTTCGCCCGGACAGCTGCGCGCCCAGGACATCGAATTCGTGGCAAAACAGTCCCTGAGCCGGAAATAACGCCCATGGCCGACCAGCCCTATATCCTGGCCATCGACCAGGGCACCACAAGCAGCCGCGCAATCCTGTTTGACCGGGAAGGCCAGACGGTCGCCATCGATCAGCAGGAATTCACTCAGTATTTTCCGGACGATGGCTGGGTCGAGCACGATCCGGAGGAAATTTGGCGGACCACGGTCGCGGTGATCCAGGGCGCTCTGGCGACGGCCGGCGCCAAACCTGCGGAAATTTCGGCGATCGGAATCACCAATCAGCGCGAGACCACAGTGGTTTGGGAGCGCGACAGCGGCCTGCCGATCCATAATGCCATCGTCTGGCAGGATCGCCGCACCGCCGAGACCTGCGCCGGCCTGGTCGCGGCCGGCCACGGGCCCATGGTGCAGGGCAAGACCGGGCTGATCGTCGATGCCTATTTCTCGGCCACCAAGATCGCCTGGATTCTCGATAATGTGGTCGGCGCCAGGGCGCGGGGGATGCGCGGCGAACTGGCCTTTGGCACCATCGACAGCTTCCTCCTATGGCGGCTGACCGGCGGGCAAAGCCATGCCACCGACGCAACCAACGCCAGCCGAACCATGCTGTTCGACATCCATCGGCAAGATTGGGACGATGATCTGCTGGCCCTGTTCAGGGTGCCCCGCGAGATGTTGCCCGAGGTGCGCGATTCGAGCGCCGATTTCGGCATCGCGCAAACCGAAATTCTGGGCGGCCCGGTGCCGATAACCGGCATCGCCGGCGATCAACAGGCAGCCGCATTCGGCCAGGCCTGCTTCAAGCCCGGCATGATCAAATCGACCTTCGGCACCGGCTGCTTCGCCCTGGTCAACACCGGCGAGACGGCGGTCAGCTCCAGCAACAGGCTACTTACCACGGTTGCCTATCGCCTGGACGGCAAGGCCGCCTATGCTCTCGAAGGCAGCATCTTTGTCGCCGGCGCCGCCGTGAAGTGGCTGCGCGATACGGTCGGGCTGATCACCAGCGCGAGTGAAACCGAGGCTTTGGTCGCCGCCGCCGCACCCCAATCCGGCGTTTATCTGGTGCCCGCCTTCGTCGGCCTCGGCGCACCCTATTGGGATCCGGACGCGCGCGCCGCCCTTCTCGGCATGACCCTGGATTCGGGACGCGCCGAGATCGTCCGCGCCAGCCTCGAATCGGTGGCCTATCAGATGCGCGATCTGATGGAGGCCATGCGCGCCGACGGCACCGCGGCGCCTGTAGCACTCAGGGTCGACGGCGGCATGGTGGTCAACGGCTGGCTGATGCAGTTTCTCGCCGACATGCTCGACACACAGGTCGAGCGCCCCAAGGTTACCGAGACCACCGCGCTCGGCGTCGCGTTCCTGGCCGGGCTTCATACGGGCTTTTATTCGTCCCTCGACGCTATCGCCGGGCAATGGCAGCGCGAGGCCCTGTTCACCCCGGCGATGAGCGAGGATGAGCGGGTGCTGCGCTACGCCGGCTGGCAGGACGCCGTGGCCCGGGTGACGGATAGAGTGTGGCGGCCAGTGGGTGATGGGTAGCAAATACGCGTAATCTGATCTGCTCGCAAAGAGGATGGCTATTTTGACGCACGAAAATGCGCCACAATCAGCTCACCCCTTTCAGCCATTACCAGCAGCCGTTTCACAGTATCAAACCAGCTATCAGCGCTCTCCCCAAACATTTCGACGATCTCATCGTGAATTGCACCAGACCTCAGCGCCGTTAAATCATTCCGCAGCTGATCGACCATCCATGCGTCACGCTCATTGATAGCCACGTCTTCAAATCCGGCTTCAGAGAGCAAGTCATTGTAATCTGCAGGCGAGGCCCAATGGTATGTCAGGCCAGATATATCTTCATGCTCGACCAATTCGTCCGAGAGGGGCCCGGTCCATCTCCGAAGCCGATCATTGCCCACAAATATTCCGCCAGGGCGGAGGACTCTCCGCGCTTCAATAAACAAATTCCGCTTGTCAGGAATTTGTAAAATTGAACCCATAGAGAAGACCATGTCGAAGCTGGCATCCTCGAACGGGAGAGGGCCCGGCTCAACCAGCTGAAATTTCACTAGGTTTGCAACTCCGCGATTTTCGGCCAGCTTCGTCGCCCAATCAATCTGCTCTCTCTGGATATCAATGCCGACCACAAGGCGCGCCTTATGATGTTCTGTTAAGGCAATCGCAGGACCGCCCAGACCGGAGCCTATCTCTAAAATTATTTTGTCCTGGACGTCTACGCCGTCAATTATCGCGGCGACCTCGTCGTCGCCCCCTGGCGACATGTAACCTTTTCCCCAAATAATCTCTTGGCCAATGAAATAGGCCTCCTCATATTCGCTGCCGGGCTCACTCATACCAAACTCCCGTTTAACGCATTACATCGACCACATCGCACGTCCAGCCATAGGGCACAAAGCAATATTGATCCACGAAACAGCCTATAATTTATCTATTGATCTGACGACAACACGGTCTGATTGCTTGCCGGAACATGCCATGAGTGGCATTATGCGCGGCTCAAACGCTCGACTTTCTAGGGTTTTCGATGATCAAATTTTTACGCATGGGGCTCGTTCTGGCGCTCCCTATGATACTCGCCATGGCAAGCACAGACTTGCGCGCCGAACATGACGCCACGACGCAATCGCAGGAAACTCTTGAGGAAAATATCCACCACTATTTGCTCAGCCACCCCGAAGTGATCATTGAGGTGCTCGACATTCTGCGCGCCGAGCGGGAAGTCGGCGCCGCCGAGCGAGCCAACCAGACACTCGCCGATCAGCATGAGGCCATCTTCAACGATCCCACCTCGCCGGTCGGCGGCAACCCCGACGGCGATGTCACCATCGTCGAGTTCTTCGATTATTTCTGCGGCTATTGCAAACGGGTGATTCCTGTATTGGTACAGGCCATGGACGATGATCCCGGTATCCGCCTCGTCTACAAGGAATTCCCCATTCTCGGTCCGGAGTCGGTGGTCGCCGCGCGCATCGCGCTCGCCGCCCACCGCCAGGCGCCGGAAAAGTACCAAGGGTTTCATGTTGCCATGATGACCAGCCGGCCACGGCTCAACGAAGCCAACGCTCTGAGCCTGGCGGGCAAATTCGGCTTCGATATCGAGCGCCTCAAGGCCGACATGAAGTCACCGGACATCGAACGCATCCTCGCCGACAATAATGCTCTCGCCGAAAAGCTCGGCATCCAGGGCACGCCGGGCTTCGTTATCGGCGATCAGATCATCCCCGGCGCCGTCGACCTGCAAACCCTGCTTGAACTCATCGCCGAGGCGCGCCAGAGTTAAAAAGCCTTTTAACCACAGAGACACAGAGGCACAGAGGAGGAAGAGAGAAAAGAAGGATACTTGGCGCTTCGCGCCGAAAATCTTGCTTCCTTCCTTCTCTGTGCCTCTGTGGTTCATTCCCTTCCTCCCCTCCTATACAAGGCAACAGCCATGACAAATCTTCCCGCCGGCGTCTTTTCCCCGGTGCTCACGCCCTTCCACGAGGATCTCACGCCGGACCGCGAGCGTTTTGTCGCTTTGTGCCAGAAGCTGATCGACGAAGGCTGTGACGGGCTGGTGCCCTTCGGCACCACCAGCGAGGCGAACTCGCTGTCGATCGAGGAGCGTGAAGATTTGCTGGAGGCCCTAGTCGAGGGCGGCATGGATGCGGGCGGGCTGATCGTCGGGACAGGCTTGGCGGCCATCCCCGACACGGTGCGTCTGACCCGCCATGCGGTCGGGCTGGGCTGTGCCGGTGTGTTGATGCTGCCGCCGTTCTACTACAAGGGGATGAGCGACGAGGGTCTGTTCGCCGCCTATGCCGAGGTCATCGAGCGGGTCGCCGACGACCGCTTGCGCGTCTATCTCTATCACATCCCCAAGGTGTCGGGCGTCGCCATAACGCCGGGGCTGATCGGTAAGCTTCGCGACGCCTTCCCGGATACGGTCATCGGCATCAAGGACTCCTCGGGCGATTGGGACAACACCCGTATGCTGCTTGAGGATTTCCCCGGCCTTCAGGTTTTTCCGGGCAGCGAGCTCATCATGCTCGATGCCATGCGCCTCGGCGCCGTGGGCTGCATCACGGCGACCGCCAACGTCAATGCGCAGGGCCTGGCCCGGCTCTATGCCGGTTGGAAGGAGGAGGGGGCCGAGGCGTTGCAGGAAGCCGCATCCTCCGTGCGCCGCGCGGTGCAATCCCAGGCCATGGTCCCGGCGCTCAAGGCGATCATCGCCCGGCGCGATGGGGACGACGGCTGGCTCACCCTGCGCCCGCCCTTCGTCGGCCTCGACGAGAGCCAGACAAACGCCCTGTTCGCCGCGCTGGAAGAGGCTGGATTTTAGCGCGAAGTCTTCTTGGACTTCGCTAGCCCGCGACCGTGGGCCGCCGGCTTGCCCGGCGGAAGCCCCAGTCTTGTGTAGACATGGATTTGCTTGTGTAGACATAGATTTGGGCGAATGAACGCAGGGAGCCTTTGGGCGACCGGATAAACTCTAGCTCACGCTCTCGCCGCCGGGCAAAGGCTTGACGGCCTTGAAACCCGCCGCTTAAGCTCTCCCCACGCTAATTCTGGAGAGACCTAAAATGTCCTACGAGACCGTCACCTTCGAACGCCGGGGCCCGATCGGCCTGCTCACGCTGAACCGGCCCGACAAGCTCAATGCCATCAACCAGACCATGGTTGCCGAGATCGGCCAGGCCCTGGACGTCGCCGAGGCCGACGATGACGTGCGGGTGGTGGTGCTCAACGGTGCCGGCCGCTCGTTCTGCGCCGGCTTCGACCTGGGCCAGCCGGGCTCGGAAAAGAAAAAGGGCGTCTTGGAGTGGCGCCAGATCCTGACCGAAGATTTCGATATGATCCTGCGCTTCTGGGAGCTTTCCAAGCCGACCATCTCGGCGGTGCATGGCTATGTCCTGGCCGGCGGCTTCGAAATGGCGATTTCCTGCGATGTCACCATATCCGACGAGAGTGCCATGTTCGGCGAGCCCGAGCTCAAGTTCGGCGCCGGCATCGTCGCCCTGGTGCTGCCCTGGATCACCGGCCCCAAGCAGGCCAAGGAGCTGTTGTTCACCGGCAACGACCGGGTGCCGGCCGACCGCGCCCTGGCGCTCGGCTTGATCAACAAGATCGTGCCCGACGGCGAGGCCCTGGAGGCGGCCCTGGCCATGGCCCGCGATATGGCGGTGATGGACCCGGCCAAGCTCGCCATGACCAAGCTGTCGATCAATCGTACCTACGACCGCATGGGCATGCGCGATGCGCTCCGCGAGGCCCTCGACATGGATGTGCTGATCACCACCCTGGTGACTCCCGAGGGCGAGGAATTCAAGAGAATAATGCGCGAGGACGGCCTCAAGGCCGCCGTCAAATGGCGCGACAGCCGCTTCGGCGCGGGGGAGTGATGCGCTAGTACGAGCGGCTAGGCGGCGGCGATGGCTGCTTTGCGATCCGCCATGACGGCCTCGATCGCCGCGAGCCCATGGGTGGGATCAACCCGGTAATAATCCAGCGGGTCATTGAGCAGCCTGGGCTTGCCGAGCACGCCTTCGAGGGTGGCATGAAGGCAGAGGGCGGCGTAGCTAACCTGATAGCCGCCTTCCTGGATCAGGCAGAGCCGCCCGTCCGTATGGCGCTCGGCGATCTCTCGGGCGATCCCGCCCAGGCGATGAAAACCGTTCATGGTGACGAGCTGGCGGCCGTTGGGGTCGAAGGCGGAGGCGTCCTGGCCGCAGGCGATGATCAAGGCCTCGGGCTTGAACTCGTCCAGGGCCGGCACGACGATGTCGGTCATGGCGCGTTCGTAGCCGGCGTCCCCAGTCCCCATGGGCAGGGGGATATTGATGTTGTAGCCCTTACCGGCGCCGCGCCCGACCTCGTCGG
>Ga0066376_10005596_pt1 | contig 10607 bp, 9 predicted proteins | sample Knorr_S15_td_Bot_FD_77009 | JGI IMG/M metagenome (GOLD analysis project Ga0066376, IMG submission 77009) | Marine microbial communities from Southern Atlantic Ocean transect - Knorr_S15_td_Bottom_ad_5009_LV_A | ecosystem: Environmental > Aquatic > Marine > Oceanic | place: Southern Atlantic... | reverse complement strand
ATGCACACCCAAAACAGCATACCCTTTAACATATTTAGGGGAGTCATTTTGAAGTATTCCAGCCTTAACTAGCCCATCTTCAACCAATTTTGTTGGTGTGTTAGTTGCATCAAGAAGTCTCCCTGTCATATAGAAAGTATAATTTATAAAGACAGGATATTTCTCCACAGGTTTTGCACCTTGCTCTATTATAGAATAAAAAACAGACTCATGAAAAGAGTCTGCTATTTTCTTTCGTATAGCCCAATGACGTTGGGAATAAAAAACATTCAAGGAAACTTTTTCTGGTATGGGAATGATGAATGTCATTTAACAACAAGGTGAATCAATTATGGGATTATTGTTAGTTACTTAGCTACAGAAGAAAGTAAACAGGCAAAGAGTTCCGTATGCTTATTTGTTGTCTCCACATTTACTCTCCCCCGAAGCAAAGTGCTGTCGGGAGAACAATCTATAACTATTATAAACCAAAAGCCTTATTAAATCAATCCACAAGCAAAACCCCCTGTCTGGGGGGGCTAAGCTAGTCTTGCGAATTGCGAAGGTTATTCAGCAGCAGCCTCCTCCGTAGCTTCCTCCACGGCAGGGGCATCCGCCTCCTCCTCCCCGTCCAATAAATAGGTTGAAATCATACATTTTATGTTGAAATTAAATTATATTTCTCTTCTTTGACCTTTATTACATCCTTTGTACCAATAAGTATGGCACATCCTACATCAAAAATAAACCTAACCTTACCATTTTCTCTTATCTTAACCATTCCATATTCACGAATCGTATCCCCACAGTAATCACAGGGTTTAGACAAGAGAGACTTCATATTATTTAATAGCTCGACGAACACCCAGGGTAGTTAAACCAGTCCATAAAATCACAAAGTTGGTGTCTTGATCGCCATTACCCAATACAAGGGAAACAATAGCGTATATAATAGCTACAATACCCATTGTGTAGGTGAGCTTGCCTTTTCCTAAATTCATTACTTTATCCATAATCATTTTTTAAATAATTTATTAAATAATTTTTGCAGGTTAGCTATTGCCTCGACTAGCAACGCTATTTGCTTTCTTAACGACTTCTTTGTTGGTGTCCTGTATGTCTTTATCCATAAAGCAAGGTTCTTTCCTGGACATTCTGTTCTAGCTCCAAATACTTCCGCATGAACCAGTACGTTCTTTAAAGGTATGCCATACTTCGCTCTCAAGCGATTTAATAGCCCCTCTAAGGCGTTTTTCTGTTGAGGACTTACTTCCCAATACCTGAAGTCCCCCGTAAGGCAGATACCTATGCTTTTGCTATTCCACCCTTTTGTGTGGGCTTGCTCTTCATCATCGCTTCTTGTTTGGACTGTATCTCCATTTCCTAAGATAACCCAACCATATCCTACATACCAGCCAAGTGAACTCTTAAAACCAGACCACCTTTTTTTGTGCCACGAGTCTATATCCTGAACAGTAGTATTTTCTCTGTTGGAAACACTATGGTGTAAAACTAAATACTGTTTGCTATTTTTACTCATAGTTTTTTAGGGTGAGTTAGATTACTTTGTGGGTTTTTTGACTAGTCTATTATTAAGGGGAAGGAGCTTACTCTCTATAATAGATTTCAGCCCCTTACTTTTTTCTCAATTCCTCAATCAGTTGAGGTAATTTATAAGGAACATGGTAGGTAACGATTAATGGCATACCTCATTACCTCCTTAAACTCTCCTCTTTCGTGATATCCTTTCTTTAAAGCACTCATCACAGACAACCACTTCGACTATCCCTGTGCGTGCCTCACGAATAACAACGTAAGATCTAGTCAACTTACCACAAGTTGTCTTTGAACAAATCCTATCTGGAAGATGCTTTAGCTGTACCATTCCTCTTACTCCTACTTTTATTTTCTTTCCAAGAATAAATGTCTTCTCCTGTATCTGGAGTATGACCACCTTTTGAGAACTTTGTGGTAGGAATAAGATAGTTCCCTGATAAGTCCAAGTCCCTAGCCCATCCACAATTCATACAATATACATAATGACCATGTATATCGTATTCATAGCATACCCTTCCTCCACACTTGGGGCATTTCATCTTTCCTCCTATATGTAATCCTGTATTCTACCCTCACTTCCTCGTTTTTAATGTACTCAGTTCTGTCTCTCACATATACTTTGATTAACATATATCATTTATTAAAGTGGAGAGACAGAACGCAATACACTACACATATTATACTATTATCAAAGAACTAAGAGAAATTATTTATCAACAGATTATTGACCAAATTGAAACTTCACATATTCAAATACTATTAATACAATTAATGCACCACCTGCAGCAAATATTGCTGCCTTAGTTTTTAGTATAGTTTGTCCTGTTTTAAGCTTATTCAAATCCTGTTCATGCTTAATCAAACGACCATTGGAAACATCAATGCGTTTATTTAATCCATCTAACTTTCCCTCTATTCTCCCAAGGGAACGTTGTATCTCTTCGTGCTGGAGTTGTTCCATATTATTCTATTGTATCCCAAGTTTTAACACTTGCTATTGGAACTGTATTTATTGTTTTTACATTTGCTTTTGCCACTGTATCTAATGTTTTAAGGTTAGCTGGTCCTACTACTGGAGTTGAATGGACTACTACTAATTTAGGGTCTTTTGAGGTTCCACTAGAATCTGCAGTTTCCGAATCAACTTGCGATTCTTTAACTGAAGACCAAGAAGGAGCTGAATCAGCTACATCATAATTTGCATTTCTACCTCCATATTTTGAAACTCCTGTTTTACTTATCGCAGCTAATCCAGATGCATTCAAAACAAAATCATTATATCCAGTATTAGTCCAATCTCCATACGCAATAGCACTATCAGAAAATGCTGTAGTTCCAAGACTATCAAAATCTCCTGCTACCAATGCTGTATTAGAAGCAGGATTAGAAGAATAAATATTCAAAGTTGGACTAGCACTTAAAGTATCTTGCTTATATCTTCCGTAATTAGAAATTGTCGCACTATCAATAACATCCCCATCAGGTAATGCAGAAGTATCAAAAAGAAATATTGCCCTAGAAAGATTACGAAATCTATTACTAACATTATCACTAAGAGTATAGAAAAAAGACATAGCAACAGCACTATCAGAGGCACTTCCTCCAGCATCTCCTACTAAAGTAGTCCAAGTTACTCCAGAACCAGTACCATAAGAAGCTGCATCAACTACTCCATCAACACTTGTACTTTCTGGATGTGGATCAGGATAAAAGGTAGATGTAGTAAAGAATATCTCTTTTCCTTCTCTTATCGGCATAAAAGAACCTCCAGGTACAGGAAAGTTGACAGAACCTCTAATAAGATTCATTCGATTCAATAACCATCTTAAATAACGAGGATTCATTTTCTTATCCCAATCTTCTTTTAAGTTAATCCAACGATTTCCAAAACCAGAACAAACTTCATCTAAAGGTCTCCAAGTATTATCTAAAGTTTCATAGTAAATGGGTTTTATATGAAATACATCTATCGTTTTTCCTCCTTTAGAAAAGAATCTTGTGGTTGTAGGATTTATCTTTCCATTCTTTATTGGACAAGGCAAAAATGATATTGGTTTCTCACCAAATAAACGTACGAAATAATTGTAATCTTCCCTATCTATTTTGTTATTCACCATATGCACCAATTCTTATAGAAGAATTTGGACTTATTCTTTCACCCTTCCAAATATCTACCAATTTTTCTTTTAGTAATTTCATGTCCCTAGACAACTGTTGCGTGATCTTGGGAAGGATTAAAGTAAATCTCGTCAGCTGTTAAAGCAAATCCTACAACTCGTACAAAGTCATCTGTTCCTGTTGGGTCAGCTACTTGAATGTTCCCTGGATCTGTTGAAGCATATACCGCAGAACCAATAGTCAATGCTGGGAAGTTAGCATCAGCTCGTATAGTTCCTTGCAAAAGAATTGTTAATGCTGCTCCGTCTGTTGAAGCAAGAACACACATACCAATCAACAAATCTCCTCCCGTAGCGACTGCATCTGCATCTACTAACTCCCATCTTGAATCAGAAGCCTGTAAGTAAATCAAATCTCCAAAAGCTAAAGTTGCTCCACCTGTTCCCGTAATAGTTATTCCTGAATACTTACCATCTGCCGAACCTGCTGGGTCTAATGCAATAGATGTATTTTCTCCAAGAGTTATATCTCCAGACATCGTTCCTCCTGTTAAAGCAAGTTTAGTGCCTAGTTGAGTTTGTAAAGCACTCGTTACACCCTTAACATAGGATAATTCTGTGAGAGAGGGGTAAGTCGCTACCGCTGCTGAAGTTAATCCCTTACTTCCATCTGTTATTACAATTTCTGAAGCTGTGAGATTTGCAATTTGCACAGAGCCAGCAGCTGTAATTCTCATTGTTTCTGCAGCAACACCTGAATCAACACCCTCTCCACCTGGCATCTGTTGCCAAACGAATGCTGTTCCTATATCCTGTGCAGCAGGACTAGCGTCATCTACCTCCACTATGAGTCTTGCAGCTCTGGTAGCAAAATCCACTCCATCATCGGGAAGCCAAGCAAGTTCTCCTAAGTTATCATTGTCTTGAACAATAGTATGCGAACCAATTGTTGCGTTCCTACTTTTTATGAAATGAATATTGGTTTGTTTGTTATCCGCTGACCACCTACCAAGTAAAATAGTTGAAGAAGGGCCAGTAGTACCTAGCAACTGAAACTCAGATGTGTTTCTTCCAGTTACTTGAGAGCTATATCCTATAACAACCCCAGCCCCAGTTCCAACTATGATATCTCCTGAATTCACTGTTCCTGTAAAGGTAGGAGAAGCAAGTGGAGCTTTCAAATCCATTTGAGTTTGAATCGCACTTGTTGCTCCTTTGACATAAGCAAGCTCTGTTAAAGAGGGATAGGTAGCTACAGCAAGCGAAGCGATAGAACTACTGCTGTCAAAATAAGTTATCTCATTTATCGTTCCCGATGGAGCAGCTCCCTTAGAATCAATTTGTGTTTGTATTGCACTTGTAACTCCCTTTACATAAGCAAGTTCTGTTAAGGAAGGATATGTAGCTACTGCAGCAGAAGTCAATCCTTTGCTTGCATCTGTTATTACAATCTCAGAAGCTGTAAGACCTACAATTTGTAAAGAACCAGAAGCAGTCAATCTCATCGTCTCTGTCAATGCTCCTGCTCCACCTGGCATTTGTGACCAAGCGAAAGCAGTACCTATATCTCCTGCTGAGGGAGAAGCATCATCTACCTCTGTGATAAATTGTGCAACCTGAGTTGCAAAGTCAACTCCATCATCTGCCATAAAGTTAAGCACCCCTACCTTGTCATTATCTTGAACAATCGTATGTGAGCCTATCGTTGCGTTACGGCTTTTAATAAAAGACAGGACAGGTGCTTTATTGTTTGCTTGCCATTTTCCTATCAGTATTGCTGCGTCTGGACCACCAGTTCCCAATACCTGAAATTCTGCTGTATTGTTAGCGGTTATCTGTGAGTCATGCCCTATTACCATTCCATCCCCGTTTGCTATGAACAAATCACCTCCTGCTAAGGTTAGAGCACCTGATGAGTGAGTAATCGTTACATCTGATGTTGAAGATGCTGAAGAAAAGTCAATTACCGAACCAGTTCCCAAGAATAAGTCAGACCAAGCAATCGCTGAAGTTCCCAAAGCGTCTGTGTTGTAAGTATCAGATACTAAGGCTGTGTTGATTGCTACTGAAGATAAGTTTGAGAGAGCAGTATTTGCCCCTGCTCCAGATGAAGCCCAACTCAATACACCATCTCCTGCTGCATCAGTAAGAACCTCTCCTGCTCCTGCAACTGCTAATGGTAAGGTTAATGTATAGGAAGTAGAAGTAACTCCACTATTTATGATTACATTATTAGCGTTAGTTGCATTTTTGAGTATCATTCCACCAGTAGTAGAACTAGCTGTTCCTAGCACCAACGAGCTTGCAGCTGTAGCAGTAAGCACAGTTCCTTGGATTGCTCCTGTTGCTGTGATTGCTGCAGCTCCAACAGTTCCTGTAAATGTAGGGCTTGCAGAGAATACTGCCGACCCACTTCCTGTTTCGTTTGTTAGAGCTGATGCTAATTGTGCTGAAGTAAATGATCCTAGAACTGCAGCATTCCCTACTGAAGTAACCTGTCCTGTTAGATTAGCGTTAGTGGTTACATTACCTGCGGTTAAACCTGAAGCTGTACCTGTAATATTTGTACCTATTAAAGCTGATGGTGTACCAGCATCTCCATTAAAGGTTAAAAATGCTCCAGCACTTCCTACATTTACTGCTAGAGCAGTTGCTACATTAGTACCAAGACCTGACACACCTGTGCTAATAGGTAAACCAGTTGCATTCGTAAGTGTTGCAGATGCTGGAGTACCCAATACTGGAGCTACAAGAGTTAATGCTGAACCATCCGTTGTTGCTCCTGTTATCCCTCCAAAAGAACCAGAATTATTATATTGTACTTGAGTAGTAGAACCCCCTGGAGATCCTCCACCAGTTGATGCAATAACCTTTTCACCAGCAGAATTTTTAGTAATGGTTATATTAGTCCCTGCAGCAACTGTATCTCCACCTCCATGTAAATATCCTTTTGTAGCAATTTGATTTCTAAAAGCAGATATAGTTTGCTCAAGTCCTTCAATATGAGAAGACTTTAACTTAAACTTACCCTCTGGCATTGCAAGTATCTTATCAATAACAGACATTGGATCTGTTTCAAACTTCTCCTGAATAACCTTTAGAGAAGCCTTATTCTGAGGTATCTTTTCAATAACTCTTTTAGCCAAAGCATCTTCATCTATCTTAGGCAATTTCTTTATTATCTCTTCCTTACTTGGAAACTTAGAAACTACATTTTCAACAATCTTTTCTTCGTCAGCATCTTTTCCATCTCTTCCTTTTATAGTTGCGATATTGTGAATGCCTTGAAGAATCTGTGTTGCTGATTCCTCAAATTCGAGAAGTTTCTGGTCTAGCTTGGATGTGTTTTCCTTATAGTTTTTATTTGCTTCCTCAATAACACCTTCTACTTCTTCTGTCTTTTCATTCAAAATACTCTCTACATTCTTTTTGAATCTAGCAAGGTAAGCTTGGAGATTATTTGCAACAAAAAGTTCTTCCCCTAGATTTAATGGAGGTTTTGGAGCTTTCTCTTTTGGGATATATCCTTTTATAGGCTTTCTCATTCTATTATTTTATACTTTTTAGTAATTTTTGTCTATTTTGACAGTGCCATTTTTCTTCTATATAGTAATCAAATATGAATAGTCTATTTTTATTCGGTCTAAGTGTAGGCATAATAGGTGGTGGACTTGTAGGTAATCTTTCCATACCAGTAGGTCTTGGGTTGTTAGTTATAGCTCTCATAGCTGCAGGAAGTAATGGAACAAAAGATAAGTTCTAGATTCCATATCTTTTTAACTCCTTATTTGTCTCTTCTCTCTTGATAGCATCAATCGCTTTTGATTGTTCCTTGTTATCCATCTTCTTGAATCTTGCAGATTCTTGCAGTTTTTCATTTCGTGCATTTACTCTATCTGTAACTCGTTTTAAGGCATCACTTTGAACTCTAGCTCCCTTCTTCTCTTTCAACTCTTCCCATTTCTTACCATAACCTCTAAAGGATACATCACTCACACCTATTCCAAATACTTCAGCAAGCATAGCAAATAGGGCATCATCATTACCCTTCCTTATTTCATCGAATAACATTTCAGCAGAAATAGGAGTTATAAGATTCAATGCTGTACTTGACAATGTGGGCTTTTGTCCTTCAAAAGTTTGCTGTGTTAGTAGGTCTCGTATTGCTGCGGCTCCTGGAGCTGCTTTACCTTCAAAGAAGTTCTCAAGATAATCAAGAGCTGTTAGCTTACCAAATCCTGTATCCCATAAGTTAGTGTATTTACCAGAAGCACTCTTGGTCCATTGTCCTAACTCTCCATTGTGCATAGTAGGAACTAATCTTGCTCCAAGTATCACAATACCTCTCATTCCACCTGTAACATCATAAGAATGCCCAGCAACTTTTATCTTTCCAAAGTTTGAACCTCTTGGGTCCCACTCAACGCTACCTGGGTTAAGTATACTAGCAATGGTGAGAAGAGTAGCGATACTTGCTCCAATGCGTAATGTGTCAATAGCAGCTACTTTTCTTGCTTCTTTAGTAAGGGTCGGATCAAAAGCGTGTGCAGTTAATGTATCAAAGTTTGACCTTAGAAACTTAATAGAGAAAAACAATGCGTTAGTTTCTTTTCCAAACACTTCTACTCTCCCAATATCACCTCTTCCAGTCATACCTGCGACTAGCTTACCAAAAGAGGTTGCTTGTCTTTCATCTAACATATCAACTCCATTCTTCTCTGCTGCAGCTATATAAGCATCAGCTAAGTCTGCTCTCATACGCAATGCACTTCCGTTAAAAGCAGTTTCAGATGCCTTAAATATACGCCCTATAAGAGGTACTCTTTCTGGTAATGATGATGGAAATGCCTCTTCACCCATCACTCCAAGACCATATCCATTTTTTGCAGCAGTATACTTTCCATTAAGAGCATTGGGTCTTGAGTATATGTCTGCACGAATAGAACGCATCACAGCATCACTTCTTGACCTGAAGAATCCTTTTGGAGCCTTTGTCATAAGCTCCTTCCCAAAATCTTTTAGTGAACTTAGTAATGTATTCGCCCAGATAGAATACTTACCAGCGTATAGAGTTTTAATACCCTGTCTTCCAATGAAACTGTTATCTAATGTTGCAACAAGAGACTTTGATACACCAGCAGCATCAGCAACGTTTGTAAAGTAATTTGATGGTAGTAGTCGCTCTTTAAATGTAAGCGATTCTGCTCCTCTTTTTAATTCACCAATAAATGTTTTGAAATCATCTAATGCATAACCATACGCAAGTCGGTCTTTACTGGCTCTTGGTGAATCAACTGGTATCTTTACCTTAAACTCATCGATTTGATTGCTTAACTTTAATATAGTTTGTGCTTCTTCCTCTGTAACTTTAAGTCCTAACTTTAAATCAGCGAGGTCTTTTAAGAATCCTTTTTCTTCTACTGGTTCAAGAAACTTCTTTATCCTATCTACCTTTTTAAGCATATCTCTTCTGATAGGGTCTTTTGGAGAAATTGTACTTGTAATCCATTTTGCAAGAGCTTTCTTTTGATTAGAGAGCATTGCTTGTTCAAACTTAGCATTGACAAAAGAAGCAAAGTCTTTTCCTACATATTGTTTAAAGATTATATTACGCTCTGCATCATCCATAGAGTATAGTTTTGCAATTGAAATATCCTCTCTCTTGAGAGCTTTTGCAAACTTATCTCTTAAATCTTTAGGTAAACAAAGTGCCATGTTAGCAAACTATATCATTAAGTATCTTTTGTGCCTCTTCTATCTTCAATTGACCTGCTTTAACAGCTTTCTGTGCTTCAGTTGCAACTTTACTGGAAAATTTATTCGCTTCGGATAATACCCTGGTCTCTTCCACTTTTACTCCAGCTTTTCTTACTACCATTCCAGCTCGTGCTTTAATAATCTCCTGTATCTGCGTAATAGGATTTGAAGGGTCAGCTTCAGTCAATATACTTATCTCTTGTCCAGCTCTTGTAGAACGCAAGGAAGCAAGTTTTAAAGTTAGATTTGAATCTGCACTTGTTATGGCTTTTTGTTCTAGTGCAATAGCAATAGAGTTATGGAGCAACCCACTAGGAGCTGGCTTCTCTCCACGAAGCACAGCCATAGCTTCATCAACATCTTTTTCAACAAAGGCAACAGCTTTCTGTATCTGCTCTGCCTTGTTCATCTGTTTAAATGTTGTAAGACCTGAATCTTCAGCTTTCTTAACATCAACATCATCTAGGATACCTTTTATTCTTGCTTCAAGACGACTTGTCTTAACCTTACCTTCTCCTACTGGTAGTTGTTCTTCAGGTACTTTAGTAATTCTCTTTACTGGAGCTATTTTTTCTTCTGGGATTGCTTTAGTTATTACCTTAGCTTGATTGAATATGTCGGTGAGTTGGGATTTGGTTTTAATTGCAGATTCATTCAAAATGACATATGTAGTTCCTAACGTACTTCTTGCATCATCACTTTCAGCAACATTTTTTATTATTACCACATCGTTACCATTCTTTTTAGCTTGTTCAATTAATCGTTGGTTAATTTCAAAATCAGAATACTTCCCTTTTGCATCGTAAACTATTGGATTTTTTGGAGTAATTTTTGCCTCAATAATGTTCCCCCCTTGCCTTGCTTGCTTTTCTGTCATCCCAGCAGTTATTCTATCACTTATAAGCTGACTCTGTCTTTCAGATATAGCCATCATTTCTGATTGTGGTAGTTGTGAGTAATTCTTTGCTATCTGTTTGTTATCAGTAAAAAACAATGCTCCAATTTCATTTTCTGTATTAGTACCACTTAACTTAACAGAAAGTTTACCTTTAATCTCATATGGTGTCCCATGATATACTGTTTTCCCTTGTGCCTCTATAAACTCCTCAGCAGTCTTAAACTTACGGGCTTCTTTTGCAAGAGGTTCTAATTCCTTGGGGATAGCAGGAGCTTCTGCAACAGGAGGAGTTACATCTT
>Ga0066376_10005595_pt1 | contig 10608 bp, 9 predicted proteins | sample Knorr_S15_td_Bot_FD_77009 | JGI IMG/M metagenome (GOLD analysis project Ga0066376, IMG submission 77009) | Marine microbial communities from Southern Atlantic Ocean transect - Knorr_S15_td_Bottom_ad_5009_LV_A | ecosystem: Environmental > Aquatic > Marine > Oceanic | place: Southern Atlantic... | reverse complement strand
TTTCGGATATCGGTTGCGGCGCTCAAAGAGGCTCCCGTCGTACTGGCGGATACGACCGTATAAGTCGCTGGACGAGCGTACACCGGTGATGGCAGCGCGTGTTGCTGACCGTATTTGGACTCCGCTAGAGATCGCCGGACCGCTTGATTAGTCCGTGAACCACATTTCAGGCATCCCCTGGACGCCCGCCTGCTCCATTCCCTCTCTTAGTTCGGGGGACTGGAGATATTCCTGCGCCCTTGAAACGCTCGCCACTTCAAGTACCACCGTTAATTCGTTGGTGTTATCAACACCCCGGTGCACTCCAATACGGAGATTCCGTGAGAGCTACGGTGCGTTTCGTCAGCGTCGAAAGTCGGTTTCCACACGTCGAAATTTTCCACTGTGTGACGGACGAAAAGATGTGGCATGTTTACTTTCCCGCGGATTGGTGACTATCGGAAGCCGTACAGTACCAAAGTGCTCCACGAAATCAAACTGAACCACTACCGGATTGCCAGTTTCGTTGACGGCTCTTATGGCGTGCCGATACAATTAGCGGCTACACGCTTTGACGGGGAGTAGTACCGATCAAGCGGGCTGAGCCGGTGGTTGTGTGAACCGGCGCCCGACTATTGGGAACTCGCCCCTGAGCCTCTGACCTGAATCGCTCCGTTTAGAACGGGGTACCCAGGGTTAGACGGATGCCTCCGTTACCGGCATTGAGTGGTCTCGGTTGGTGTTCATACCGACGAGGCAACAAAGGTGGTACCGCGGGAGTAAGTCTCGTCCTTTGAGGGGCGGGGCTTTTTTTGTGCGTGTTTCTGAATATGGAACTGCATGAATGATTCGCCTGCCACAACCGTCTCCCGTCATGGGAGTCCGGACACATATTGAGTCTGGGTTGGGAACTTCTCCCTCACCCGAGTCCTGTCCCCAATGGACAGGAAATTAAGGGAAGGCATAAGACCGGGTCCGGAAGGCTCAGAAGACAGGTAGTGATGAAAAAGACAGGTGGCCAGATAGTCTGCGAGGCTCTCGTTCGCGAGGGCGTTGACGTGATATTCGGGCTTCCGGGCGGAGCGATTTTGCCGCTCTATTCAACGCTCGGAAGTTATCCGGAGCTGCGCCACGTACTTGTACGCCACGAAGAAGGCGCCAGTCTGGCTGCCGACGGTTACGCACGCGCCTCCGGCAAGGTTGGCGTCTGCATGGCGACTTCCGGTCCCGGCGCGACCAACCTCATCACGGGGCTGGCCACGTCGATGATGGACTCCGTCGCAGTCGTGGCCATTACCGGTCAGGTCGGGCGCGCCTCCATCGGCAGTGACGCCTTCCAGGAGACCGACATCACCGGCGCCACCCTCCCGGTCACCAAGCACAACTACCTCGTGATGGACACGCACGACCTGGCGGCGACCATCAAGGAAGCCTTCCACATCGCACGAACCGGCCGTCCGGGCCCGGTCTTGATCGACATCCCACGGGACGTCCAGGCCGAGGAGATCGAGTTCGACGAGGCGGAGTACGACAAGCCGGTCTCACTGCGCGGCTACAACCCGCCGACCACTGCGGACGAAGCCGAAGTAGCCGCCGCCGCAAAACTGATCAATGAAGCGGAACGGCCCGTGATCCTGGCCGGACACGGCGTCATCATCTCGCGCGCATTTGACGAACTCCGTGAGCTGGCGGAGAACGCCCAGATTCCGGTCATCACGACCCTGCTGGGGATCAGCTCGTTCCCGGAGGACCACGTGCTTAGCACTGGCTTCCCAGGCATGCACGGCATGGCTTACTCAAGCCTCGCGCTGGACCAGGCGGACCTGTTGATCAACATCGGAGCGCGCTTCGATGACCGGATCACCGGGGACACCAAGCGGTTTGCCGTCAACTCGAAAAAGATCCATATCGACATCGACCCGGCGGAGCTCGGCAAGAACATCAAGGTAGAAGCGCCGGTGCTGGGCGACGTTCGACACGTTCTCAACCAGTTGAACCCGATGGTCAACAAGACGACACACACAGAGTGGGTCCAGCACATCGAGCACCTGAAAGCGGAACACCCATCCCTCAGAATTCGCGAATCCGATGACCTGCTCGGCCAACAGGTCGTTAAGGCGATCTCGGACGCTACGAATGGCGATGCCCTCGTGGTCACCGGTGTTGGTCAGCATCAGATGTGGGCGGCACAGCACTACCAGTTCAAGAACGCCAACTCCTGGTTTACCTCCGGTGGTCTCGGCACGATGGGTTACGAAATTCCGGCAGCCATGGGCGCTCAGTTCGCGCACCCGGATAAAGAGGTGTGGACGTTTGCCGGCGACGGCGGCATCCAGATGACGCTGTCCGAGTTCGCGACCATCGCTGAAAATAAGCTGCCGGTGAAAATCGCCATCCTGAACAACAACATGCTCGGGATGATCACCCAGTGGCAAGACATGGTGTTCAACAAGAACTTCTACGCAAACAGTTACACCGGAAACCCGGACTTCGTGAAGCTGGCAGAGGCGTACGGCATAAAGGGGATCCGCGTGACCAGCGAGGACAAGCTTGAGGGAGCCATTCAGGAAGCACGTGATCACCCGGGACCGGTCGTGCTCGACTTCGTGATACGGGCGGAAGAGAACGTTTTCCCGATGATCCCGTCCGGCCAGTCCGTGGAACAGCTGATAGAGGAGAGCCTCTGATGGCGGAAATCATGGCAAACGGACTGGCGCGCCGCACATTGGTGGCGCTGGTCGAAAACAAGCCCGGCGTTCTGGCGCGCATCGCGAGCCTGTTCCGCCGACGCGGGATAAACATCGCCAGTCTGGCGGTCGGCGCATCCGAGCACAGTGACCTGTCCCGGATGACCTTCGTCGCGGAGGGTGATCCGTCCACCGTGGGGCATATCGCAAAGCATCTGGACAAATTGATCGAGGTTGTGGAGGTCTCAGACATAACCGACAACAACGTTGTATGGCGGGAGATGGCGATGGTGCGCGTTCACGCGACGCCAGATAGCCGTCCCCGGGTGATCCAGCTTGCAAACATCTTTCGCGTGAGCATCGTCGACGTGGGCGCAGAAGCCGTGACGATGGAGATCACCGGAGACACGGAAAAGATCGACTCCATGATCACTCTCATGGAAGAGTTCGGCGTTGAGCAGGTCATGCGCACAGGCCGGGTCGCGATGCTGCGGTCCGCGCTTTCACTGGGCGGCGAAGACGGCGAGTTTGGCGATCAGATATCGAGCAACATCATCCCCAGATCGGGCCTTGATTCCGGCAGCGTTTAGCGCAGCCGGAAAATAACCGAACATCACGCAAATAAACACAGCGGCGTAGCAACGCCAAAAGGAATCTGGATGGCGACTCTCTACTACGACAAGGACATCGACACGGCCCCTCTAAAGGAGTCGAAGATCGCAATCCTCGGCTACGGAAGCCAGGGGCACGCGCACGCGCAAAATCTCAAAGACAGCGGTTTTGACGTGGTGGTCGGGTTGTACGAAGGCTCAAAATCCAAGGCTAAGGCCGAGGAAGACGGGCTGGAAGTCATGAACGTTGCGGACGCTGTGAAGGCGGCGGACGTGGTGATGTTCTGCCTGCCGGACACCACCGTGGCCGAGGTGTACAAGAACGAGGTCGTCGACAACCTGGAAGAGGGCAACATGCTGATGTTCGCCCACGGCTTCGTCATCCACTACGAACAGGTCAAGCCGCCCGAGGGCGTGGACGTCACGATGATCGCCCCAAAGGCCCCCGGCCACCGCGTACGAGCGGTGTATGAGCAGGGTCTCGGAGTTCCGTCTCTCATCGCCGTCCACCAGGACGCGACCGGTAACGCACACGCCCGTGCGCTGGCGTACGGCGCCGGAATCGGCAGCGGCCGGGCGGGAATCCTTGAGACGACCTTCAAAGAGGAGACAGAGACAGACCTCTTCGGTGAGCAGGCCGTTCTATGCGGTGGAGTCACATCCCTTATCAAGGCCGGCTTTGAGGTGCTCACGGAAGCGGGTTACCAACCGGAGTCGGCCTACTTTGAAGTTCTCCACGAACTGAAGTTGATCGTGGACCTCATCTACACCGGCGGCCTCGAAGGAATGCGCGACTCCATCAGCACGACCGCGGAGTACGGCGACTACACACGAGGACCGGTAATCATCGGCCCAGAGGTCAAGAAAAACATGCAAGAGGTTCTCAGGCAGATCCAGTCCGGCGAGTTCGCCCGGGAATGGATTGCCGAGAACGACGAAGGCCTGCACCGCTACAAGGCGTTGCAGGAAGCGGACAAGGCTCACCCGGTTGAAGAGATCGGCCGTGAGTTGCGCAGCATGATGCCCTGGCTGGAGTCGACAACCTAACCCCGGAAGGATCGCCACACCCTGGAGCGTTAAAGGCAACACTCTGAGGCAGAAGAAAGCACCCTGAGGTTCTCGAAGGGCGTTCACAGAGGTGGCAGCGATCAGAACCTGGGCGGGAGTTTAAATATGGCAGAGACCGACGTAGCAAAAACTGACAAAGTCATCATCTTTGACACCACCCTCAGGGATGGTGAGCAGTCCGCAGGCGCGGGACTGACGCCGGACGAAAAGTTCCGGATAGCACGGCAACTCCAGAAACTTGGCGTCGATGTGATCGAGGCCGGGTTTGCCGCAAGCTCCCCCGGAGATTTTGAGGCCGTGCAACGGATCGCACGTGAAATAGACGGCCCAGTCATATGCTCGCTCGCACGTGCGGTGCCGGGCGATATCGATGCCGCATGGGACGCGATCAAGGACGCGAAACGGCCGCGTATCCACGTCTTCCTCTCCAGTTCCGAGATCCACATGGCGCACCAGATGCGCAAGGGAGCCGAGGACATCCTTGGCATGGCGGTCGACGCTGTAACGCGGGCGGCTTCCCACTGCAAGGACGTCGAATTCTCGCCGATGGACGCCACGCGGACCGATCCCGAGTACTTGTACCGGGTCCTCGAAGCTGTCATCGATGCCGGCGCCACCACGGTCAACATCCCGGACACGGTCGGCTACTCAAACCCGGTGGAGTTCGGTGCGCTTATCAAAAGCGTATTCGAGAGGGTCCCAAACATCCATAAAGCGACCGTCAGCGTCCATTGCCACAATGACCTCGGGCTAGCCGCAGCAAACAGCCTCGCCGCCGTTGAGAACGGCGCACGCCAGGTTGAGGGCTGCATAAACGGACTCGGCGAACGCGCCGGGAACGCCTCGCTTGAAGAAGTGATCATGGCGCTGGAAACGCGTGAAGATCACTACGGGACGAAGAGCAGCATCAACACGGAAGAAATCGGCCCATCAAGCCGTCTGGTTGCAGACCTGTTCGGGTTCGCAATCCAGCCAAACAAGGCCATCGTCGGACAGAATGCCTTCAGGCACGGGTCCGGTATCCACCAGGACGCCTACCTGAAAGAGCGAACGACCTTCGAGATCATGGAGCCGGAATCCGTCGGCTGGCGCGGCGAAGCGATCGTAATGGGGAAGTTGTCCGGACGTGCGGGTCTACGATCACGACTCGGCGATCTGGGCTACGAACTCAGCGATGAAGAGCTGGCCGACCTGTTCCCGAAGTACAAGGGTCTCGCCGACCAGAAACGCGAGGTCACGGATTTCGATCTGCAGGCGCTCATGTCAGAGCAGCACCGCTTCTCTGAGACGGACCAGCAGTATCGGTTTGAGGGTGTAAAGGTAGAGGCCGGAGACATGGTTACGCCGTCAGCGACGGTGACGGTGGGGCTCCCCAACGGCGAGTCGAAGACCGTCACAGCGCAGGGCACCGGGCCCGTGGACGCAGTCTGCAAGGCGGTCGATCAGATCGTCGAACCGAAATGCAACCTGACAGAGTTCGCGGTCGCTTCGGTAACGGACGGCATCGACGCCATCGGCGAGGTGACGATCCGTGTCGAGGACGCCGAGGGACACATCTACGCAGGCCGTGGCGGGGACACCGACATCATCGTCGCCTCGGCGAAGGCCTACATCAACGCAATTAACCGGATGGGTGTTCTCGGTCCCGACCAGACCAACATCACTTTTACTGAGTAGGCGCACCGGGTAAACGACCAGTTAACGCCAGAACACGGAATGCCCTATAGAATTGCGCCCCGGCCGGTTCCTCTAGTCGAGGGAACTGGGGCGCGGTTCTGCCCGGGTCCGACGGGCCGAAACAATATTTGGAAATTATCGAGGCAGCCCAAGACATCGGGTAGTTCCCTCGAACCGAGACCGAATTAATGGACGGAGAAACTGATTCCAGCTATGCCCAAGACGATGCCAAAAACGATGTTTGAGAAGATCTGGGAGAAACACGTGGTCCAGGAAGAAGAGGGCAAGCCATCGCTCCTCTACATCGACCTCCACCTCGTACATGAGGTGACATCGCCACAGGCGTTTGAGGGTCTCCGGCTTTCCAATCGCAAAGTCCGACGCCCCGACCTTGTGGTCGCGGTCGCCGACCACGACGTTCCGACCACGCCACGCGATACCGAGGTCGTCATCGAAGACCCGATCGCAAAGCAGCAGCTCGAAACGCTGGACAAGAACACTCGCGACTTCGGTATCGAACTGTTCGACATGTACTCCCCGGACCAGGGCATCGTCCACGTGATCGGCCCGGAGATGGGAGTCACGCAGCCCGGCATGACGATCGTATGCGGCGACAGCCACACCGCCACCCACGGCGCGTTTGGCGCGCTTGCGTTTGGCATCGGCACGTCGGAAGTCGAGCACGTCCTGGCAACCCAGTGCCTGATGCAGGCACGACCGAAGACGATGGAGATCCGCGTGAACGGCGACCTTCAACCGGGCGTCACCGCGAAGGACCTGATCCTGTCCATCATCGGCCAGATCGGCGTCGCCGGCGGCGTGGGCCATGTCATCGAATTTACGGGCCAGGCCATCAGCGATCTCAGCATGGAAGGGCGGATGACGGTCTGCAACATGACGATCGAGGGCGGAGCTCGTGCCGGGATGATCGCCCCGGACGAGAAGACGTTTGAGTACCTCAGGGGCCGCAAGAAGGTTCCTCGGGGAGACGCCTTTGATGAAGCGGTGGAAGGCTGGAAGCACTTCGTTACGGACGAGGACGCCGAGTTCGACGCACTTGTCGAGATCGATGCTGAGGCGATCGAGCCCCGCGTGACCTGGGGCACGAACCCGGGGCAGGTAGCGGAGATCACTGGCAACGTGCCGAATCCTGAAGATTTCGAGTCCGCCGATGAGCGGGAGAACGCAGCCCGGGCACTCGATTACATGGGCCTCACAGCAGGCCAGCGAATCACTGATTTAAAAGTTGACCGTGTCTTCATCGGCTCCTGCACGAACGGGCGAATTGAAGACATGCGCGCCGCAGCCGAGATCGCAAAGGGGCACAAGGTCGCGCCGGGCGTACGCGCAATGATCGTGCCCGGATCCACGCCCATGAAGAAGCAGGCGGAGCAAGAGGGGCTGGACCAGATATTCATAGAAGCCGGGTTCGAGTGGCGCACCGCAGGGTGCTCCATGTGCCTGGGCATGAACCCGGACATACTCTCGCCCGGGGAGCGCTGCGCATCCACCTCCAACCGGAACTTCGAGGGGCGGCAGGGGCGGGGCGGACGCACGCACCTCGTCAGCCCGGCGATGGCGGCGGCGGCGGCAATCGAGGGACACTTCGTAGACGTACGTGACTGGGAGAGGCAAGAAGCCTAGGGGCTTAACCGTCTCAGTTCCCGCCCCGATTTCGACTTTGGGACGGGCGTTCTTCAGGCCAACACATGTCTACCAGTCTCGACCAACCCGGCTACAACTCAGGTCGGACGATGTTCATCGTAATCACGGGGATCGTCTCCGTGATGGTGGTGTTGGCGCTCGTCCTGGCGTGGGTTGATAGCAAGATGCTGAACGAGATCAACGACTATAAATCAGCCGGCCTTACCGATCTCCCGTCAAACAACGCAAATCCGGAGGAGTTACTGGAGTTCGCCGACAAAGTTGGGATCGAGTGTGTTTCTATCGAGGATCTGTTCTCCGGCACCGGCGCGTGTGGTGATGTGCTGGATGTCGCACGGACGGTCAACGACTACAAATCAGACCACTCCGTGATATGGGCGTCCGTGTCCATATTCGGAATCGCTTTAGTCGTGACATTCACCATGTTCATCCACCAGGCAAGTTCCAACCTGCGGCACTTACGTATCGCAGGCCAGAAATTCACTCCGGGGTGGGCCGTCGGGTGGTTCTTCATACCGTTCATGAATATTTACAAACCCACCCGCATCGTGGGTGAACTGGCGAAAGCATCCAAGTCGACCGATACCAAAAATCCCAGAGCGTGGCAGAATGCTAACTCGCAAGACGGGAAGTTCATCAGTTCATGGTGGACGCTCGTCATTATGGCGGTTCTGTTCGGCCCGAGAGGGATCTCCCTTTTCGTCGGCCGTGGGAACATCGAGGACTGGGCGGCGGCGGGACGGTTGCTGGTGTTGTCAGACCTTTTTCAGGTGCTACCGCTGGTATTGACCGTTATTGTTATATTCCGACTTCAGCGTGCACAGGAAATTCGACATCAAATAATGCTTGCCCGGCGATCCCGGGTGGCAGGAAATTCGTAACACCTCAACCAGGCGGAGAGAATTAACGCCGTTGGCGTGATCCCGCTAGAACAAAGCCAACTCATCAACAGGACAGAACATTGGACCCTTTGAAGAAAGTAACGGGGATCGTCGCTCCGCTCGACCGAGCGAACGTGGACACAGACCAGGTGATCCCAAAACAGTTCTTGAAGCGAATAGAACGGACCGGCTTCGGTGAGTTCGCTTTCTTCAACTGGCGATACCTAGAGGATGGCGTCCCCAACCCGGATTTCATCCTGAACAGGGCGGAGTACCAGAACGCTCCCATCCTCGTCGCCGGCCCGAACTTCGGTTCAGGCTCATCGCGTGAACATGCGCCGTGGGCATTGAAGGAGTACGGCTTCATGGCGGTGATCGCCCCCAGTTTTGGCGACATCTTCCGCAATAACTGCTTCCAGAACGGCATGGCGCCAGTCATCCTTTCACAGGCCGGCGTGGACACCATCATGGCCCGCGCCCTCCGAAATCCCGGCTACAGTCTGACGGTGGATATCGTGGAGCAGCGGGTGTATGACGAGGAAGGTTTCTCGGAATCGTTCGAGATGGAGCCCTTCCGGCAAGAATCGCTGATGGAAGGGCTCGATGAGATAGAGCGCTCACTACAGAACAACGACGCAATTACCGAATTTGAAGAGGCACACCCTGCACGCTGGTAGCGGTGCGGTTGTTAGCCCTGTACGGAGAAAAGAATATTGGAACTTAAGATCGCTGTCATCGGTGGTGACGGAATCGGCCCGGAAGTCACGGCCGAATCCGTAAAAGTACTCGACGCTGTCGGGCGACGCTTCGGTCACGATTTCACCTGGCGGACGGGTCAAATGGGAGGCTGCGCGATAGACAAGTACGGCACGCCCCTACCTGACGAGACGATGGACACCATCCTGGGTTGCGATGCGATCTTATTCGGCGCCGTCGGAGGTCCGAAGTGGGACGATCCGCGAGCGAAGACCCGGCCCGAAGACGGCATTCTGCGCATCCGCAAGGAACTCGGACTGTTCGCAAACGTACGGCCGATCAAGGTCTATCCAGAACTTGTACATTCCTCTCCACTCCGCCCAGAGCAGCTTGAAGGCGTGGACATGGTCATCCTCCGGGAGCTGACCGGGGGCCTGTATTTTGGACGGCCGAAGAAGCGCTGGGAGAACGCCCGCGGACGAAGAGCAGTCGATACTCTCTCTTACACCGAGAAGGAGATCGAACGAGTCGTACGTGTCGGTTTCGAGATGGCCCGCAACCGTCGCGGCAAGCTCACGTCTGTGGACAAAGCGAACGTTCTTGAGACCGGCCGGCTCTGGCGCGAGATCACGATCGAACTCCACCACGAGTACCGTGACGTGGAGCTGAACCATGTGCTGGTGGACAACGCCGCCATGCAGCTGATCACAAACCCCGCTCAATTTGACGTGATCGTCACTGAGAACACCTTCGGCGACATCCTGTCTGATGAAGCGTCTGTACTTTCCGGCTCTATAGGCATGCTGCCGTCAGCCAGCCTGACCAGCCCGCCCCCGAAAAAGGGTGCACGACGACGACGCGGTGGAAAGCCGGCCCTCTACGAACCCATCCACGGCAGCGCCCCGGACATCTCCGGACATGGCGTCGCTAACCCGGTGGCCTCGTTGCTGAGCAGCGCAATCATGCTGCGTTGGTCCTTCGGCCTCTATGAGGAAGCTGACGCCATCGAAAAGGGCGTGGGCGCAGTTATGTCAGAAGGCTTCCGAACGCGAGACATCGCGAGCGAGGGCGACAAGTGCATCGGCACCGTCCAGTTTGGCGACATGGTGGCAAGCGCAGTCGGCGGGTAGCACCGCCGTGTGTGGGGGCGTAGACAATACGCTCACGCGCCTCACGGGCAATCATCCACAAAAGGTCTCAGTAACCGGCGGGTCGTTCTCGTTGTCTATGACGATACGTATATCGCTTAACGGGGTCTCTTCCCCCTCGAACACGAGATAGACAAACCCTTGGGGCGTCAAAACAAGCCGCTTGATGAACCGGTAAGGAGATCCGTACTTCTCG
>Ga0066376_10005592_pt1 | contig 10611 bp, 10 predicted proteins | sample Knorr_S15_td_Bot_FD_77009 | JGI IMG/M metagenome (GOLD analysis project Ga0066376, IMG submission 77009) | Marine microbial communities from Southern Atlantic Ocean transect - Knorr_S15_td_Bottom_ad_5009_LV_A | ecosystem: Environmental > Aquatic > Marine > Oceanic | place: Southern Atlantic... | reverse complement strand
GTCTCGGAGCGGGATTCCGTAGTCGCCTGTGGCCGGCACTTCTGGCTTGACCAGTCGCACCGCGTCCATTGCGTCCGGGTAGAAGGCGACTATGCGAAACCCGTGGCGCTCAACGAATCGCTGTGCTCTGAGATTGTCGTTCGTGGTGAATAACGTGATCAGGGTGCACGACCGTTGGGTGGCGAGCGTCTTCACTGCGTCCAGAAGTGCCGAGTCAACTCCACGACCCCGTATATGGGCGTCGATCGTGACGATCTCGCAAGTCTTGTGCTCGATCGCATAGGTGAGCACCCTGACGATCTCATCGATGTCCGCCGCCACAAATCCGCTCAGCTCACGAATGTCATACGTGCTGAGCGGTGTGACGGCGAGGGGCGATTCGCCGGTGTGAGTGACCCACCCCGGTCAGCGAGGAGCGCTCGTCGTTAGTTAGTGGAGGTACCTGCACTGGGTTATTTTCGTCCCAGGAAAATCCGGTCTCAACCGAACGGCCCCGGCCGCAGCCGACAAAACTCGTTCACGGACGGGGGGTTAGACGTTCGGCGGGCCTCCTTCTACCGTGACATCCGTGATCTGGGGCGCGTGTAGCTTGAGTGACATCGTCATAAACATCTCGACGTTGTCGCGCGTCGGCACGCACTCCGGGCACTCTTCATTGACACCGGGCAAGTACTTCACATGGAGCGAAGTATCGCCGAGATCGACCAGCTCCAGCCGTCCGCCTTCGCTGGCGACCATCGTCTCGATGTTCTCTAGGACCATATTTACCTGAGGATCAGATGTCGAAGCGACCATGTGTGGATCCTTGTGGGGCTTGAGCCCTCGGATTCAATACGTGCGTGGTTTTCAGAGTGTTTTTCATGCTTCTTTTACGATTGATTGTATCGCTAATTATAAGAACTGAGGCGTTTCGGGGTATTGGCTGCTACCATCCGGCGGGTTCAACGTGATGAATGTTAACCGTCTAGGAGGACGCGAGTGCCCTACGCAGATAGCGACGGTGTGCAGATCTACTACGAAGTGGAGGGGAATCCCGAGGGGCCGCCGCTGGTTCTTCAACATGGTTTGACCGGATACCTGGAGTCGTGGCGGGAGCGTGGCTACACCGAGGTTCTTGGCGGTGACTACCGATTAATCCTCATCGACGCACGGGGACACGGCCGGAGCGACAAGCCACACGAGCCGTCGGCGTATGTTCGTGAGTTACGGGCGGCTGACGTGGTTTCCGTTCTCGACGATCTGGGCATCGAAAAGACCTACTACTTCGGCTATTCGATGGGCGGTCGAATCGGCTGCGCGCTTTTGAGCCATGCGGCGGATCGGCTTACCTGCGCCGTGATGGGTGGATTTGACCCCTACATAACCGAATCGGCCGCGACTCTCCCTGAAACGATGGAAGGGTTCGGCGCACACATAGATGAGCGTCCTAACCTGACGCCGGAAGTGCGTGCGCGCTTGATGGCGAACGACCTGGAAGCCCTCAGAGCCTCGACCGCTGGCTCGAAGGGTCCGGCGATGGTTGATGGAGCGCTGGCCCAGGATTTCCCGATTTTGCTGTTCTCAGGGGAGAATGACGCTCCTCTTGAAGGAGCTAAAAAAGCCGCCGAAGAGGCGACAGACGGGCAGTTTTTTATGGTGCCAGGGGCCGACCATCAGGGCGCCAGCGCCGATGTGGATTTTGTTGGCCCGCGCGTGAAGGCGTTCCTGGATTCGGTCGCAGTACCGGAATCAGTTTGACGACGATTACTTAAGAAGACGCATGCGGGATCAGCCACCTTGAGGCCCGATTCCGCGCTTTGACGGGGAGGAATTTGATGACCTTCGTAAATAACGACGGGATACATATCAATTACGAGATTGTTGGCGATCCCGGCAATACTCCGCTGGTTTTGCAGCACGGTACTTCTGGCGACCTGAACACGTGGCGAGACCGGGGCTTCGTTGAGCGCCTGGTGGACGAGTATCTCCTTGTGTTGATCGATGCTCGGGGTGCGGGGGAGAGCGATAAGCCGCATGACGTTGAGTTGTTTTCGCAGGTCAAAAGGGCGTCCGATGTGATTGCCGTGCTGGACAATCTCGGGATTGAGCGGACACACTTCTTTGGTTACTCGATGGGCGGGCTGATCGGCGCTGCCGTATTACAGCACCACCCGGATCGGCTACTTAGTGTCACCCTTGGCGGGTATAGCCCGTACGACCCGAAATCGCTTGCGACGCCACCCGCGACCCAGGCCGAATACGACGATGAGGTTAAGAATCGCCCCGGACTCACTGACGAAGACCGAACCCGTTTGCTCAGAAATGACGTGATCGCTTTGCACGCGTCGATCGCCTCCTGGGCGGGATCTGAAAGTCCGCAAGATGTGCTCCAGAATTCGGTACCGAAGATGTTCTTCTGCGGAACTGAGGATCCGTCGTATGAGGGCTCGAAACGGGCGGGCGTGGAGGCCAATGACTCTCGGTTCTTCCCGGTCGAGGGCGCAGATCACGGCGGCGCTGGCGGGGCTGTGGATATCGCAGCGCCTCGGATCCTGGAGTTTCTCGGCTCCCCGTCTGATGTCGGAGTTGCGGGGGACTGAGTTCGGCCGTTTCAGCTAGTTTTCAGGTCGCCCCGGATCTACCGCATTACCCAGGATAGACCCAGATGAATGGAGCAATGAATGACCACCGCCGACAGACTCGATATGACACTGGGAGACGCCATCTTCTCGCTACGTGCGATCCGGCGCATCAAGCCTGACCCCATCCCGGACGCTGACCTGAAGAGCATCCTGGATGCGGCCCGGCAGGCGCCGAACGGTGCGAACTGGCAGCCATGGCATTTTGTGGTGTTGCAGGACGCCGCCGTCCGAAAGCAATTCGGAGAACTCTACCGCGTGGCGTGGTGGGCAAAGCGAAATGACGAGGGGTTCTTCAAGCCGGAGGACATCCCGGATCACTATAAGCTGGCGATGGCTCTCGCAGACAACATCGGCAAAGTCCCGGCGATCGTTCTGGTCTGCAGCACGTCTCCCGGAGGCCGAGAATCTGTGATCCCCGCGACTCAGAACTTGCTTTTGGCGGCACGGGCTCTCGGCATTGGCGGAACTATCACCTCACTTCATGTGAACGTCGAAAATGATGTCCAGAAGTTGCTAGATCTGCCGAAGGGGGCGGGCGTGGTGTACTGCATCCCGCTCGGCTACCCGCAGGGTCGGTTCGGTCCGGTCACACGCAATCCGTTGAGTGACATCGTATCGGTGGACAAGTGGGGAAGCTCGCCGGACTGGGTATAGGGCCCAATCGATAATCAGCGCGCATCTTCAGGACAGGACTTCTCCCTCACCCTGCCCCTTCCCGCTGGGAGAAGGGACGTTCGCGATCGACAACGACGATGGTCAATTAAAGGACAAAGGACTTATATGCCGAATCGGATCAATCGTGTAATCGAGCTGTGGGAAGTTGAGCAGCCGGTCTATTACATCGGCAGCCATACTGGCAACGAACTTACTTACGAGGCCGGAAAGCGCATGTCCAAGACGTGGGCTGACTACATCAACATCGGTATGGAGCACGGCGCGTTCGACATGGCCGGGCTTGACCGCTTCATGCAGGGGCTTGTTGATGGCGGACCAACCAACAGCGGACACCGCACGCCGCCGGTGATCGTAGAAGCGCCCGTTGATGGCGGATCGGTCGAATCGATCAGGTACAACGCGTGGCAGTTCCGGCAAATCCTTGCCAGGGGCGTACACGGCATCCTTCTCTGCCAGGCCGAAAATCCGGCCGCCGTGAAGGCATTTGTGGAGGCGTGTCGCTACCCGTTTCACCCGCTTGGCGTCGGGGCTGGACTCGACCATGGCGAGCGCGGCAATGGCGGGCAGGCGTCGGCAGCGCCGATCTGGGGCATCTCCAACGAGGAGTACCTGGAGAAAGCCGAGCCGTGGCCGCTGAACCCGAACGGCGAGCTAATCCTGGGTCTCAAGATCGAGAACAAACGGGCGCTGAACACCGTTGAGTCCACACTCAGGGTCCCGGGTATCTCTTTCGCCGAGTGGGGACCGGGCGATATGGCGCTTTCGCATGGGTACCACTCGGCCCAACAGCCACCTCGACCTCCGGAGCTGGAAGCCGCACGGACGCGGATCCGTGACGCTTGCTTCGCCAACGGCATCAAGTTCCTTGACGGCGGACCGCCCGAGACCGTTGCGGCGCGCATCGACGAAGGCGTGATGATCGCAGGTTCTCTTGAAGCAACAGCCGAGGCGGGTCGTGCGCACACGAAGCGGTCCGAAGTGATGCCGATCTAGAATATCAAACTTTCTTTGTGTCTGGACGCGTCAGTGCGCCACGTTTTCACGGGGCGCACTGTCGCGACTGATACCTGTGTTGAAAGTCGGGTTAGATCCCGTCGATGATCCCGTTGAAGGTCTTACTGGGGCGCATCGCCGCGGTAGCGAGTTCGGTATCCAGCATGTAGTAACCGCCAAGGTCCTGTTCTGGACCCTGCGCTTCTTCGATTTCGGAGAGAATCAACTCTTCGTTCTCGCTCAGCGCTGCGCCGACAGACTCAAACCGGCTGGCCAGTTCAGCGTCAGTGTCCTGCGCTTTGAGCGCCTGTGCCCAGTACATCGTCAGGTAGAAGTTGCTGCCACGACTATCGATCTCGTGTAAGACTCTCGAAGGCAGCCGTGCGTTGGTCAGGTAGTCAGATGTGGCAGCGTCCAGAGCGTCCGCTAGAACACGTGCGCCCGTGTTGTTGAACTGATCGGCAAGGTGTTGGAGTGAAGCCGCAAGCGCCATGTACTCGCCAATGGAGTCCCAGCGCAGGTGTCCCTCTTGCGCGAACTGTTGCACGTGCTTAGGCGCAGACCCGCCGGCGCCGGTCTCAAAAAGACCTCCACCGTTGAGCAGCGGAACGATCGACAGCATACGTGCGCTGGTGCCCAGTTCGAGGATCGGGAACAGGTCCGTCAGGTAGTCACGCAGGACGTTGCCGGTTACGGAGATGGTGTCCTCACCCCTGCGGATGCGGTCCAGCGAAAACTGCATCGCTTCCACCGGGGAAAGGATCTGGATATCGAGCCCGTCCGTGTCCTGCTCAAGAAGGTAAGTATTCACCTTACTGATCAACTGTGCGTCGTGGGCGCGGTCGCTGTCCAACCAGAAGACTGTCGGGACGCCGGTAGCCCGGGCTCGCCTCACGGCCAGCTCAACCCAGTTGCGAACCGAAACGTCCTTGGTCTGGCATGCACGCCAGATGTCGCCGGGTGCGACCGAGTGCTCGATGAGAGTGTCGCCTTTGGCGTCCACTATTCGTATGACCCCGGCGGACGCGGCCTCAAAAGTCTTATCGTGGGAGCCGTATTCTTCAGCCTTCTGCGCCATCAGCCCGACGTTTGGAACGCTGCCCATGGTCGTCGGGTCCAGTTGGCTGTGCTTCTGGACGTCCTTGATGATCGTGTCGTAGATCCCGGCATAACTTGAGTCGGGGATGATCGCCTTGGTGTCCTGAAGCTCACCGGCCGCGTTCCACATCCCTCCCGAATCACGGATCATCGGGGGGATGGAGGCGTCGACGATCACGTCGCTGGGGACGTGCAGGTTCGTGATGCCCCGGTCCGAGTCAACCATCGCGATGCCCGGACCTTCGTCGTATGCGGCCTGGATATCGGATTCGATCGCCTTGCGCTGGTCTTCCGGAAGGTCTGCGATCTTGGAAATCAGATCTCCAAGCCCGTTGTTCGCGTCCACACCAAGAGACTTAAACGTGGCTGCGTGATTCGTGAACGCCTTGTGGAAGAACGCCTCTACGCCGTACCCAAAAATGATTGGGTCTGACACCTTCATCATCGTGGCCTTCAGGTGTAGCGAGAAGAGAACGTCCTTGTCTTTGGCGTCCTTTACCTGTTCACGAAAGAAATCGACCAGTGCGGTCTTGCTCATGAAGGTGGCGTCAAGCACCTCGTCCGCCATGAGTGGGAGGGGCTCTTTCAGTATCGTCACCGTGCCATCGGATGCGACGTGTTCGATGTTTACGGTGGTGGCCGCCGGGATAGTTACGGACTTCTCGTTATGCTGGAAGTCGTTGGCGGCCATCGTGGACACGTGTGTCCGGGAGTTATTGGGCCACGCACGCATGCGCGGCGGGTTAGCTTTGGCGAAGTCCTTCACGGCCTTCGGCGCGCGTCGGTCTGAGTTGCCTTCCCGCAAAACGGGGTTCACGGCGCTTCCCATTGCGACATCAAAGCGAGCCTTTGTCTGCGTTTCCTCGTCATTGCCCGGGACCTCTGGGTAGTTCGGGAGGGCGTACCCCCGTGCCTGAAGTTCCGCGATGCAGGCCTTCATCTGCGGGATGGAGGCGCTGATGTTTGGAAGCTTGATGATGTTCGCTTCCGGCTCTTCCGTCATGCTGCCAAGCTCTGTCAGATCATCTGGAATCGGGTACCCGTCCACAAGCACATCGGGGAACTGAGCGAGGATCCTCGCGGCAAGCGAGATGTCGCGGGTTTCGACCTGCACCCCCGCTGCTCCCGCGAATGCACGGATAACCGGCAGGAATGCGTGTGTGGCCAGTGCCGGCGCCTCGTCGGTCCATGTGTAGATGATGGTGGGCGAGTTGTTCATATTGATCCAGGTAGAGCTTCGGGCTATTGAAGGGTCACGTAGGAGCGCAAGTATAGGCAGGAACAACCATTTATGGGTGACGGCGAAGCAGGAAAGAAGCCGTCGGATTGACGGCTTCGTGACTCCGCCGGAGCTCTCATACTTAGCGTTTGGGACGTCTTATCCCGAACTACCCGGACGCTTCCACCGCGTCATCAAGCTCCCGCGCCCTTAGCTGGCCGCATCCGGCGTTGATGTCGATGCCCTTTTCCTGGCGAACTGTGTTTGGGATGCCGGCCCTGGTGAGGATCTCGCGGAACAGGGAAGTTCGCTTGTCGTTCGGGCGCGAATAGGGTCCCTTTTCGGTCGGGTTGACCGGGATGAGGTTCACGTGGCACATCAGGCCGTTTAACAGCTCCGCCAGCTTCTTGGCGTGTTCCGGCGTGTCGTTCTCGTGGTCAAGCAGGACATACTCGAAGAATATGCGACGGTTCGTTGTCTCCACGTAATCACGGCATGCGTGCATCAACCGGGCGATCGGGTAGCGCTTGTTCACCGGCATCGTGCGGGACCGGGACTCGTCGTCCGGCGCGTGCAACGAGACGGCGAGGTTCAACTGGTACGGCTCCCGGGCCAGTTTTCGAATTTCCGGGACCAGCCCGACCGTGGACACGGTGAGGTGCCGTGCGCCGATGTTCATGCCCTGGGCGTGGTTCATCACGGCGATCGAGCTCATGGTGTTGTTGTAGTTTGCGAGCGGCTCGCCCATGCCCATAAACACGACGTTCGTGATCTCCGTCACCTCGTCCTTCTTGGCGGAACCGGCGGCGATAAGCTCTGCGTTTTCGGACCGGATAATCCGTCGCATGTGCAGCACCTGGGCCACGATCTCTCCGGGGGAGAGTTGACGTCGGAACCCCTGCTGGCCCGTGGCGCAGAAGGTGCAGCCAAGCGCGCATCCCGCCTGCGTGGAGATGCAAACGGTTCTTCGTACTCGACGATGACCGTCGAGGCCGTAACGCATGAGGACGGTCTCGATCAACTCTCCGTCCTGGAGTTTGAACAGGATTTTGTCCGTGGAGCCGTCCGCAGACCGCAGTTCAACCTCTGGCACGATCGGGGATATTCTGTAGCGCTCTTCAAGGGCCGCTCTGAACGGTTTGGCGAGTGTCGTCATCCCGTCGAACGTCTGTGCGCCCTCGTGATAGAGCGATCGCCACAGTTGCCGTGCGCGGAACGGCGGTTGGCCCATCTGCGACACCTGGTAGTTGAGGTCATCCTCACTTACGTCGAGGATAGACGGGAGCAAGGTATTCGTGGGTGAATCAGGTGCCGAATCATCACTTGAAGCGTCGGGGCTGGCGAGCGCGTCCGGGGCGTCGGTGGTTTCCGGGTCGGAGTTCTGGGGAGCGAGTGTCACGGTCTGGGAGGTCCTTTGTGTCTGGCGGAAACTCTGGTCTCTGATAAATGAGCGGCGAGATTCTGCGAGGTGCTGGAGTCGTTTTGCGCGGTCAGCGGAATGTTTGAAATGTACGGAAAATGTTTGTCGTCGCGTGATGTGGGTCGTTACGGTGACGCGTTTTTACAGTCACTTAGCCCGGAACGCAGTCGTCAATTCTACGACTCCGGGCCGTCGGAAGCGACAGATTTCGTAATGAGAAGGCGATGCGTTGCCGGATCAATTCATATTGCAAAGGGCTGAGTCACCTTATTTAGCGGAAACTCGGAATGCCCTCACGTGGGGTTTTCGTTGCGTCCGCTGCTATACTTTCCGACTTCATCCTCGTTGCGCCGTCGCTTTCCCGTTGGTCTTTTGACCTGAATGACGGTTGTCTGAGCGACTCGCCCGCACCTGGATTCCTGAGGCACGCCATGGCAAGAGAAGAATTTGACCATGATCTCCAGCAGCTTGAAGCAGAACTCGTGCTGCTTGGTGCTCTTGTCGAAAGCTCGATCTTCAGCGCGTTGTCAGCGATCAAGAATCGCGATCTTGTACTTTCCAGGAAAGTTATCGAAGACGATGATCTGATCGATGACAAGCGTCATCTCGTTGAGGACGCCTGCATAGAGCTGATCCGGCGGGAAGCCCCGGTGGCGAGTGACCTGCGACGGATTATCAGCGCGCTCCATATTGCGGGCGAACTGGAACGGATGGGCGACTACGCCGAAGGCATCGCCAAGATCAGCCTGATGATGGGCCCGGAGCCGCCGCTGAAAGAGCTGGTGGACATTCCCGCTATGGGTGAGCGCGCAGTACATATGCTCAAGCAGAGCCTTGACGCTTTCCTCACACGTGACGAAAACGCCGCAAGGGATGAAGCCCTCGCGATCGGACCCGATGACGACGAGGTGGACGACCTGTACCGGAAGGTACGCGGCGATCTCCTGACCCTGATGAAGGCCGATCCGGCGAACGTGGAGCGTGGCACTTATCTACTGTGGGCCGCTCACAACGTTGAGCGAATCGCCGACAGGGCGACGAACATCGCAGAACGCGTCGTTTACCAGGCAACTGGTCACCGGGTGCGGGTTGGCGCTGGCAAAGAAGAGCGCGTGCTGGAGATGCCCGGGTAACGTCCGGATAACTATCGAACTCCGTCAGGTCGCCAGACGTCGGAATCTACCCAGTTCAGATTTACGGGGATCAGGCTCCGGGCTAATTACGTAGAGTTGACAAGAACCGGCTCGCGCTCGATGTCCTCCGTGGGCGGCCAGATACGTGGCAGCGGTTGAGGAGACTTGAACGCTGATTGCGTCCGGAGGGTCAACACCGATAGCATCGGTCGTTGCTCTGGATCAGGTAACTGTCTCGTTCCCTCACGTTCCTGTTTCAGGACGCGGTGAACCGTACGCGTGCTGACCTCAAATCGTTCAGCGATCTCGGCGACCGAGAGACTTTCAATCCTGCGTGCAGTGATCATAGCTTCATCACGACTCTGTCGGCTTTCGCGTTGGAGCCAGCCGGGATCGTCGAATTTGCAGATCGGGAGAGGACAAACCAGGCACGAATATGAAACTTCGCAGCCGTCGTCTCTGTAGTTAATGTTCTCGGGAAGGGTGTCTGCGCGGACAAGTCTGATCGTGGTCATTTAGTCGCCTCCTCTACGTCACCGAATCCGGGAATTTGAGATTGGGGCAGCCGAATGGCTAGCTGCCGGTCACGGCCTCGGGAACGTCGGCCGTCTCAAAGTGCCGACGGACACCGTCACGCCACTCTTTAGTGAGATTCGAGCGCCTCACCCGGTCAAAGAGGGACTCCCGTCCGTCGGTGGGCCTTGTGGAGGCGCTGTAATACACAGTCGTCAGGCCATTTGTGGAAGACCGGGGAGCGACACGTGTCCGGAACCAGTCCGTCGGGATCTGGTCAGCAGAGACGACCTCCAGAAGCGTGTCCGGCCTGTTCGGCTGACCAGCAGCGCTGGAGGCTGAAGGGGCGTCAACGCTGATGAACATCTGCCAGGACTCCATTAGCTGGACGTTCCGATCACCCACCCCCGTCCACATGCCTGAAAATCCGGCTCCATCGAGCGCCCGCGTGAGAGAACGCATGGCGGGGTAGGTGTGATCCATAAAAGAGGGAGCCACACGGGCGGATACCGATCCGGCGCCCATCCCGACGGTCATGAGAAGAAGCTCAAGGCGGGTCGATATGTCGATCGCCTCTGCGTCCGACCGTACCGAGATCGAAAGCGTCTCGCCCCGCTTGCTCACGACACTGTCGAGAACGGCACGGGAAAACTCTTCTGCGCCATTGAGAGATGGGGCAGAAGAGTTGGATGCATAGAGCGGAGAGGTGGAAACAGACGAACCGGAAGCCGTCGGTGTGGCGATAACAGAAGAGCGGGTTGCCAGTGTTGTCATGTCCTGAACCTCTTAATCTGGTCGAATGGTCAGCCCGGGCGAACCAGAGGGCTCGGCGTTCCCGGGAACTGTTCTCAAGGGGTTGATGGAATCGTGTCCATTACAGATACCCTTATTAGAACGGGTGTTCGCATAATAGAACAAGCGTTCTTATGCTGTCAACTG
>Ga0066376_10005591_pt1 | contig 10612 bp, 6 predicted proteins | sample Knorr_S15_td_Bot_FD_77009 | JGI IMG/M metagenome (GOLD analysis project Ga0066376, IMG submission 77009) | Marine microbial communities from Southern Atlantic Ocean transect - Knorr_S15_td_Bottom_ad_5009_LV_A | ecosystem: Environmental > Aquatic > Marine > Oceanic | place: Southern Atlantic... | reverse complement strand
CTATCCGACGACCTCTACGCTGCAATGGCAGCCAGCGGAACAGTTTACACCGTGACCTTCGGTAGCACGTCAGGATCGGACTGGATCAACTTCACGGGCGACAAGGATGCCGTCATCAAGGGATGGAACAGACTTGCGCTCGACCTTTCAAGCCCCAGTAACACGGGCGGCGGGACATTCCCGACATCGGCTGTACCGGAAATTGCTGTTTCGTTTACGGCGGCACCTTCGTCAACCATCACGAACGCTGCGACCGTCTATAGAATCTACCGGGAGGTCGCACCCTAATGGCGACCCCGGCAGAGTTTCTAACTGAAGGCAGGAACTTCGTAAGCACGACCCTCTTCGGCGCGGACAACCGTGGCGAAATGATTTCGGATTATGGATCGGATGCAGACTCATTCAATAGCGGAGAAACGAAATATCAATTCCGCGCATGGGTTGAGGATATCGACGACGAGATCGACTCCAACACATCCTATAAAACACTTGGAGTAGAGGTACAGGTGTACCACTCGACAATATATCCTGGCAATGAAGTCGGCTATACGGGGGGCGCGATGCTTACAAATCAACTCGCCCTCCTAGACCCGGTTTCATGGCGTGGGCTGGCAAGCGTCTATGACGTAGAAGATGAACCAACGATTGGCGACTCACCCGACATGGATGGGAATGTCATTCACTACACAATGAACCTAACGGTTCGACTGACCTAGTAGGAGAAGCCAAATGGCTACTAAAGTAACCGACCGAATTGCATTGGGGATCGGGAAGCAAACGGACCAAGCCACGGTTCTCGCCGCTGTTGAGGATGCAACTTCCCTGATTTCGGGTGAAGCAACAGGAACAAGTGCAACTGGCATCTTCGTAAATCGCGAAGATGTCTCCTTTGGATTCACACGGATTGAATCAGACCCTCGAATGTTCGAGGACACCTACCGACCAATCGGAGGTACGTTCTACCGGGTGCAACCGACACTCAGCTTCACCATCGACGCTATCGGTGGCGGGCAGACCACGACGACCCCAGAAGCGGACGAGTTTGACCTCACGGAAGCGATGACTAGGATTCTCGCCGGTGCTGGAATAGACCAAGGAACAGGCACCGTAACCGAAACTCCATACGAGGTTTCGGCAAGTGGTATCGAATACCAATCCATGAAGCTGTGGCGCGGTAGTGCAGGCGGAACAAATGACGATGAAGCATGGGTCTTCGTTGGGTGTATCTTTGACCTATCGTGGAACTTTACGGCTGGCGAGAAGGCCACATTGGATGTGACTGTCAAAGCGGACAGCGTAATCCACCAAGGCGCAGGTGCCGAGACTCCTGTCAATGTTACGTTCCCCGGTCCCGGTAGTATCGACTATGGAACACAGGACAGCACTTCCGTCCCTGTTCTTCGTAGTGCCTCTGCGAATATCGGAGGCGATACTCGTGGCATCACCGGCGGAACGATTTCAGTTTCCAATGTCACACAAGAAGTTGGAGACTCAAACTCGGCGACTGGTATTTTGAACGAGCATACTGGACGAGTAATCGACTGGTCTGGTAACTGGTACACGGATGCAGCAGCGCCCGCTGATATCGGCTTCGACTACAAGACCCTGACTTCAAACGCTACCGACAATGTTGACATAGAGTTCAATCTCGGTTCGGCTGCCGGAGCAGGTGAAGTTGCGAACGCACTAAAGTTCACGATTCCAAATGCGCGGTTTACAGAGAACACGAAGGTTGAAGGCGGCTTGAACGTGATCCGAAGTTTGGGTGCCTATGCCGTAACAAACACGGATGGCTCGGAATCACAGTTCAAGATTGAAGGCATCTAGCAAGGACATTCGTTTTGGCTAAAGAACTAAAAGCCAAAGTACGGATAGAGGCCGACACAAAGCAAGCCACAAAATCCATAGGACGCTTCAAGCGTTCTATCCAGGGTCTTGGTGGTGCAGCATCGGGTGTCGCTACTCCATTCGTAGCTATGAAGGCTGGTATCGCCAAGCTGATGGTGCCAGTCGCAGCGGTTACTGCGGCGCTCTATACCCTAAAGAAAGCCTTCGACTTCATAAAAGAGGGCGCAATTCTGCAAACGCAGACAGAATCCCTCAAGCGAAACCTTGCCGATCAGGGACAGGCCATCGACCAATGGATGCTGAAGCTGAATGAGGCTGCGCGCAACCAAGTCTCCAACGCGGATCTAATCCAGTCGTCATCGAGGGCGATGCTACTCGGCATCCCTGCTGACCGAATGGCCGACTTGATGGAGGTTGCTTCTGCATCGGCTAATGCGATGGGCATTACCGTCAGCGAAGCGTTCCGAAGTATTGCCATCGGTGTTGGTAGGCAGTCGCCTCTCATCTTGGACAACCTCGGAATTGTCGTAAAGCTCGGTCCAGCATATGACGCATACGCTAAGAGATTAGGCACAACTTCAGAAGCTCTAACAACTCAGCAGAAGCGACTTGCGTTGTTGGAAAGCGTATTGAAGACGGGTGAAGACCGAGTAAGAAAGTTCGGAGACGCCCAGGGCGAAACGGCAAAGCTCATCAACGAGATGACGACTGCCCTTGAGAACCAGTACAACAAAGCAAAGACAGATGCAGTTGCGTTCACGGATGCAATCGTAATTGTAACGAATCATCTGAAGGATCAGGCTTCGGATGCGTTGCCGGAGGTTTCTCATGCGTTAGAGGTATTCAACGACCACGTATACTCTAACCTCGATTTGGTAAGGGACTTGAAAGGTTTCCTCGGTGGTATGGGAGATGCGTTTCGAGGCTTCGCAACTGGCCTTTCAGAAGCAGAGGTCGAACAGAAGAAACTCAACGAGGCATCTGAAAATTACTCCCATGAGTTAGCGGTGATGACTGATGCGCTACTGAAAGGAAGGAGCACATCAGACGGGTTCGCTTCCTCATTGGAATACATTCTAGGGAAGGAACGACTGGCTGCACTCGGTATGCTGGAGCTTTCCGATTCGTTTGTCACCGCTGAAAAAGCAGCGGCGGCGGCGCGAAAGATAATGAAGCTCCCATTTGGTCCCATCCTAGAGCCTTCGAGGCAGCTAGCGTTTGACGCCCTCACCGCTGCCATCCAGGCGACAACTAATAGTGTCAAGGAACTAATCACGGAAGAACAGAGGTTGGCTGGCACCTTCGATACATTCGAGGCGAAGGTGAATGCGCTTGGCGTGACCCTTGATTCGCAGCTAAACAAATCAATCGAGGAAAACAACGCGCTATTGCTTGAAGCGGAAGAGCGATATTACCGATCAGGTTCAGCAACAGAAGGTGCCGGAATATCGCTGGCAACGTATAACAGAATTGTTGAGCAAGTTTCCGCTTCCAACGAAGAACTAAATAAGAGCCTTGGAAGATCCTCGAATGCGTCGTCTGAAAATAGTGATTCAGTAGATGATTTGACCAACTCGTTGTACGATGAGATTGAGGCTACCAAGGAAGCAACCTCCGTGAACGAAGATCACGCCGAGGGGATAAAGAACTTGTCCAACCAGATGCGCGAACTAATATCATTGCGCGCGGCTGCGAATGCTGCGCTTGCTAGACAGAGCGGGACTGGCGGTATTCGTAGAGGACCGGAGGTCATGGCCCACGAAGCGGCTGCATGGGGAGCCCAGAGGGCTGGAGCAAGTAACGTCACGTTTATTGGAAGCGGTACGTCCGCGTCCGAGGATTGGCAGGCCATCTATGGAGGTCACGGGAGCAGGCTAGACGTTCCTCCTCAAACTGCTGCACCTGTGATGCCCTATACGGCGACCGGAGTCAATACAAGATCAGCCCGATCTGGATTTTCTACACCGGGCGTTGATTGGAACGCTATGTCAACTGACCAGAGAAAAAGATACATCGCCCTCGGTGGGAAACCGGAGCCCGCTCAGATTGGTTGGGTTGAGGTGAAGGGCTCGTAATGGCAACGAACTATTCTATTCCCAAGTTCGCCTTCTACCACCTGTTTAGAAGGTCAACGTATTGGACTTCCGACTTTTCCGACGTGGATCAGTTTCCGATTGTTGTGACCATTGGAACCGGGGACTTCGTTGCCGGGAATGCCGTCAGTTGGACGAACTATGACGCAGGTGGGTCCGTTGACTCTACCGGATCCGGTGTTGTTCTGGACTGGTTGGCTACGGACGGAGATATTTTGACTCCAGCAGCCTTGTTGAAAGTGAGGGACGTTACTGGGACTAGGCCGAATAAGACTGGATCTCACCGTTCATTGTTTGTAAGCACCGGGACATCCGGTCGGAAGTACTATGATATCATTGAGAACGAAATAACTCGGGCCGACAATGGAACTTGGCAAGAAAGCGCGAACCTGACAGTCGATGACTACAATGCTGGTGCGTACTCGTTCGGTGCAGTTACAAGCAACGGTCAATCCACTAGTCCGACAGATTCGACCAATCCTACTTGGTCAATCAATTGGGTAGTTCAGTCCGTACCTGACCCATCAGGCGGGAGCGTTGAGTTTAGACCTGCCTTCATTCCAAAGTCATTGATTTTTGCACCGGGACACGGTGGCCTTGACGACATGGTTGTATACATGGGGTTCTCCAAGCTGACCGGATCAGTTGTTTCGGACACGACTTATTCTTCGACTGAGACTGTCGGGACAGTCAATTCGGAAGACGCAGTAGTTATCGACTTCAATTGGATGGCAGATTCCAACTACGAAGACAAGAACTATTTCAGCGTCTTCTTCGTTAGGTCTGGAGATCCTTGGAACGATGACCCCCCTTTTTTGACAGAGATTGTTGGCACAAGGATCATAACTCCGACCAGAGGCCCGGTAGCTAATTGGCAGCACACAGAAGACGCCAACGCGGTCGTGCTAAAGAGCAAAACCGGAACCGCGACGATGTGGGTTCAAGGCAAGTCATTGCGTCGATGGAGCTTGGTCTATGACAAGTTGGCAAATGATACAGGCTCAGATAACCCAACGACAAACGAGCCCGCCGGTTGGAACCTAGAGCCGACCAACGGTACGAGCGGAAACGGAAGTGACCCCTACAAAGACGAATGGATCATCCATGACTTGATGGATGGAACTGGCGCTGGGATTCATCCGTTCTGGTTTTATCCACCGAACGGTGGTGGCTGGGTATTCGTCAGGGTTGATAACGTCGTTGACGTAAGAAACGACTTCCCGGCACCCGGAGTAAAGACTACAGACCAAGTTCGACTTGATTTGGTTGAGGTTATCGGATGAAGGTCTTGAGTCTCCTCGCTAATACCAACATCAAAAACCGTGTTCAAACATTTGTCAATGACATTCGTTTGGACTTCATTGGTAAAAGTATCGTCTACGGCGACCTACAGCCACTACCTTGGGGAATGCTCTTCGCAGGGTCTTTCCTTGGACCAAGTGGAAAGTCACCGATTGTCAACGACGTATCATTCAACCCAATTCTACAGGAGTGCAAAGATGGAGCGAGTGTATTTCCATTCCTAATGGACTTTTCGTATCCAGAGTTAGAGATGAACCATTTGCCTGACCCGGCATCAGCGGACGGGATCAGGGCCTCCATGTTTTTCGTTTTCTCCAATTCCTTGTTGGGTAATGAGCAGACCCTATTTGAGTTCCTAAATTCGAGACTCACGATGCAGGCCAAAATGCTTCCATCGGTTCACCAAAATCAAAGAGTCCTTGATGTTGGCGCTGATATAGCCCTCTATTCCAGAACGTATCTTCCAGAAACTCTAACCATGAGGAAATGGAATCTCAATAATTACAACGACACTCGCTACCAAGGTAGACTTCCACCGAACGCCCTTCCCGAAAATGCGCCTGACTACAATACGATTCTCATAGATGGGGAACCACAGTCGGGCTGGAATTGGATCTTCTCTGAGATACAAGACCACTGGTTCACCGGAAGAATCGCGTCCATTGACGCAGTAGACGAAACGATCACAGTCACAGCGACAAATCAGCTTGACTCGTTTGTCTGGCCGAGAATACCGGATGTTTCTAAATACGGATTTAGAATCTATCCTGAGTCCAGAGGAGAGCGCATACCGATTATCTATGGTGAGTGCAAGGGCTACGAAGTTCCGATCATACACGCCCCTTGGAGTGGCAAGCTCGCTACTTCAATCAACGACGATGAAGATGCAAACATATTTTTCTCCCCTCCATTTGAAGGAATAGTATTTGGCGACTTGGCCTTTTGGATTGGCGGCGAGAGGATCACTGCTTATTCGATAGATTACGCATCAGGGAAGGTCTCAGTTTCTGCCAGAGGACCGGCTGACGGAAGTGCTGGTTCAAGAACCTTTCACTCAGCCGGTGAGCAAATCTACCAAGAGGGAGAGATTCGCATTGCCGCTGGCGACTACGAAACAGATCAAATAACCGCCCTCTATGTCGTCGCAAACGAATCTGAAAAGCCTGTTCGTATCGCAGAAGAACATTATTCATCGAATAAGATTGCCGCTAGTGCCTCATCTATCGGCATAGGCATGACTCAAATTTACATAGGTACGAACCAGTTCAAGGATATTGTCAGTGACTACCAAATAGCGGTCATGTCGAGGCAGCCGGGGCTCAAGAACAGCGAGACAGGTAGTGGCCTAGATACATTCGACACGGGATGGCGACTAGTGGATTATGGCGCAGGGACTTTCGACCTCCAGCCACTCCTAGGTGGCTGGGGGATGTCCCGGTGGGATATGTACGTTCGCGTTGACATAACCGTCTCTTCTGGTCAGGTTGGGTATTACCTGTATCACTACACTAAGCCGTGGGCTCAGGACGGTCCAGATCCTATAGATTGGGAAAATTCAGACAGTATTGAGTACTCTTGGCGGCAGAACGGAGTTGCTCGTTGGGACAACCTCGTTGGCTATTCCGTCGAGAAGGACTCAGACGAAACTATTCAAAGAATGGGTATGCGATACCCGTCAACTGCATCTGGATATGATTGGTCAACGCTTGACGGGGCTGGCACCACTACGTCCGAGCATCCAAGCTCCACCGGTATCCATCCTACATATTTTCTAAATTCTTACGGTGGCTCATTACCGGGCTGGCATTCGCACAACGGCAAGTCGTGGGGTGACCGCTTCAATTATCCTCCCGCCTCAGGCATTACTTGGGACAATCTACAGGATGATTATATTGGATCAGTTTCTCATAGCTTGACCTTTGAATGTTCGTTTATGTCTACAAATCTTTGGTATATGACATTCAATGTCTATTGCTTCGGTGGTCAGTCTGTTTGGTGGAACTACAGTCCAATGAAGCAAGTAGGATCAGTTACATTCGTGAACCCAACTGCCGGAGTATCTCCAGCTGTCGCGGGAGACATTGAGCCAGAGACAATCAATTGGCGGCCTGACCCATTGTATGGCGCTCGTTTCTATAATATGACGTGGTATGACAGCGACGAACAAGTAAAAGGCGTGGACAAGGATTGGGAAACTTGGGAATCACCTAACTTCGCGATTCTCCCCGGAAAAGCTGTCAAGTATTCCGAAGGCGACGGATCGGAGCCAGCGTGGGAGATAAACCTTGTCGAAGACAACACGCAAGAAAATACACGCGGCGCGTACTTCATTGAGCAAGAGATCGAATATCAAGAGGAATCGGCTCCGTCACTTGAAGGAGCGGAAGTCTCAAGTTATTTAGGTGCAATCACCTCACCCTCTTACACTCAGGATTGGCCGTGGAACATAGTTCCACAGTATTCGTTTTTGGGGGATAGGTTAGATGGCATCTACGCTGAATGGCGGAACCAGTTTGAGCTTATAGCTAACTCGTCTGGTTTTACATTCAATGTTTTGAACGAACCCGGATGGACGGGGCCGCCAGAGGCTACGGGCCAAGCTCAGAAGGGTTGTATGGCTAGAGTAGTCGCTAGCTCCAAGGGTGCTTTTCTGAGATTCCCATATCCAATTGCGATTGGTGGTGAGTTTCGCCCCTCCTCTAGCAATGCGACAGCAGGACTTGACTCGACTGAAACGCCAGTCGCAGTATCAAGAATAGAAATGATAGTGGAATGCACTGATCCCGGCGAATACATCTATGATTTCACGTTTTCAATTAGCCCTAAGTCTATCTCTAACAACCCGTTTACCGCAGCACTTCCTAGTCAGACAGTGCATCTTTTCAATAGGCCTAGGGTTCCTATAGATGACTACCTCGACAGCCCATTCGTTACATATAACTACGACAGTCAGGAATCTATAGACGTATTCCCCGGCAACGTAGAAATAGGTATCGCATCACCTGAGGAGGGTGAATACCATCAGGATAGAATAAAGTATGCCGTGATTATGACTCAAACACTGAGCAGCGAAATGACCACGGAGTATGCAAACATCTGGGCTGGAGTCAGGTCAAGTTATCCCGCGCTAAAGATAGGAGCCTACTCCTGTACTGACCGTCCGTCATTTACAGTCAAATTCAAACTTTACTACCGAACAGAGCAGTCCGTAACTACTGATCCCCCCGTAGGTGGTGGTGGTCAAACTGGTGATATCCCCGTGGACGGAGCAATCCAAGCGCATCCGGGGGCGTTGGGACTCAAGTTCTTCGCAGACGGCATTGGTCCTCGCGCTGCAAAGGGAACTTCTACTACGGACGTTGTAAACGACATCCAAGCCTACGATGACAAGAATCACGGTGGCGATGTAGCTGGCGGCGCAGTCGGGTCAATACTTCAGAATCCGACAGACATCATAAAAAGGTGGATTGCTAAGTCGCCCAGATCCTACGACTACTTCAATGGTCCTGCCGGTGACTCTTCTGGCGTTTTCAAATTTCAATTGTTTGACGTTGACTACTCAAACATACAGACCTCAGCGAACAATCTAAACGCTCACTATCGAAGGTTTATCGGTGGAACCAACAGCGCTGGGACAATTCAATGGTCAAATGATGCGTACAGGTTTGGCTTCGACGCCAGAACGCTTGGGTCCGACTGGGAGTCCGTGCTGTCGAGGCTTGGCTACGAATGTAGAACCAACATCATTAGGACTACCGGCTCTGGTCGTATAGCTGAAAATAAGTTTGGTATGCCGTTCAAACTGCTAGCGGCTGGACTTGACCCGACCGGGACGGAAGATGCTGATGCCTCGACGGAGTATCAATGGCCCGACGTGTCACAGGCAATTACAGTAGACAAGATCCTGTCCTTCAGTATTACCGAGAAGGATGCGTCAGATATTGCCAATAAATTGACGGTCAATTACGACACAAATTACGCATCGAGTTACGCTAGTGACTTTGAGGACGTAAGGAATTTCCAGAAGGTCAGCGTGACTGACGTTTTTGGAAATAAATTTCTAGATCAAGACTTCGGGGCTGATAGCACCAACGCACAAGCATCGGCTTTGACCCTGAGCAATTGCACGGCAACCGATGAAACTACTGACACGGCAGGGCTTGGACTTCCCGGTGATGTCACCGTCGTTCGAATAGTTCAAACGGGATCTGATCCGTCTGTTGCATGGGAATTTCTTGGCATCAATGGAGGCACTTCAATAGACGCGATCACCTTCAAAATGAGAAGGACTACAACGGCTGTGGTAGACGAGCCATTTTCTGATTTCCTAGGGAAACTTGAATTTGGGTCCGAAGACTACCCCGCGTTTTCAGGCTCCCCCGCCATTCTTTATTCTGACTATTACGGAACCGACCCGAGCGCAGGAAACATTGGATCGTTCTATATCACTTTTGACTTGAACAACCCGCCCGAAGTGCAAACGCCTACCTACGATTGGTCAACATTCAAGACGGCAATCCAAGACAGCACCGACATTATAGACTCACTACGCTTCACGATTGACGGAACGGCGACTGCGTTTCCTTCTACATGGGACATTTTCAGCGCATCAATTCACTCTAGAGCAGGGATCGGAATACTTGACTCACAAGAAAAGTATGGAGTGGTCCCCCGAAATGAATACCTTCTAGCTCAGCGAAGTACCGACGCCGTGACTGACTGGCGAAGGTATATCGAAAAAGAATACGCGAGGGATGCCCGAATCGTCAGGGCCGTTTTGGAACTAAGAACCGGGATGACTATTGAGCTTGGCGACATCGTGACGATTGACATACCCAAGTCATCTAAGGACGAGGCCACGACTCCGGTTGCGTCAACCATAACCATCAGAATTATCGCTTGGGGTCGAGACGATACTGGATGCCAAATCGTTGGGGTGGAGACATGAGCGAGGTAGTCATGCCTGAGTATGATGCCGCTACCCATGCGCCACTTGAAATTTGGCTTGAAGGCAATTCGTTTATCTCAAACGGTCAACTAATGGCAGAGTTTGAAGTCGGGTCTATTGATTACATCCCCGGAGGTGGCGGGTGGAGCATGGTCCCAGGCAACTCAGCGCGAGTTGTTTTCCAAGCTGACAGCAACGGGTCTTTCAGGACACCATCCACCATGAGTCGGATGCTCAAATCCAGCGTAGACGTAAAGCTATTTTCCGTTGGTTCGGGCAGCAGGAAAGAACTAGACAACTGCACTATCTCACTCTAGGCGAAAATGATTTACCTAGGCAATGCCGACGCGGTGGCTGGAGAAATTCCAGACATCCCGACTAGGTGCATCGCTGATGGGTACCCGAACAAGATCACCGGGTT
>Ga0066376_10005590_pt1 | contig 10612 bp, 14 predicted proteins | sample Knorr_S15_td_Bot_FD_77009 | JGI IMG/M metagenome (GOLD analysis project Ga0066376, IMG submission 77009) | Marine microbial communities from Southern Atlantic Ocean transect - Knorr_S15_td_Bottom_ad_5009_LV_A | ecosystem: Environmental > Aquatic > Marine > Oceanic | place: Southern Atlantic... | reverse complement strand
TTCGGACGACGCCGAGGAAAGCTCTGCAGAGGATGCTGCCGATAAGAAAGAGGAGAGCTGAGCATGGCCAGATATTTTCGACGCAAGAAGTTTTGCCGCTTCACCGCCGAAGGGGTCGAGGAGATCGATTACAAGGATCTGACGACGCTGAAGGCGTATGTCACCGAGACGGGAAAGATCGTCCCGAGTCGTATTACCGGCACGCGCGCCCACTACCAGCGCCAACTGGCGACTGCTATCAAACGCGCTCGCTTCCTCGCATTGTTGCCCTATACCGATCAGCACTAACCAGGACGCTCCGCGCGAGCGGCCCATCCTGATGAAGCTCTTCGTACAATGGATGCTGGCTCGGCGATATCGGTTGGTTCTGGTCGCCATCGCCGCCGCGCCGCTACTTCCGGTCATCACGGCCGCGCTGCTGACGCTGGAGACCATCCGCCGGGGGGCCGTTCAGGGTAGTTACAGCGCACTGGCCGGCATCGCCGGCATTGTGGTTCTCGCTGCGTTTGCGGGAACCGACACAGATACTCTGGCTCTTGTCGGTTCACTGGCTTTGTTCGCCGGTGTCGCCATGGGCGGACTCGTCCGCTCGACGAACTCCCTGGCGCTGGCATTTCAGGGGAGCCTGCTGCTGTGCTTAGTCGGTGTCGTCGGTGCGAGTCTGGTGTGGCCGGATCCAAGCGTGTTGATCGGCGGCGCGATCGAACAATTCGTCGAGGTTTTTCGGGCCAGCGGCGCGAACGAAGCGCAACTGGCGATCTTGCGTAGCTGGGATAGGTTGTTCTTCGGCCTGTTGGCCGCAGCCGCATTTTCGCAACTTGCGGCCGCGCTGATGCTGGCGTACTGGTGGGACTCCTTCGGCGAGCCCGATGGGCGATTCGGACGGGAGTTTCGGAACTTAAAACTCGGCCGAGTACTGGGCATTCCCGCTACGCTGCTGATGGCGAGTAGCCTGGTGTTAAACGCGCCACTGGTACAGAATCTGTTTCCTTTGGCTCTATTCGGGTTCTGGTTTCAGGGTCTCGCGGTGGGTCATGCTTGGGCGCGAGCGAAACGCTGGCATTCTGCGGTATTGGGTGTCATGTATGTGTTATTGATTACCCCGCTGACGGGCCTGGTTATTCTGGCTGTCGGCTCGGTGGGTTTGGTAGACAACTGGTTCGATTTGCGGGCGCCATTGCGACCGATGACCTGACAGGAGTAAGTAGGACATGGAAATTATCTTATTGGAGAAGATAGATAACGTGGGAGGCATCGGCGACAAAGTGGCCGTCAAGCCCGGATACGCCAGAAACTATCTGATCCCCCAGGGTAAGGCGACGCTTGCGACGCCGGAAAATATCGCAAAATTCGAGGCCCGCCGTTCAGAAATAGAGGCAAAGGCCCATACTGAATTGGAGGCGGCCCAAGCGCGCGCCGGGCGAATCGAAGGCCAGGTCCTCCGCGTCAGAGCAAACGCAGGCCCGGAAGGCAAACTGTTCGGCTCGGTTGGTACGCCGGATATCGCCGAGGCGTGCCAAGCGCTCGGATTTGACGTCGAACGCAGCGAAATCCGCTTGGCCAATGGGCCGCTACGTTTCGTGGGCGAGCACCAGATCGAACTTCACTTTCGTACGGATGTAAACGTGCCCGTGACCGTCGTCGTAGAAGCCCAAGGGGGCGAAGCGTGGGTTGACGACGAGGATCAATCGGATACGACCGAGTCCTCTGAATCTGCGGAGTCGACTGAACCCGAAGGCGCGGAAGAAAAGGACGACACGTAAACGACTCTTGGGCGCGAACCGAATATGCTAAGCTCGTAGAAAACAGAGTTAGAAGCAAATGGTCGAAGCGTTCGCAACAAAAAACACGATTCCTGGCTCGGCGGCGGCGCTGCGACTCCCTCCCCACTCTACGGAGGCAGAGCAGTCGTTGCTCGGCGGCCTGATGCTGGATCAGCGCGCCTGGGATCAGGTTGCGGACGCAGTCGGATCTAACGACTTCTATCGGCACGACCATAAGCTGATATTCGAGGCGGTGAGTACGCTAACCTCGCGCGATCAGCCGGCGGACGCCGTCACCGTCGGCGAGCAGTTGGAGCGGGAAGGCGAACTCGCAGCGGCCGGCGGGTTGGACTACCTGGCTCAGCTCGTCCAGGAGACGCCGAGCGCCGCCAATATCCGCGCCTATGCCGAGATTGTGCGTCAACGCGCCATGCTCAGAGAACTGATACAAGCCGGCGGTGACATCGCGGCCAGTGCTCATGAGAGTGAGGGGCGGCAGGTAGAGGAACTCGTCGATCTCGCCGAGAAAAAAATCTTCGACATCGCAGAGCGTGGACAACGCACCGGCCAGGGCTTTAGGGAGCTCAAACACGTCGTCCCGCACTCGATAGACCGCCTCGATAAGCTATACCATTCCAAGGGCGACATTAGCGGAATCTCGACCGGGTTTAAGAAGTTGGATGAGATGACCGCCGGCCTGCAGCGTGGCGATCTAATCGTAGTCGCCGGTCGTCCGTCGATGGGGAAGACTGCTTTAGCTATCAATATTGCGGAAAACGCTGCGATCGGACAAAAAATTCCGGCGGCAATCTTCAGTATGGAGATGTCCGCAGAGCAGCTCACTTTTCGAATGATCGGTTCTCTCGGTAGCGTCAATCAGTCTCATTTGCGAACTGGTAATCTAACCGATGACGATTGGCCGAGAATAAACTCTGCGGTCGCAATGATGACCGATGCGCCGATTTTTATTGACGACGCGCCTTCGCTAACGCCAACTGAGGTTCGCGCTCGCGCACGGCGGCTGAAACGCAAACACAATCTCGGGCTCATCGTCGTCGATTACTTGCAACTCATGCAGGTAGCGGGTACGAGTGAAAACCGTGCGACCGAAATATCGGAGATATCGCGATCTCTCAAAGCGCTCGCCAGGGAACTCGATGTAGCTGTCATTGCGTTGTCGCAGCTCAATCGCAGCGTGGAACAACGCACCGACAGACGTCCGGTCTTGTCCGACTTGAGGGAATCAGGAGCGATCGAGCAGGACGCCGATGTGATTATCTTTATCTACCGAGACGAAGTGTACGATAAGGAAACACCGAAGAAGGGTATCGCCGACATCATTATCGGCAAGCAGAGAAATGGGCCGATCGGCGATTTTCTGCTCACGTTTAAGGGTGAGCACACGAGATTCGACAATTACGTGCCGGACAATTACGGCGAAGGTGTCTTCAGCTAACGCGACCGCTGCTGGGATAGAAAGAATCCCATCTTCACGCCGGCGAGTTCAGTTACATCATTATCCGATAGTTTACTTACCTGAGCGCCGATGTCCTGCCCGTTGACCAGCGGGAATTTATTCTGCTTACCGCCTTCTACGTGAACAATGTAGAAGCCTTCAGCGCGATACTGCTGGCTAAGGCCAGCGACGGGACGGGAGCTCGGTCGCTAATGAGAGGGCGCTCATGACGTATGACGCCGTCGAAGTCCGGCTCCAGCCACAGATAGCCGCCCCGAGCCCAGCCAGGTCTCACGCAGGAGCGGGGAGCCGACGGGGGCTGTTGCTGTAGGTCCCAGGGTATCTCTGCCCACTTCCTCGCTCGGCGGGTGCACGACCGTACTGATCAGCAGCCGAGCATTCTGTTCGTCGGCGATACGGGCCAGCACTTGATAGCTAGCCGATTCGTCTAGAGTGACGATGACAATTTCATCGGGCGCACGCGGCGGCGACACCCTGGACCACAGGTCGTAGAGCATGCGGTCCGCGCGCTGCACAAGTGCCAGCGGCGGCAGACTCAACGAGCCCATGGCCAGAAGACCCACGAGCAGCGTCAGGGCTAGAGAACTGTGAGTTTTCGCGTTGCTGGCCATCATCTATCCGTTCGAGACCAAAAGTATGCCAGCTCACCGCAACTCTCCCTGTGACCTATACCCGTTTTCGAGGTGACAAACCCGTCGCTCGCCCAGATTTGCGGACCGGCTGTGACCCCGGCAGGTGCTATCCTGCAGCTATGGCCAAGACGAAGAGGATTTTCACCTGTGACGGTTGTGGCGCCCAACATCTGAAATGGCAGGGACAATGCCCGGATTGTGGCGCCTGGAACGCCCTGTCGGAGAGTCGAGCTATCGGCCGAGGAGACCGCGTGCGAGCCGCAAAGGCCAGCGATTCGCCGATGACACGCCTCGATCTACTGGATGCGACCGATGTCGAACGTATTGGCAGCGGTTTAGCCGAACTCGATCGCGTTCTTGGCGGCGGCCTCGTGCCTGGGTCGGTTGTGCTGATCGGTGGCGATCCGGGGATTGGCAAATCAACGCTGCTCCTGAGCGCAGCCGCGAAGATCAGTGCCTCTCGACGGACCTGCTACGTGACCGGTGAGGAATCTCTGGATCAGATCGCGCTGCGAGCCGTACGTCTGGCAGTCAGTGAGGCGTCGGTGGATCTGCTGGCCGACACGAGCGTCGAGTCCATTGTCAGCCAGCTAGAAGCCAAACCTCCGAGCGTATTGGTAATCGACTCCATCCAGGCGCTTTACAGCGAGCAGCTGGAGTCGGCGCCGGGCTCGGTCAGCCAGTTGCGAGAGTGCACGGCCCAATTAGTGCGCTTTGCGAAGAGTCGCGGCGTAGCGACGTTACTCGTGGGCCATGTGACGAAGGAAGGTACGCTGGCGGGACCGCGAGTGCTTGAGCACATGGTGGATACCGTGCTGTATTTTCAGAGTGATCTCGGCAGCCGTTTTCGCATCATCAGGGCCGTTAAAAATCGATTCGGTGCGACCAACGAGCTGGGATTCTTCGTGATGAGCGAGCAGGGCTTCAAGGAGGTGAAGAATCCCTCGGCGATATTTCTCGCGCGTCGTACAGAGCCTGTGCCGGGCAGTATCACGCTGGTCACTCGTGAGAGTACGCGGCCGTTGCTGGTCGAGGTTCAGGCGCTCGTCGATCAGAATTCTGGCAGCCACGCGCGGCGCCTCGCTCATGGTTTGGATACGCAACGATTGGATCTGCTATTAGCCGTTCTGCATCGCCATTGCGGCATCGCGATTGGTGACAGCGACGTTTACGCGAACGTCGTCGGCGGGCTGAAGGTAACCGAAACCGCAGCGGATTTGCCGGTGACGCTGGCGTTACTGTCGAGCTTCCGTGAACGATCGTTGCCGGGAGATCTCGTCGCATTCGGCGAGATCGGCCTGACCGGCGAGGTCAGGCCGATCCCATTCGGCGAGGAACGGCTGGCAGAGGCACGCAAACACGGGTTCAAGCGGGCGCTTATCCCGAGCGCGAACCGGCCGCAGACGACGATCGACGGAATGGAATTCATTGCGGTCGAGCGGCTCAGTCAGGCGCTCGACGCGGTCTTCACGTAGTATCGCGGCCGCCTCGTCGCGATTGTTCGGCGGCGGCGCCTACGGTGGTTCGGGGGTGCTGCCGGGCACCGACACGCGGACTTTCTTAATCGCGTGTTCGCTCGTATCTAGGATCTCGATCGGGTAGCGGGCGACAGTCAGACCGGTCCCCGATTCAGGGATCGTTTCGAGCTGCTCGACGATAAGCCCGTTCAATGTCTTCGGCCCGTCCGTCGGCAAGTTCCAATTCATGAGCCGATTCAATTGACGAATATTCGAGCTGGCATCGACGACGAAGCTATTGTCGCTCTCACGAATAATCTCCGGCTCCAACGGGGCCGGGTCGGCGCCGAACTCACCGACGATTTCACGCACGATATCTTCGGTGGTGACTAAGCCTTGCACGTCACCGTATTCGTCGACGACCAACGCCACGCGGTGCTTGTGCCGCTGAAAATTCGCGAGTTGCTTGTTCAGGGGCGTGCCTTCGGGGACGAAGTAGGGTTCGAGTGTTTTCTCCATGAGTGAAGTCTCGTTCAGCGTGCCCTGCGCGAGGCTATTGTGGATCGTTCTGACCCTAAGGATACCGACAATGGTATCGATATCGTCCCGGTAAACCGGCAGGCGGCTGTAGCGGCTGTTCCGAATCAGCGCGAGATTCTTCTCCCAGGGTTCATCGAGATCGATGCCGATAATCTCCTGGCGCGGGATCATGACGTCGTCGACTGAGACATCCTCGAGATCGAGGATGCCCAACAGCATTCGTTGATGCCGAGCGGGAATCAGGGTACCGGCTTCCGAGACGATCGTTCTCAGCTCGGCGGTACTTAATGCTTGACCGTGTTCGTGTTCGTTACGAACACCGAATAAACGCAGTAACCCGTTCGCCATCAGATTGATGAGCCACACCAGAGGGTAGGCGATCTTCATCAACGGGTAGTAGATCAGCGCGGCGGGTAGCACGAGTTTGGATGGATTCCTGGCCGCGACAGTCTTCGGCGCGACTTCCGCAAAGATCAGTACGACAAACGTCAGGATCAGCATGCCGACGAAGATCGCGGCTTCGCCGCCAATTCTGATGGAGATCACGGTGACCAGTGCGGCGGCGGCGAGATTCGCCGCGTTGTTGCCAAGGAGTATGAGTCCGATTAATCGATCGGGGTGCTGCAGTAGGCTTTCGGTCAATCTAGCAGAGCGCAGGCCAGACCTCGCCCGATGCCGCAACCGGTAGCGGTTGAGACGCATGAGGGCGGTTTCTGTGCTAGAGAAAAACGCCGAGAGAAAGAGCAGACCAGTGAGTAGGGCGAATAATAGCCCTAAAGGAACATCGTCACTCAAATACGGTGACCCTCCTGTTACCAGTGATGGTCCATAGAGTGGACGAATGCTAGAGGGAGTGTCAAGGATTTCGTACGACGATCTGATAACTAAGCGATTGTCCGCGGATTTTCTGGCCATGTTAGGCTGCGCGATCTCCATCATTCAGGCCGCTACCGACCGCGATGCTTCCTCCCTCTCCGAACGATTAAGCGAAGCCATCGCCCGGGTGACCAGCCGCGGCCGGATCACCGAGGACAATATTCGCCATACCGTGCGGCAGATCCGCATGGCGCTGCTCGAGGCCGACGTCGCCCTCCCGGTCGCGAAGGCGTTTATCGAACGCGTGCGCGTCCGGGCGCTGGGCGAGGAAGTGGCGAAGAGTCTCAATCCCGGGCAGACGTTCATCAAGATCGTCCAGGACGAGCTGATCGTCGTGCTCGGCGGCGAAAATATCGAAATCGTACGCCAGGGCAGCCCGACGGTCCTGATGCTTGTGGGCCTTCAAGGCGCCGGTAAGACGACGACGGCAGCCAAGCTCGCGCGTTATCTCACCGGGGCCCGCGGCGATGACGTCTTACTGACCAGCAGCGATGTGTACCGGCCGGCGGGCCGAGAGCAATTAGCCCGGCTCGGGAAGGATCTGAGCATCGAGGTTGCCGAACCGGACGAGCAGGATCCCGTGGCGATCGCCCGTGCGGCTCTGGCGCAGGCCCGCCGCGATCGGTTCCGCTGGCTGATTGTGTGGATACGGCAGGGCGGTTGCATGTCGATACGGACATGATGGCGGAGGCTCAAGCCCTGTCCACGGTAATCGAACCCCATGAGTTCCTATTCGTCCTCGATGCCATGGCGGGGCAGGACGCCGTAAATTCCATGAAGTACTGCCGCTCGCCGGCGTGATCGCAACGAAGGCGGACGGTGACGCGCGAGGCGGCGCGATTCTGTCGGTCCGAGAGGTTACGGGCCTGCCGATCAAGCTGTTGGGTACCGGCGAGCAACTCGATGCGCTCGAACCGTTTGAGCCGCGGCGATTAGCATCGAGAATCTTTGGGATGGGGGATGTTGTGGGTCTCGTGGAGACGGGCAGCGCCACATCGATCAGGAGGTCGCGGAGCGTATGGCCACGAAGGTGAAGCGTGGCCGGCGTCTGAATCTGGAGGATTTCAGGGCGCAGCCCGAACAATTGCGCAATATGGGTGGTATCGGGGCGTTGCTGGACAAGATTCCCGGTATGGACCCCGCGGCCGTCGGCGCAGCTCAAAGCGGCATGGATGACAGCCAGATCCGGCGCCAGATGGGCATCATCGACTCAATGACCGTAGCGGAACGCAGGCGGCCAGAACTCATCAACGGCTCGCGAAAACGGCGGATCGCGAGCGGGGCAGGCCTTGCGATTCAAGACGTTAACCGCCTTCTGAAGCAGCACCGGCAGCTCGCCAAGACCATGAAACGGGTTGGGCCAAGGAGGGGGAATCGAGAAGCTCATGGGCGGCATTCAGGGCCACTCAGGAGCCCCCCAGTCGGCCGTGGGAGCTAATTCACGGTCGCTCGGCGGTCTGTGGTTACCGCCGGCCTTCACTTCTTCAGTAAATCCGGTAGAATTCGCACCTCATTGAGCGGTCGTCCATGGCGGCCGTTTTACTTTTTGGACAGTTATTCCAGCAGGTTCCACGCTATGGTCACAATCCGTTTGTCGCGCGGTGGCGCGAAACAGCGGCCTTTTTATCACATCGTCGTGACGGACAGCCGTAATCGCCGCGACGGTCGATATATCGAGCGTTTGGGATACTTCAACCCGATCGCCGCTGGCGGCGAGCGCAAACTAAAGGTCGACCTCGAACGTGTCGACTACTGGATCTCTCACGGCGCACAACCATCCGATCGCGTTGCCAACTTAATGAAGCAGGCACGAGGCAGCGAGGCTTCGTAGTTCGGGCTTGAGCCCGCGCGAATCCGCAGTGAGCGGGCCGCCTCGAAAATTCGTGACACTGGGCCGGGTCAGTGGCGTTTACGGCGTCCACGGTTGGATCAAAGTTCATTCGTCTACCGATCCTCGCGACAGTATCGTCGGTTTCGAGACATGGATCCTGCGCAGCGGCGATGACGAACGGACGGTCGAGGTCGAGAGCGGTAGGCAGCACGGACGTACCGTGGTGGCGAAGCTTAAAAAGATCGATGACCGAGACCAGGCTACCGCCCTGGTCGGGGCCGACATTGCGGTCGAACGAGAAGCGCTGGCGCCTTGTGAGCCCGGGGAGTATTACTGGACCGACCTGGAGGGTCTGGAAGTCATCACCGTTCAGGGCAAGACCCTTGGACGGTTGGATCATCTGTTAGAGACCGGCGGCCACGATGTCATGGCGGTCGAAGGCGAGCGTCAGCGGCTGATCCCGTTCGTTCAAGGTCAAGTCGTACGGGAAGTGTGCCTCGATAAGGGCGTAATCGTTGTTGATTGGGATTCTACGTATTAGCCTGCAAACGGTTGAAAATGCTTAATATTATCGTCGTTTCTCTGCTACCGGAGATCGTCGAACCGGTCGGCCGTTATGGCGTCGTCGGGCGAGCCTGCGAACGCGGGCTGCTTCAGGTAGCGCAGATTTCGCCGCGGGATTTCGTCACTGATCCGCATCGGACAGTAGACGACCGGCCTTACGGCGGCGGGCCTGGCATGGTGCTGAAATATGAGCCGTTGCGAGATGCGATTCGTCACGCTCGCAAGGGGTTGCCGGCAGAAAGCCGCGAGTTTGTACTGAGCGCCCAGGGCCGACCCTTCGACCAGGGGTTGGCCCGGGAGCTTGCGGCAGGCCCGGGATTGCTGCTGGTTGCCGGACGATATGAGGGTGTGGACGAACGAATTCTCCCCGCTGAGGTGGAAGCGGAGCTGTCTCTGGGCGACTATGTGCTGAGTGGCGGCGAGCTCGCGGCGGCGGTCGTTATCGATACCGTCGCCAGACTGCTGCCGAATGTGCTCGGACACGAGGATTCTTCGCAAGAAGAGTCGTTTATGGCTGGACTACTGGAATATCCTCAGTACACTCGCCCTGAGATTGTCGATGGGCTCGGAGTCCCGGAGGTCCTGACTCAGGGGCACCACGAGGCGATTCGGCGGTGGCGGCTGAAGCAGGCGCTAGGCAAGACGTGGCTGAGGCGGCCGCGGCTGTTAGACGACAGAAATTTAACCACCGAGGAGCAGCGGCTCCTCGAGGAATTTATTGGCGAACGAGACGAGACGCACACTACCGACATTTAAGGATGAAGCTATGTCCAAACTAATTAACGACATTGAGCAAGAGCAGCTCAAATCGGACGTTCCCGACTTTTCTCCCGGCGATACGATCGTGGTCCAGGTCCGGGTCAAGGAAGGGGAGCGAGAGCGACTACAGGCCTACGAGGGTGTGGTGATCGCGAAACGTAATCGCGGGCTCAACTCGGCGTTTACCGTTCGGAAGATCTCTCACGGTGAAGGCGTAGAGAGGGTTTTTCAGACCCATAGCCCGGCAGTCGCCGACATCAAGGTCAAACGCCGTGGCGACGTGCGCCGCGCGAAACTTTACTATCTCCGTGAGCGCAGCGGTAAGTCCGCGAGGATCAGGGAAAAACTCTAACGACGAGGGCAGCTAGTCTAATGAGACACCGACGTCGTGACCGTTTCTGTTGGGGTGTCGCGCTGCTGGCTGGGCCGGCGCTGCTGTTTTGTGGCGGATGTGTCGTCTCGGTTGTCGGGGGGATGGCGTCCGACACGCTTTCCGCCGCTATCCTTAATCAAGACGATCCGGCCATCGTAAGCTCGGGGCTACCGGCCTACCTGCTCGTCGTCGATGGATTCATTATTCAGAGCCCGGACAACGCCGGACTCCTATCCGCCGGCGCACAGTTGTTCGCGCTCTATGGTTCCCGATTCGCGGAAGACGCTGCCCATGGGCTCGTGCTCACGGCAAAAAGCCGGCGTTACGGTGCACGAGCAAT
>Ga0066376_10005586_pt1 | contig 10615 bp, 11 predicted proteins | sample Knorr_S15_td_Bot_FD_77009 | JGI IMG/M metagenome (GOLD analysis project Ga0066376, IMG submission 77009) | Marine microbial communities from Southern Atlantic Ocean transect - Knorr_S15_td_Bottom_ad_5009_LV_A | ecosystem: Environmental > Aquatic > Marine > Oceanic | place: Southern Atlantic... | reverse complement strand
GATGAGTGCCGGCATTGAGGTCAGGAGGCTCAAATTCGCCAGTCATCGAGATCTTCACCTTGTTTGCCATCAATGTGCTCTTTCCTGACCCCTGGAACCCTGCAACAATTATCAGAGAGTCGATCCGAGCAGGGCACCTCTCGTCATTCGAACTCTGAAGCTCGGCCATTGACAAACCCTAGTTGTGGAGTGGGACCCAGTCGAAATGCTCGTCGTCAACACGTAGTCACCGGAGAAGTTGAAGCAATGTCAAGAACTCGATGGGGGTGGTTTGCCGCCGCTCGCGAAGCTCCGTGAGGTTGATGGGGTGCTACTTCTCCTCAAGACGACTACCTCGCGACACACTTAACAATGTTCATCCGTGCAACCTTATTTCGCAATAGCGCTCTGGGGGAGCCTCCCGCCCGCGGCAAGGGATCGATTCCCACCTTCTTCAAGTACAGCCTCGCAGATTCGAGCCTTCTTTCAGCCTGACGAGAAGCGGGCATCAGGCATTTCGAGAGGGGGTTTCTATGTCTCGTAGTCTGCCTTCCCGCCCGAGCCTGTCCCAGCTCAAGAAGCAAGCCAAGAGCTTGCATCGCGCCCTCCATGAACGAGATCCGCAGGCGCTGGCTCGCGTGGCCGAACACCATCCCGCCTGTGCCGCCATCGACGAAGTAACGGCGCAGTCGTGGACCCTTCGCGATGCCCAACTGACGCTGGCGCGAGAGTACGGATCGGACGACTGGCAAGACCTCTGTACCCGGGTCGATAATCAGTCGAACAAGCAGTCTCTCGCTGAAATGCGGGAGGAGAACCGCCGACGACAGACGAGCTCACCCGAGGAGATCGCTCGGATCGTGAGGAGCGCTTGCGGCAGCGCACTGCGTCACAGCGAGCGAATACTGCGCGACTTCTCGTGTGAGGTGCACAAAGTTACGACGGAGGATGGTCAACAGGTCGTCTACAAGGCGAACTGGCACAACAAAGGACCTCGCTTCGAGAACGAGCGCTGGGCTCTGGAGCAGTGTGCGCGTGTCGGCGTCCCGGCGCCGCGGATGCTGCACCTGGAGCACGATCTGCCCGGCTATCCCAAGCGCTCCGCCAGCGTACTTTCATTCATCGAAGGGACCTCCCTGGAGGAGCTGGTCAGGACCGGACAGATCGACGACGTCGAGTTCCGAGAGCTCCTCTTGCAGGCTGGGGAACTCTGCGCCCGGCTGCACTCAGTGCAAACTACAGGATTCGGCCCTCTGGATGGACAGGGGCGCGGCCCGTTCCCCGACTGGCGATCATGCTACGTAGGGCGAATCGATCTCGAACGGTAGCGGCAGGCCGCCCAGAATGTCGGGATCGACTGGAGCCAAGTCGAGGAGGTGCTGGAACTATTAGAGCGTGGGGCTACCGTCGGTGAAGGGATCACACCCTCGCTGTGCCATGGGTGTTTCGTTCTGAAGCACATCTTCGTCGACCAGGGGGTTATCTCGGGCGTCCTCGACTTCGAGCACTGCGAAGGCGGCGATCCAGCCACCGAAGTCGCCTGGTGTAACGATTACCTCACCAGTATGTGGGATGGGTTCACCGGGGAAACATCGATCCCGGTGCCGGTCACACCCTTGATCACGGGATACCGACGACGGACTGACCTGGATGACGCCTTTTGGGAGCGGGCGCAGTGGAATCAGCAGGTGGGCTTTCTTCTGGGCTTGGCCTATCACGGCGACAGCGACGTGGACATGGCGGGGGCGATGCCCTTCCTGAAGGCGTGGTTCGAGAAGCGGTACGAGCTCTCCTGGCCAACTCACGATTAATGGGAAATGCAGTGTCCTTGGAGGCCTACCCGGCCAGTCACCGATTCACGTTCATGTCATCTGTGCTGACGGGGAGGCCAAATTCTGGTTAGAACCGGATATGGACCTGGCGAGGAACTACCGGCTGAGCAGCTCACAGCTACGGGAGATCCGGAAAATCATCGAAAGGCACGACAATGGATCAAGAGTCCGGTGTTCAAAGCCCCTCGACAATTTGCCAAGCTGCGGGAGTTGGCGCGGCCGGATACCGGAGTCGGTATCGAGATCTTCACGGGCGTAACGCCAGGCCTATCGAAAATACTGCCCATAGGCACCCACCGTGAGGGCGATGCCCTCCGCGCTCAGAGGTCGAGATCTGTTTGGGAGGCCGGTCTGCGCCGGTGTCGCGTGCCTCAGTACTCAGAACGGTCACAGACTGCATTGGCTCCTCTTCTGATGAGACATCGCGCTCACATGCAACGATGGGGGTGTCGTCGGACTAAAAAAGCCGAGCCCACCGCTGCCTACAGTTCTGGCTTGGTTACGCGGAATCTGGAGCGCTGGGTGATGCTTGCTTCAGACTGGCCGATCGCCGTCAAAAAACTGCTCTCGGTCGGCCGGTGATACCAGCAGGCTTGCCGCGACCCGGCGCGTTCGGCTCATTTTTCTCGCAGTTATCGCTGGGCCACCGATTTCCCGAGATTATAGGTGAAGTGGAGGATCGCCTCCAGACGCCAGAAACGGCATGAACCGCCCGAATTCATGAAAAGGAGAGCATGTGGAGCGCTACATCGCCATAGATAATGTCTGCGCCTGGCCAAACCTGACGGTGCTGCCTGACGGTACTCTGGCGGTGGCGATCTACAACCAACCGATCCACGGCCACTGGCGCGGGGATGTGGAAGTGTGGGTGAGTTCCGACGACGGACGATTGTGGGAGAAACGGGGCGCCGCGGCACTCGGGGAGCCGCCGGGGAATCGTATGGACGTCTCCGCCGGCTGTGCCGCCAACGGCGATTTGATCGTCATCAGCTCAGGGTGGTCGCCCGTTCTGCAGCCGGGCACCTACGAGCCTGATTTCAGGTTCCACGGCCGCAAGATCCTGGACGCGCGGGTCTGTCGCTCCACTGACGGCGGACGCACGTGGGAACGGGCGGACGCCGTGCCCCTGCCAGACGAGGCCGACTCCTGGTGCATCCCTTTCGGCGACATTGTCGAAGGTCGCAATGGCCTGGCGTCGCCGTTCTACTCAGGACCTGCGGACGATTCGCGTAACACGGCCTGGATGTTACGCTCCGACGATGATGGTCGCACCTGGGGTGATGGCAGCATCATTGCCGCTGATGATTTCAATGAAACGGCCATTCTGCACTTGGGAGCGGGGCGTTGGCTGGCGGCGTGCCGCACGTACCTGGACGCGCACATGCAGCTGTTCGCCTCCGATGACGACGGCCGCAGTTGGCAGGACCGAGGTCCGCTCACCCTGCCCGCGCAGTGTCCGGCGCACTTTACCCGACTGGCCGACGGTCGGATCCTGTTCACGTACGGAATCCGCAACCTGGGCTTACGCGGTGTCGGCCTGCGCTTCAGCGACGATGAGGGCAACAGCTGGTCAGCTCCGCGCGTTCTCTTGAGCTACGAGGGCGCTACCGACGGCGGCTATCCATCCAGCAGCCAATGCGAGGACGGTACGATCGTCACGGTGTACTACAGCAACAGAATTCCTGATCACCACCGCTACCACATGGGCGTGGCCCGCTGGCTGCCGGCAGAATGATAATCAGCGACAACAGGAAAGCATTGAGGATCGAGAGGCGCCTCATTCGCCGTCGGGAGTTTCCGCCTGCCGGGTTCTGATTGACCCCACGCTCAGGACTTCCTATCCTACGCGATGCGTGCCCAGGGCGCGTTCGAGTCCGCGTAAAGCGACAGAGACGCGATCCGATATCTCCAGGTCGACCGGCCTCTGGCTGGGGCGACCTCCGCCACGTTCGCCCCCGTCGTCGCCGACGCGTGGCAAGAGCACGGTCTGGGCAGTGCGATGTTCCACGTCGTGGTAGATGCAGCACGACGGGTCGGACGGCAGCAGGTCATCCTCATGGGTGGTGCGGGGTCCTCCTTGTCTTTCGGTCAGCAGCGGGATGCTAATTCTCTACTGCGATTCTGGAAGAGCGCAGCGCGTAGAGGTCGCCATCTTCCACTACAAAGCGCAGCCGCACTGCCTTGCCCTCCAGTCTCCGTACGCTCGCGCCTCCCCGCCATCGTATCGCACGCTCAATGTGGTCACCAATTAATGGCTCGCAGTGTGGCGGACGCGGATCAGGTCAGCAGCCGTAGTGCAAAGAACGAGGTGAGACCATGCAGGACAGCCATACCCGGACGAATGCGGGCATCAAAATTACAGCGGTGGATACATTCCTTGTGGAGGGCAACTGCTGCTTGGTGAAGATCAGCACCAATCAAGGGATCACGGGGCTGGGCGAGGGCTCGATCAGTGACAACAGGGTGGGCACGATCGCCCAGTGCATCAAGGAGTTTGAAGGGCATCTCATCGGGCAGGACCCGACGAACATCGAGTATCTCTGGCAGGGGCTATATCGCTGGAACCGCTGGCACGTCGGCGTCCTGTTCAGTACCGCGCTTAGCGCCATAGACATCGCGCTCTGGGACATTCTTGGGAAAATTGCCAACCTGCCGATTTACAAACTCCTCGGAGGCGCCGCGCGAGACAAGGTTCGCATCTACACCGGTGGAACCGGCAAATCCGGCGTCCAGTACGCCAAGAGCATCGGGTGTAATGCCATCAAGACGGGCCCGCCGGTCACCAAGGCAGACGACCGACTCACCGTTCCCATGCCCTGGGATCTTGGCCGGGCCGCAAAACAAATCGAGGAGATGCGGGTTGAGGGTGGCGATGACTTCGACATCCTCATAGACGCCCATGGCCGGTTGACGCCGACGATGGCGCTGGAATACTGCAAGGCGATCGAGCCCTACCGACCTTTCTGGGTCGAAGAACCGATGCAGGTGGAAGGGTCAAACGACGCCCTTGAGTGGCTGAGTGATCGCACGTCGGTACCGCTGTGTATGGGTGAGCGGAACTTCACGAAGTGGGGTTTCCAGGACATGATCAGCAAGCGGCTGGTGTCCTACTTGAATCCCGATGTCGTCCATTGCGGCGGCATCTCCGAGTTCAAGAAGATCGCCGCGATGGCGGAGGCCCAGTTCATTCAGGTTTCGCCCCACATCACCTATAGCAAGGTCGGAATCACCGCTGAGATCCATCTGGGTCTGAACTGCCCCAACAGCGTTATCCAGGAAATGTCGTCATATGCCGCTGAACCTCTGAAGGAATCTACGGACTGGCGAGATGACCTGTTTTTCGGGCACAGGTTTCAGATTGAGAACGGCTTCGTGTCGCTGCCGGATACCCCTGGTCTTGGACTCGATCTCAACGAGGAAGTGGCCAGGGCTCACCCTTACGAACCGAAACTTCGCGAGGAGCTCAGGTTTGAGGATGGGTCGGTTGAAGACAACTGAGAGAGAGGGAGAGAGGAACCATCGATCTAGCTTGAACTCAACGTAGGACGTCCAGAGATTCCGAACACATCATGGAAATTGAGGAAGTCGACATCAACGAAGCCGGGCACGCTTCCGGCCTCTACAACCAGATCGCTGAACCAGTGCCCTTCAGCTTCCCGGTTGACGACGACCAGTTCCGCATGGGCATAGTCTGGGATGGCGGGGATCACGGTATGCACAGATATCTGCGTGATCAGCGTGTCCTTCACTGTCGAGCGGGAAGCTCAATCGTCGGCTTCACGCACATCGCGGTCGAACACCGAGATGAAGCACGGCGCGGGGTCATCCGATTCATTGGCTTCCTACCAGGCGACCGACGGGTTGGTCAGATGCTTCTTGACGAGGCGGAACGGCAACTTCGATCAGCGGATGTGGATGTCATCATGGCCTTCGCCAGAGACTACGGGTATCCGTTCCACCTCAAGGCAACTGGCGACCTCTCCTACAGTCTCTCTCACATCGTTGGCCTGCTCGGGTCAAATGGGTACTCCTTGCCGCCACACCATCGCTATACCCTCTCTCAGGAGATTCATTTCGATTGGCCTTCCCTCAATGTGACACGACCGGAGCTTCCCGACGAGAGATTGGTCGTACAAATAGCCCGAGATGAGAGTATTTCGGACCTGCCCAAGCTGATGTTCCATCTTGAACTTGAAGGTCAGAAGGTCGGTGAATCAGAGACGTGGCCAGTGGGCCGTTGGACGACAGCCCACGGTGCCCGGGAAATGTTCGCGATGTCAATTGACATCGGCGATCAATGGCAAGGTAGAGGTTGGGGACGTTACCTCCTCACACGAGGCCTTTGGGAGATGCAACAGCTAGGTTATGATCGCGCCGTGTTGGGAACGAACCCCGAGAACTATCCGGCAGTGTCCATGTATGCGAACATGGGATTCACCATAGATGGAATGTCGTGCACTATGGTGAAGCGGTTTGTGTGACGAGGGATAAGCCGCAGCTCTCGCCTCACCTTGCCGACCAGTTCACAGAACTTCCCATGCTCCATATCGGCTATGTGCTGCCAGGCGGCTCAGCCGAGGGGGAGACCGACAGTCGATTGCGGGATGGTTCAGAAGTTTGCCGAGTCTGATCCCTCCGGAACATACCGGACGACATTCTACTTGTGGAACGGCCGTACGACTGGAAACTCGGGGCGCACACGGAGTGAGGAAGGCCTGGTGCATTCGACTCCAGCGATGTCAAAGGGAGTAAACCGATGCCAACCAGCGAAAAAGTGGGCGATGGGGTCACTAAGAGTACCTACATCCGCAGCGATGACTTGCATGCGTTTTACGCTGAGGGTCAAACCTACACCAGTGCCACCGGTAAAAGGATGATGGAGATAGCGACTTCTGAAATGCTTCACTGGGTCGAGCATCGCGACGGTGACCGAACCCTGGATGCCTGTTATGATGGAACCTGGTTAAGGGTTTCTGAAGACAATGGGGCCACCTGGGCCGACAGCGGGGAGAAGTCACTTTTTGACACGGAAATCACCGAAGAGCAGATGATGCCGGAGGGATTCAGTCTGGATCAAAAGAGCGATCGTCTCCTCCGCTTCTTCAGGGGACAAAAGGCCGACAGGGATTGCTATGGCTATATCAATCAAGGCGCCTATCGAGCCTTTTACAGCATATCAGGGGACCAGGGAGCAACCTGGTGCGAGCCGATCCAAATTGTGGATCAGAGGGAAGACTATGATGCGAACTGCTGGGGCCCCGGTTTCGAATATGGCCAGCGCGGGGGTATCATGGCCGGCAGAGAGTGCCTCTGGCTGGATGATGGGTCGCTGCTGGTGCCTTTTACGGAGTACGAAAGGCTGAACGGCAAGCCCTGGTTCTTCCGGGTGGTCTGCGCCCGCGGACACTGGCGGGAGGATGGGAGTGGGCTGGATTGGCTCTTCGGCAGCGCCATCGAGGTCCCCTTGGAGCAAGCCACTTCGGGATGTTGCGAGCCGGCCTTAACGTCACTGGGCGGCGATCGGTTGTTCGTCACCATGCGGTGCCAAGGCGGCGAAGAGCAGGGAATCTACTCCGCCAAGTATTCGGCGTTGTCGGAGGACGGAGGCATGACCTGGAGTACGCCGGAACCATTGCTCTATGATGATGGGACTGCGGTTTGGTCACCGGCTTCCTCCTCATCCTTTTATGAATCCTCCAAAACCGGCAAGACGTATTGGATCGCCAACATCCTCGATGAACCGGTCTTCGGGCAGACGCCTCGCTATCCGCTGAACCTCGCTGAATTCGACTCGAAAACGATGCGGATCGTAAAAGACTCGGTGCGGCTCATTCAGGACCGGCCGGACGATGCGCATGAACTGGTGAGGTATACCAATTTCGGGAACTACGAGGATCGAAGTACCGGGCACCTCATCATCACGCTGCCGGAACAGTACCGGCGCATGGGCTGGGATGACATGAAGAAGCCGGAGGACTTTGCGGCGGATTGTGTGAAATACACGGTGGAAATCGAGGCGTAAGCCAGGCGGATAGCGAGCTCGACGGTGAATCCAGGTCAGGCCGAAGGCTCGACACAACCATCGTGTGGTCAAAGCCAGTTGGTATCTTCCCGCTGTTCTCCGATGTTGATCGACTGCCGAAGGCCAAATACCGAGTCATGGAAGAGGTGTCTCCGATCAATCACGTGGACGGGAACTCAGCACCTACCCTGGTGAGATACAACGGTAAACTGAGCGCCGCCTACGGCACACATCATGCCAGCTTCGGCAAAGTGCTGAAGGAGAAGATGGATGCAGTGGGAGTCCGTTGTGAGGTGGTTGCAGGGGGACAGGCGATAGCCGACAGTCAAAGCAAGTCCATCGGTGGCTTCATCAAGGAAGAGTTCAAGAGTTCAGGCTGGACTAATGGATAGAAGGCCGACGTGCTGCCGTGGGATCGGACGGAGTAGCATGAGTCGTTGAGGGAATAGGAGCAATCTCGTGAGCGAGCAGACTTGGGAACGGCGAACCCTTGGAAAAACGGGCCTTGAGGTCACCGCCCTCGGTATCGGCTGCGCCTGGATCGGACACAGGGGCGGCGGCGACTATGATCCGGAAGTGGGCGTTCAGACCGTCCTGGCGGGACTGGCGGCAGGAATCAACCTCGTCGACACGTCTGACAATTACATCGCGGGGCGCAGCGAAGGCTTCGTGGGGCAAGCCCTGGAGCATTGGTTCGCACAGGGGAACCGGCGCGAGGAGCTGATCCTGTCGTCCAAGCTCTCCGTGTACCCCGGCAATCCCAATGCCTTCTCCTATGACGGCACGATGCGCGGCATCGAGAGAAGCCTCCAGGAGATGAGGACCGACTATCTGGACGTCTTTCTTGTCCACGATCCGGATAGCCTCGAGCCGGTTCTAGCCGAAGACGGGTCGATCTCCGCCCTCCACAAGCTCAAGGAGGAAGGCACGATTCGCGCCATCGGACTGGGATGCCGTCCCCACGAGTATCACCGACGCTGTGTCGAGACGGGCGAGTTCGACGTGTCGCTGACCTTCCACGACTACAGCCTGATGGTGACCACGGCCGCAGAAGGTGTGCTGCAGCCGGCGATGAAGCAGGGCGTGGGGGTGCTCAACGCCTCCATCAACGCCAGCATGGCCCGGCCCGAGTACGCCGGGCGAGTCCGGCAGCTGACGGCCTGGTGTCGTGAGCGCGATCTCGATATCGCGACCCTAAACCTGCACTACTGCCTTCGTGAGCGCCGCTTTGCGTCGATCCTGATCGGCTTCTCCTGTCCCGCGCGTGTCGAGCAGAACGCACAGGCCTACTCGACGCCGATCGACGAGGGGATCTGGGGAGAATTGGAGCGGGATTTCGGCATTCAGTTGTGAGCTGATCGCCCGATCCGTCGCGCTGATTCCCCTGCGTCCGGGACGTCAGTCACATCCAGACGGAGCGGCGCGCGAAGGCGGCGCTAGGGTTCAGAGCAGGCAGCCTCGCAAGTTTCATCAGCCCAGGTCAGGCGCTGAAGAACGGTCCGTGGATCGGGCTTGTCGAAACCGATCCTTCGCAGGACGGCGGCGATATCGCTGGGGAGTCCCCCTATATGCTCTTCAAGGGGGCGAACACCCCGTGATATCACCGTCCAGAACGTCTCGTGGTACAGTGTCTCGCCAAGTCTGACCGAATCACCCCGACTGACCAGGCGAGTGGCCTTCTGGGTCGTCATACGGTCCTGAACGTCGTCGAGGATGAAGTCCTCGCCTTGATCGCTTGCCTGCGCAAGATGGCGCCGGTAAGCAGCCAGGCCTTGGACGAGCTTCTCGGTTTCGTCGGGCCCGACGTGCCTCCAGGGGACGTCCACTTCGGGCAGACTGCCGGACTCACACACACTGCTGATGGGTATCCGGGTTGACACGGCACCAGACATGCAGAACCGGTGCAACATGGCGGCGTCGGTGACGGCGGCGATAGATGCCATTCCAGCCCCAAGCAGATCCCCTTGGGCGATCGTGCGCTCGGCCCACTGTCTCCGCTCGGCGACGTCGGAAAGAGCGCCGGCCCGAGTCGCACCCAGACCGGCTGGCGAGTCGAGCCAAGCTAGAGCTTGTCGGGCGAAGGACTCGTAGCGTCCCGTTGGGTCCCTCACGATCCCAGCCTCCCTGAGGAACCGGTAGCCCCAGGCCGATTGGCGAACTGCCGTCACCGAGGGGAGCGGATGGACGTGAATCTGGATGATCTCACCCCCAAATTCCCGATTTGCACTGTGGTCATTCTGAGCGCCGTCCACGTAAATGTTGAGGTCCAGATCGCTGTACTGGTCGGCTTCCCCACGGGCCACCGAGCCCCCAGTCGTTGAGGCCACGAAGCCAGGGGGGCTGTGTGCGTCGAGATAGGCGCGACCGACCTCGACGAGATCCACCGATCTATCCGACAATGGTGCGCCTCGATGTTTCAGGTTGTTGATCCAGGTAGAGGTAGCCGGCAGGCATGGCCGTGTCAAGCAGGTTCCAGGTAGGAGCGTGTTGCGTGATGCACCCACAGCAGGGAAGCTGTCTTTCCCATGCCTCCTCCATCTGATGGCTGGACCACCCCAGCCAACGTAGGAGATACACTACATCTTGTGTCTCCCTTGCTTAACCCGATAGTCTGATTAGATATTATTAGCAAATTATTAGCAATTATTAGTATTGATTTGATGGAAGATTCCCAGTTACACTGACACGGGCTGTAAACTCTGATTTAACAAATAGTAAGGCGAACACCATGGCTGACAGACCCAACATTCTCTTCCTGATGACCGACCAGATGCAGGGACAG
>Ga0066376_10005582_pt1 | contig 10621 bp, 9 predicted proteins | sample Knorr_S15_td_Bot_FD_77009 | JGI IMG/M metagenome (GOLD analysis project Ga0066376, IMG submission 77009) | Marine microbial communities from Southern Atlantic Ocean transect - Knorr_S15_td_Bottom_ad_5009_LV_A | ecosystem: Environmental > Aquatic > Marine > Oceanic | place: Southern Atlantic... | reverse complement strand
TGCGGCACCTGCCGAATGGGCACTGACGAGCACGCCGTTGTTGACCAGAAACTGCGCGTTCATGGGGTCGAAGGGCTGCACGTAGTGGATGCCTCCGTCATGCCAGACATCTTAAGTGGCAACTTGAATGCCCCAACTCAGATGATTGCAGAGCGAGCGGCAGACTATCTAATGGGACGGCCTCAATTGCCCGAAGAGCATGCACAGTTCCACTTTATGGAGTAATGGTCTGAGCTTCGCCTCACACACATTCAGTAATCCACATCATTCTTTGATGCAATCAGAACCACCTCGCTCACTTCGTCCAACGCGCCTATCTGTCCGGTTAAATACTCCGCCGTCACGTCATCTTTTAATGCAACATCGTAAGTCAGACTTAAACTCAAATTATCACCAGAGGGTTCCATATGAAGAAGATTTGATCGACGACAGGATGCGTCAATCGCGCCCAGATATCGGCTACTGTCACCTTCTCTTAGAAATCGAAAACGGAGAATGAACTCAGACTTATAGACGGCACCAAAATGCACCTTGTTCAGGACGATCGCGACTCCAATAACAAACGCTGTTCCCACTGCCGCCAAGAAGTAGTTACTTGTACCAGCCGCCATACCCATCGCTAAGGCCGAGAAAATAAAAGACATGTCTTTGGTGTCTTTAAGTACGGTGCGAAACCGAATAATGGATAAAGCACCCACTAACGCAAAGGCCCGTGCCAGACTGCCACCAATCACCATCATGACCAAGGCAACGATCATGGTCACAAACACGATGGTTTGCGCAAACGACTGTGAATAGGAAAGCCCGGAATGGGTAAATCGGTAGACCACTGAAAGCATGATCCCAATCACCAAACCCACAACAATATTGATCACAATTTCCGGATTGGAATAGTTGAGCAAATTCCCTTCCGGTGTTAGTAATACCGTACCCATATCCACTCTCTTAATATTTAATGTTCATCATAGGCCAATCCCAACGTTTCCATACCAGCCACAATCTTAGAGATTGAGATGCGGCGAAGTTCGTGAGTCTGGATGACTCTGTGGAACCACGATGGTAAATGATGTCGGAATTTGACCTCGAGTATCGTGAATCCAGCCACCACCTGTTTAGGGGTCGCAACGTGGGTTGGAAAAAGGCTTGCGGTATGTGTCGCGGTTAAACACTCATCAAAGGTCAGTCGAAATAACGGGTCATATTTACTGAGATAGGGTCTTCGTTGGTAATCAATCAATGCCACCGGTCGTAATCTTTTTCGATAAAGATCAGAGCAGAACTGGTCACGAACCGCACCCTTGCCCGCCCGTGCGATGATGGAACGAATCACCGCTTCCCCTTTGAGTCCACTCCAGTCAGCGCTGGAACCATCCGTTGCAACTCGATGCTTGAATACCAGGTTATTGGTTCGCCCTTTGATCTCTAGAAAAACTGGGGCATCGTCATTGATAGAACCACTGTACGTCCGCACTCGAAATTTTGACCGCGAGAGTAATCCATCAATCTTGTCGTGAAAAGCGCTATAGCTCGGGTCATCAAAATAAAGGCTCCGCACCGGATACTGATGATTCTCCCGCAATGCCACGAACGGATCGTACTGTAGAAAATGCTGCAGGTCAGATTCCAACGCCACACGCTGATTGGCATTCAGCAAGTATTTGAACTCAAAACGGGAAAAATGCAGTTGGGGGGGCGGCACGCCTCCCCGGGTCAACGGATTACTCAAACTGTCGCGCTCCCCTTAGGTTGGGGTTAACCAGACGCCAAATAGCTGACTGTTCCTTCGCTAAATGCTCCACGCGCTCCTTAATGATAGCTAACACGGACCCATTCTCGGGCAAATAATTGTCGCTGCTGGCGTCGCGTCTTGCATGTGAATCGGTATCGACCAAAGTAATTCGTTTTTTTCCAACGCTACCTTCAACAAACGAATCAAACAACTGGATTGCTGAGTCTTTTTGCGCGCGGACGGCCACCTGACTACCTGCAACAATCGACTTAGCCACAAAAATAGTACCCCCAGTACCGTACTGCCAATTCTTTTTGTATGCGTGTAACGCCGTCCCGTTATTCTCAAACGAGTGATTAAATAGCACCGCGGTTGATGCATCCTTTGACTGCACGCCAATCGAATTACCAATCAATAGATTGTCCACCCCAAAAAGATCACTGCTTTCCCCCACTGAAATTCCTTTATCCCCGCTACGTTCGAAAACACTGCGACTGACAAACGCTTCCGTCGTCATCAAATCCAGCGCGTCGTTACCACTGTCTGCGAACTGGCTATCAGTTATGACCACCTTAGAAAAATCCAAATCCAACGCATCCGACAGTGCATTATTAAAAGTCACCCTTTCAAATCGGATGTCGGAGTAAACCGCGTGCACCATATCATCAACAAGATGATTATCGCGAAACAGGCAATCGGCGATAGTCACCCCTTGGACATTGTGGACTGACAGCATCGCAGAATACTCGGCGAGAGCCTCCTTATGACCGCTACCACCAGACATTTCGCAGTGTCGAAGACTGGAGCCCCTCGCACGGTGGCCAACCAGTGCAATCGTGCCCCAAGGTTTGGCATTCGACTCCGATGGCAGAAATCGGATCGGCTTTAGTTCCGTACCATTCGCCTGCAGTCGACCTCTGATGATGATGCTTGCGCCAGCGGCCATGCGAATATCTGTGCCAGGCTCTATGATCAGGTCGTTGATCATCTGCATTCCGCTAATAGTGACCAGTCCCGACCAAGTGGTGGAATGCTTCTCTGTGGCGCTTCCGAAAGCACTCTCGGATTTAGCAATACGTTCAGATGCAGCAAGCTCTATTGAATGCTTACCCGATAACACTTCTTCCTTGAGGTATGCAAAAACAGATCGAATATGACCTTCCAGCCTCTGCATGGCTCGCCCGACCTCATCTGGATCGGCAGGCTTCAGTAAAGGATCTGTGATCACTTCTTGTTTCATGACATCAGTCGTTCGGTAAACCAATTCCAGAAATTCATTGTCCTTACCAGACTGAAAGAACTCTGTTAACAGCCGCTGTCGGGTGCGACGAAAATCCGCATTTAAAAGTAATTTTTTCATCAGCCGACTCGCGCGTATTTCAAATTGCACTTCTTCACCGCGCAGCGTGTCGAACCATCCCATAGAATCCCAGACTATTGGCACCATCTTGCCTCGCCATGGATCATAGTAAATACGCCAATTATGAAAATCATCCCCGTGGCGACTCTGCGTTAACGTCTCATAAACGCTGTACCGAGCCCATGCTTCGATATCCAACAATTCACTCAATTGTGGGTATAGAGCCGGTGATTCTGGTTCAACAACCAGCTCAAGTAATCGCTGAAGGGGTAAGTCAGACTCCTCGGGGTAATGATTATTCGACGCGACCTTGTCCCACACAGCCGCACTCGAAAAAAGATGCCTAATTCCACTATCTGTAAAAGAATCATTGGCCACGAGTTCCCCTCGGTAAATATCGCCTGGCATACGCCCATACCGTCGGAGCATGATTTCTTTAATCTGCTCCACAAAAACCAGTATTCCGTGATCCTCTCCGTTGAGATAAACCCTGACTAACTCTGTGTTGGGCACCATTAGACCCATCTGCTTGGCCAGTTGGTACGACAGATAATTATTGAGTTGTTCGTCGCTACGCGGCGCTAACAGGTTGAATGTTCGTATCCCGTCAAATAGCTTCTTTTTTGATGTCTTTACTCGCATGGATTTCTTTGCCCAAGCCCAACGATAAAACGTACTTCCTCGATATCTGTATTTAATTTTCTCGAGCTTACCGTCTATTAACATTCGCCCCCGCACATATTTGAATCCGGACTGAGGCAGGTGAGAGTTGAGCTTTGCCAGTTCAGGTTTCGGCACAAATAAGTGAATTGGTCGAAAAGCGGAATCTGGCGCTATAGTCCTTACAACAGAAGCCCTCAACCGTTGGATGACTGATTTAGCCTCATTACGACCCACACTACTTAGCGTGAAACTGGGGTGTTCCGGATCAAAACGCACCCCAAAAGAAGCAAAACGATCAAACGTGCTAAACACCCAGTACCCTCCCAATAAGGCAACAGGTAGTGTGACGATCCACGACCAAAAGAAGACACGGCGCATTGCCTGCTTCATTGACTCGACCGGGTGGGCGTAAGAAATTCGCCTTTCACGCTCTTCAGTTTCGCTGTAAATCCTAATTCCATATTGAGCTTTTGTGTTTTGATTCTTTTACCCAAATCAGGAACGTCGAATTGTATCCATGGAGAGTTCCCCGTTACTCCGAACGAACTCCGGCCAAGCACCATGCCGTAGAAACGAGTCTGATCTGGCGATATGTCATAAGTCTGACCTGGGATAACAATACGAATATCCGACACAGTCAATTTAAAAATTGCGGGAGGATGTATTGTCAATCGCGTAATGCTTGCAGGCACCTGCAGCAAAATTTTAGTCTGACCTTCAGAGTTTTGAACCAGTGTGTGCTTGATTTTTCCACGACTGAGCTTTCGGATCCTGCGAGCATTAGAATCAAACGATTCATACCAAAGTGTACGTCCCGCTGTTACCACAGCGGACCACTCCATACGACTCAATTGGTGTAACAATTCGCTCCAATATTTCGGTAACAGGTCACGCGAATGCCTGCCATAGCTGATTTCCCAGCCCTCGGCCATAACCGACGACAAACGGTTGGTCACTTCCCTAAGCACCAAGAGAGCACCTCTACGATCACCCGATTCCACCAGTGCCTTGGCATGGAATTCAGCGAGCCTCGTATTACCCGGAAAACGCTGCCATGCCTTTTGAAGTCCTAAACGACCCTCTTCATCGCGGCCCTCCATGTGACGCATCGACTCGAACCAATAAGCTTGTCTGGTCACATCCCTGCCATCTAGTTTGCGCCAGACACCAGCCCAATAATGAAGATCCTCATAACGCTCAACCATCTCCAACTGTTCACACAATTTTAGGAGAATTTCTCTTTTCACTCGATAAAATCGATCACCAAATTGAATCCGTTTCCAGTCATCCTCATTAAGCAACGAAATTACAGAATCAATTTTTCCCTCATGCAACCAGACTTCGGCCTGACTTTGATCTGCTTTGTATGGGTGTTTGTAGGCGGACACTATCCATGAACCGATCTGATTCACGGTATTTTCCTGATACTGAAAAAGCATAAAGGTCATGGAAACTAATAGGGCCAATCCGATCAACACACAGTTCCCAACGAATCGCAGCCGTGTTTTCGACGAAAACACGAGGTCGACCCGCTTAAACATTTCTGCCAATCTGATCATTCGCATAAACGCATCATGAACCGGTTGCCCGGTGAATTGCCAGCGGATGTAACTAGTTAGCTAACACGTAGCCGATGCTATCGCTACACTGCGTCGTATTCTAGGGAAGCCATCGGGTGTATAGAACACAGCCATTGCCTCTACTCAGAACGGCGGTTGGGAAGAATGCGATCACTCGCTAAACTATTGAAAGCAACTCTTTACTTGGGAAGGAAATACTCGTGTTAGACCTTCAGGACAAACATGTGAACGGGCCGGCTATTCGGCTTAACTCTGGGGACAACGTCGCAGTCGCGTTACGAGAGATTGCCAGCGGCACTGCCCTACCCCAAAGCAACATAATCACCCGTGACATTGTACCTGCCGGATACAAAGTCGCTATTGAGGACATTGGCCAAGGTGACCCGATTCTCAAATACGGTGTCACAATCGGCTTTGCCACAACGGACCTGCTGGCCGGCACGATGTTGCATAGCCACAATGTCGAGTTTCGAGAATTTGACCGCGATTATCGCTATAGCGAGGACTACCAACCCCTTGAACTATTGCCGCCAGCCGAACGTGCAACCTTTCAAGGATACCTGCGGGACGACGGACGAGTCGGAACCCGAAACTTTATTGCCATCGTCTCCACGGTGAACTGCTCTGCCACGGTGGTCCATGCCATCGCAGACCACTTCACCAAAGAACGACTGACAAACTATCCCAACGTCGATGGCGTTGCCGCCTTCAGCCATCATACCGGTTGCGGTATGGAGATGACCGGCGAGCCGATGAACCTGCTTCATCGAACGCTAGCTGGCTACATACAGCACCCCAACGTTGCCGCCAGCCTGGTAGTTGGTCTGGGGTGTGAACGATGCCAAGTCGGTGGATTGTTCGCGGCGCAGCGGCTTGTACCGGGGGAAAGGCTACGCACTTTGATCATGCAGGAAAACGGGGCACTCGACAAACCATCGCTGAGGGCATTGCCATTGTCAAAGAATTATTGGAAACCGCTAACCAGTGCCAACGGGAAACCGTTCCAGCGAGTCACATCATGGTCGGGCTACAGTGCGGTGGCTCTGATGGATTCTCTTCAATTACCGCTAATCCTGCACTGGGCAAGGCTGTTGATATTCTTTCACGTCACGGGGGCGCTGGCATTCTTTCAGAGACGCCAGAAATTTACGGGGTGGAACACACCCTGACCGCCCGTGCCGCAACAGTAGAGATCGGCAAGAAACTAATTGAGAGAATACGCTGGTGGAAAGAGGAATACGCGGTCGGTCGCGACGTACAAATCAATGGTGTGGTGAGTCCAGGAAACCAAAAAGGTGGGCTGGCCAATATTCTTGAAAAGTCGCTCGGTTCTTCGATGAAAGGTGGCACTGGCCCTTTAATGGCGGTCTATCACTACGGCGAACCGGTAACCACCAACGGTTTCGTCTTCATGGACTCTCCTGGCTTTGATCCGGTATCAGCGACTGGGCAAATCGCCGGTGGCGCGAACATGGTGGCATTCACTACCGGTCGTGGTTCCTGTTTTGGGGCAAAACCAAGACCTTCGATCAAACTCGCCACCAACACACCCATGTTTCAGCGCATGGAAGAGGATATGGACATCAACTGCGGCGCCATACTCGATGGCGAAACGAACATGGATGAAATGGGACAACGCATCTTCGAGTATTTTCTCTATGTTGCCTCAGGTGGCCAGACTAAAAGCGAAGTGCTAGACCTCGGTCGGCATGAATTTATTCCGTGGAATATCGGCATTACCGGCTGAGGAACTAACCAAAGACACGTTTTACTCTGATTTATATCTAGACAATTAAATCTGGGCACATCCTAACGACGGAGTTTGACGACCCTATCCCAAAACCTCACTCGTTTATAAACTCGAAGTTCGGTTAGCAGCGACCAGCTTTGCCGCCGACACTCCAGCAAAACGGCCCAGCACGGTGGCCGACAACAGTCCGGAACCCGACAAATAACCCCAATCTGCGGGGCCAGAAAAACCTCTCGCCGCCCCACCACCAGCAAATAAATTGTCGAAGGGCGAACCATCAGGTCGCAGTACCCGCGCATACTGATCAACCTCCAACCCCCCTTGCGTATGAAACAAAGCCCCTTGGACTTTCGCTATGTAGTACGGAGGTACTAATGGGGGATGGCTTTCGAAGCTTCTTCCCCAAGGGCACTCGACCTCACCGCGACACATGGATTCGACCAACTCAAAGGTTTCCTGAAATGTCGCCGCTTCACAACCTATAAAGGAAGAAAGACCGACCAGGGATTCATATTGTCGAATAGCACCAGCCTCCATGGCAGCCTGGTGACTGTGCATCTGAGCGGCGATGTCCTCGCATCGCTGGTCCCATACTGTCCAGGCAACATGATCCGGCTGGCGGATCACATGCAGCGCCTGCTCCGAATAGCCTTCATTTTCGTTGGAAAATCTTAGGCCTGCGCGATTAACCTGTATCCCACCTTCCGTGATGACCGGCCAGCCCAGGTGTATGTTGTGCGGAGTACAGACCGCACCATGGCCCTGAAATGAACCCATGTCAGCAAGCGACGCACCCAACGCTTCACCCCAGCGTATTGCATCACCCTCATTACTAGGATGTCCGTGATAATGGGCCGCTGCCATGTCAGGAATATATTTCTTGACCATCTCCGGATTTCCACCGTAACCGTTGCAAGCGAGAATCAAGGCCCTGCAACCTACATCCTCAAATACACCGTCAGGTCGCTGTACCCGAACACCACAAATCCGATCAGAACGATCTCGGTAAAGGTCCACGACACGAGCCAACGTTACCAGGTCAATGCCTTCCGCATGAACCGCTTTCAGCAACGAAACGAGAATCTCCGCCCCAAACCGACTGGGCGATGCGTGCATATGGGGGACCGTATGCCCGGGATAAATAAAGTTTGATATGCAAGAAAGCGGCACTCCATGGTCCTCAACCAGCCAATCGATCGTAGACCCTGACGCGCCCGAAACCTGCTTAACCACTTCTGCATTTGATAAACCTTTCGCTTTTGCACGTAAATCCTCTTCCAGAATTTGCGCCGCATCATCGATGCCTGCCAGTTTCTGCAAGCGGCTTCCGCCTGCTGGAATTTGCCCTCCCGACAACGACGTGTTTCCCGACGGCCTCGCGTCCCTCTCCAAAACCATGACTTCAGCACCCGCACCGTGCGCTGCCAATGCGGCCGTACAACCACACGCGCCAGCGCCTACCACTAACACCTCCACCTCCAATTTATAGGTCGATGCATCGCGTTCACTCATGCTCATAACGATCCTCCCCGGCTTTAGGCATTGCTTAGGAGTTGCACAGTCGAATCTCCATGCCTTTATCCGCAGCTTCGAAAACGGCTAAGGTAGCGCGCAACGTTTTTGCCGCATCCAAAGCGGTAATGCGCGGCTGCTCGGTTCCATTAATCACCGCGCAGAAATGCCGGCATTGCGCAACATAAGCGTCTTCAAACTCGACCGCTATCGGTTCAGGGGCAATCTCATGCATCCAGTCTCGATGGCAACCCTCGTGTTGCCAGAGCACCAGATTGGGGAAATCGAGCGCGGCTTTCGAACCGATAAAGCGGTAAACATTCTGCGCACTTCTCGGAAAGCCGGGGTTTTCACCAACGGCTTGCTCCCACGTCCACGGTGATGGCGCGACATCCGAGAGCAGAAACGTCCCGACAGCTCCGTCTTCGAATTCCAACAGGACGGCAGCAGTCTCTTCCTTCGGGTGGCTCCGAAGGCCGCGACGGGTCTTGGCAGAAATAGACACCAGTTCACCGCAGAGATATCTCAGGAGATCGATTTCATGGATTAGATTGATCAGCACCGGTCCTGAGCTTCTTTGCTTTCGCCAATCGGGTTCATAGTAAGAATCAGATTTTCGAACAGCCCATAGACCGCTAACGCCAATGAGCTGCCCAAGACCCCCCCCCACGAATCAACTCTCTGACCTTTTGAATCATTCCATAATAACGACGGTGGTGGCCGACCAGCACCTCCCGGGCACACTCTTGAGATGATCGAATAATTAGCTTGGCTTCTTCCATGGAAGCGGTGATCGGTTTCTCAACCAGGACATGTGCCTTGGACTTAAGCGCAGAAAGTACCGGTTCCAGATGTGCCTTGGTAGGCGTGGAAACCAAGACACCGTCGGGTGTTTGCGCCGATAGCATTTTCTCGGTTGACGAAAAAAATGGGACTTCGTTATCCCTAGCCAATGACTCCGCCTCGGCATTCGTATCGGATATCGCTACCAACTCTGCTTCGCCTACTTCCCCAATGGCTTTGAGGTGACGTTTCCCAATGACACCCGCACCAACAAGGGCAAGTCGCGTTTTTAGCATGATCATCATCCGTCCAAGGTTCTTGCTTGTTACAAGAATATCAACTCACCAAAAAGGGGGGGCAATCTATCTAGATACTCCCTTGATTACCGATTACCCGATTTGGGTGTCTCTCGCCACCGAAATGTATCGCTGATCCAGTGCGACGATGTTCATTGAACGATGGAACAATCGACTCAAACATTATTCCGATCAACGACATCGCCTCTCGTCTGCGACACATGCCGCTTAGGCCATTATGGCTATTACTCCACCGCTGCAGTGCCCTAAGACTTTGCACCGCAACTAAACCCAGTCCAACGTCAATACACTATTGATCAATGGTTGTGTAAGCATTTCTCAGTTATCGTCCGTAACGATACTTCCTGTAGTATTCCTTGCCTATCATTCATCACGTCAACTGAGAACCAACATGGCTTCATACGCTTTAATCAAATTTAAAATTAACAATGACTTTTCTGAGTGGGAACAAGCCTACTACGGGGCCCAACCGATGGCGAGAAAAGCCGGCATCATCGAATTTTTTCATGGCGTGAGCGAAGATGACCCACAAACCTGCTTTGTTCTGTGCCACGTACCTTCAAGAGAAGCGATGGATGCATTTTTTGCAGAAGCCGGTGAAAAAGTTGCAGCGTCAGGACATATTCTTGAGTCCACCGAGATCACGATGTTAACGAACTAGGGGCCGTTTCTTAATCACAGAGTCACGACCTAATACGGGGGCGTCTACTCGACCTCCTCACAAAAATCTTTTGGGAGCCTGCACCTTCTAGATCCGGCCGGCAACCCACTGTCTAGAACCGGGCTGTCTCACACAGTGGAGCAATGCGCTTCCAGACGTGTTGGGGCTTGGGAGATGGGTCTTCCAGCCCAGCCTCACCACGCTGCAGATACCGATCATACCAACGGTAGAATGTGGTGCGGGGAATACCCAGTTTGGCCAAAGTC
>Ga0066376_10005581_pt1 | contig 10622 bp, 13 predicted proteins | sample Knorr_S15_td_Bot_FD_77009 | JGI IMG/M metagenome (GOLD analysis project Ga0066376, IMG submission 77009) | Marine microbial communities from Southern Atlantic Ocean transect - Knorr_S15_td_Bottom_ad_5009_LV_A | ecosystem: Environmental > Aquatic > Marine > Oceanic | place: Southern Atlantic... | reverse complement strand
GCTGACAGCTATTTGATTATCTGCCAGTAACGCTTGCCATCTTTTAGGATGACTTTGCCGATGTGGTCGTCCGGGTGGAAGTGGCCGGCGGCAATGACTATGTCTTCCGACTCGGCCCTATCGAGGATCATCTTCCGGTTGCGCTGGCTGGCCTCTTTATCAGTGTCGACCCCGGCGGTCCATTCGGGCCGTTCCACCTGCACCTTGCTGTGCAGCAGGTCGCCCACCACCATGGCATTCTTGCCCTGCGAGGTTATGTCGAACACCATGTGCCCAGGCGTGTGGCCCGGAGTGGAGATAGCCTTGATCTCGTCGTTGACCACATGGCCGTCTTCTATCAATTCCAGCAGGCCCATCTTCTCCAATGGCAGGATGTTCTCGGCCACCCAGGGAGCGTTTGCGGCGAACTCAGGCTTGGTGAAATGGTCCCAGTCCAACTGCGGCGCCAGGTACCACGCGTTGGGGAAATACGGCTTGGGTTCCGAACCGGTGTAGTCGATGTTCCAGCCCACATGATCGATGTGCATATGGGTGATCAGCACCAGGTCAACGTCTTCCGGGTTAACGCCGGAGAGCTTGAGTTGGTTCATCATGTCGCCGGTGCGGTTGTCGCGGCTTGGGTGCGGTCCGGGGCCCATGCCCGTGTCAACCATGATGGTCTGTCCCTGGCTGCGCAGGTAGAAATACCCGTAATATAGCTGCAGTTGGCAGTCTTCCAGCGCGTCGTGGTACGGCTCCCAATCGTGGGCATCGGTGGTCGGAAACATCGCCCAAGGGTCACGCGGCGGCGGCAGCATATCCAAGACGAATGATATCTCTACGTTGCCCACTTTGATATTGTTGGCCATCGATCGCTCCTATGGTTGGTGTAGCCGCTAATTGGCGTTCTCTAATTACTAAGGGTGATGCCGGACGGTCAGTATTGAATCATCGAGTAGACATCGTAGCCGGCCAGGTTCTTTCGTCCTTCCAAGAATGACAGTTCGATGATCACTCCGATCTCCGAGACGACGCCGCCCGCCATCTCCACCAGTCTTGCGGTGGCGCCCAGCGTCCCGCCGGTGGCCAGCAAGTCGTCTATGATTAGGACTTTTTGACCCTTTTCCAAGCCGTCCGCATGGATCTCCATGGTGTTGGTGCCGTACTCCAACTCGTAGTCAGTGGAAAGGGTGTCGGCGGGGAGTTTGCCAGGCTTTCGCACGGGAACGATCCCCTTGCCCAATTCGCGGGCCAAGGGCGCGCCGAACAGGAATCCCCGCGATTCGATGGGCACGATGGCGTCGATATCAGCGTCTTTATAGCGTTCCACCAACTGAGCGATGGTGAAATCGAAGGCTTTCACGTCGCCGAGGAGCGGCGTTATGTCTTTGAAGATGATTCCCGGCTCCGGGAAATCGGGCACATCTCTGATGTATTCTTTCAGGTCCATATGCTTTGCGCTGCCGGGCACGGCTTAGGGACGTGGGCCCTGTGATCGTTGTCCGGTCCTTTGATCGAGGTATCGAAGAATTTCGCGCCGGTTGCTGCGCTTACAGGTTGGGGTAAAGTTGCTGCTAGGCCGTGCCTGGAAGTGTAGATTACGGCACTGGCGGCGTCAAGATGAAGGGGCTGAGGAAAGGGGCCGCCGAAATTCGTCAACCCTGGGCGTGAATTCGATTGACTTTCTTCAGTCGAATTTATATAATTTAATTGATTCCTGGTTACGAAATGGCCCCACGAATGCGGGGCTTTTTTTTAGTGTAAGGCATTTCGATGCTGAGCCCAGGGCTAGGCCCGGAACCGGGAGCGTCCGTGCCCCGGTGGCGCAATGGCAGCGCAGCCGATTTGTAATTGGCAGGTTAGGGGTTCGAATCCCCTCTGGGGCTTTTTAAAATTCAAAACCGCTGGCGCCACTTCCGGCGGCGGGGAATTAGGCAAGACCGGGTCACGTTTTTAAATCATAAAAGAACGGTCCTCGATTGCACCGATACCCAGAAATATGCGAAGATTCCCATGCCTGGAGGGGTGGGTGAGTGGTTAAAGCCACCAGACTGTAAATCTGGCGTCCGGAAGGGCTTCGCAGGTTCGAATCCTGCCCCCTCCACCAAACTTGGCCTGTTCGGACGAGAGTCTGGCTTAGGTACGGTAAAAGCAAGTGCGGTTAACAAAATCAAAGGCGATTGGCAGCCGTTAATCTATCAGCCCAGATAGCTCAGCGGCAGAGCGCGTTCTTGGTAAGAACGAGGTCGGCGGTTCAATCCCGCCTCTGGGCTCCAGAAAGAACCGGCCCGAAAATCAAAATCAGGGCCCAAGTTAAGATTAGTAGGGAGGACACCTAAGAGATGGCAAAGCAGCAATTCAACAGGACGAAGGACCACGTTAACGTAGGCACGATCGGCCACGTGGACCACGGAAAAACTACCTTGACCTCTGCCATCACCAAGGTGCTGGCGGAAAAAGGTCTGGCCAGTTACTTGGACATGGACAGCATCGACAACGCGCCTGAAGAGAAGGCCCGTGGCGTAACCATAGCCATAGCCCACGTGGAATATGAGTCGGAGACCCGGCACTACGCCCACGTAGACTGCCCAGGTCACGCCGACTATATCAAGAACATGATTACCGGCGCGGCCCAGATGGACGGCGCGATACTGGTAGTGAGCGCCCCCGACGGCCCCATGCCCCAGACCCGTGAGCACATCCTCCTGGCCCGCCAAGTTGAGGTTCCCAGCATCGTCGTCGCCCTGAACAAGTGCGACATGATGGACGACGAAGAGCTTCTGGAACTGGTGGAGCTTGAGGTCCGAGACCTCTTGAACCGCTATGACTTCCCTGGAGACGACACGCCCGTCGTCCGCGTCAGCGGCTTGAAGGCGATCGAAGGCGACCCGGATGCGGTAGCCGGGGTCCTTGAACTGGTCAAGACCATGGACGAGTACATCCCCAAGCCGGAGCGCGTGATAGACCGGCCCTTCCTGATGCCCATCGAAGATGTCTTCGGCATCAAGGGCCGCGGCACCGTGGTCACCGGCCGCGTCGAGCGCGGCACCCTGAAAGTGGGTTCCCCCGTTGAGATCATCCGCTGGGGCGACGTTCGCGAGACCGTGGCCACCGGACTTGAGATGTTCCACAAGAACCTGGACACCACCGAAGCAGGCGACGCCGTAGGCATCCTGCTCCGAGGCGTGGACCGGGAAGAGGTCGAGCGCGGCCAGGTGTTGGTGGCGCCCGGGACCATGAAGCCTTACACCAAGGCCGAAGCCGAGGTATACATCCTTAGCCGCGACGAAGGCGGACGGCACACCCCGTTCTTCTCCGGCTACAAGCCCCAGTTCTACATCCGGACCAGCGACATCACGGGCGAGTGCACCTTGCCCGAAGGCGTCGAGATGGTCATGCCTGGGGACAACGTCAAAATGACTATCGAACTGATGAGCCCGGTGCCCATCGAAGAGCAGATGCGCTTCGCCATCCGCGAAGGCGGGCGGACCGTGGGTTCCGGAGTTATCACTAAGGTGATGGACTAAGACATGGCCAGAAAAACAGCGGACGTCCGGCAGATCATCACCCTGCAATGCGGGGACTGCCGGGAACGAAATTACACCACGAACAAGAACCGTCGCAACGACCCGAACCGGTTGGAGTTGCGTAAGTATTGCTCCAGGTGCCGCGAACACAAGACCCACCGCGAAGTGAGGTAACCCCCGATGGCTAGGGCATCAACGCGCAGTCAGCGGATCGTCGCCCCGTCAGGTGGCGGGCGTGTCGGCCCAATCACTTTTCTGCGGGAGACCTTCTCAGAACTGCAGAAATCGGTCTGGCCCAGCCGGGAAGAGACCGCGCGGCTGACTATGGTGGTCATCGTTTTGGCCATCGCAGCCGGGTTCTTCTTGGGCGGCCTGGATCGGGTCTTCGCTGAAACATTCTCCCGGATAATCTTCCGCTAGGGAAACCAAGCTAAGAAGAACCGGAACCGGTCTCAATCAAGAACAATCGTGGGAATGAGGGGCGTCGTTAAGCGCTGCTCATTTCCGCTTGACCCAGCATCGGATATAGCATCATGACTACCAGCAACACATCGGAAACCGAGGAAACTCAAGGCCCTCGTTGGTACATCGTCCACACCTACTCAGGCCAGGAAGACCTGGTGGAAAAGAACCTCCGCCTGCGCATCCAGAGCCTGGACATGCAGGACCGCATCAACGAGGTGCTGGTCCCCACTGAGGAAGAGGTGGTCTTCAAGGACGGCCAGCGCCGTTCGGAACGGAAGAAACTGTTCCCCGGCTACATCCTGGTCCAGATGACCATGGATGACGAAAGTTGGTATGCCGTCCGCAACACCCCAGGCGTCACCGGGTTCGTCTCCACCGAAGACGAGCACGACAAGCGGCCCAAACCGGTGCCCCTGGAAGACAAGCAGATGGAAGACATCCTAAAGCAGGTGGACTCGGACCCCACCCGCGTGAACATCGGCCTGGAGCGCGGCGAGACCGTGCGGATCACCGAAGGCCCGTTCGTGGACTTCATCGGCTCCATCAACGATGTGGACGAAGGCAAAGGAAAGATTCGCGTTATGGTATCCTTCTTCGGGCGCGAAACGCCCGTGGAACTGGATTTCCTCCAGGTAGAAAGAATCTAACTCTGGCAAGTAGAACGAACCTAATACTGGGGTTAAACCCCAGGCTGAAATCAATCAACAGAGAACCTTAAGGAGCCCCCGTTGGCGAAGAAAGTTAGGGCCATAATCAAATTGCAGTTGGAAGCCGGAAAGGCGACGCCCGCCCCTCCGGTGGGCCCCGCTTTGGGCCAACACGGCGTAAACATCATGGGCTTCGTTAAGGAATACAACTCCAAAACAGCCACCCAGGCCGGGTCCATCATTCCGGTGCACCTGACCGTTTACGAAGACCGTTCCTTCACCTTCGTAACCCGCACGCCCCCGGCGTCGGACATGTTGCGCAAGGCCGCGGGAGTGGAGAAGGGCGCATCCGAATTCCGCGAGGGCGCCGTTGGCAAGATCAGCAAGCAACAACTGAAAGAGATCGCCGAATCGAAACTAGCCGACCTCAACGCAGGCGGCGTCGAAGAAGCGATGCAGATAATCGCCGGCACCGCCCGCAGCATGGGCATCGAAGTAGGAGAATAGCAGCCATGGTCAAGCACAGCCGGCGGTTCGCCGCCGTCTCGGAAAAGGTGGATCTGGAAAAGAACTACACCCCTTTGGAGGCCATGGAACTCCTCAAGGAAGTGTCCACCGCCAAGTTCGACGAGACCGTTGAACTACACATCAGGACCAACGTGGACCCACGCCACGCCGATCAGATGATTCGCGGCGTTTGCAGCCTGCCCCACGGCCTGGGTAAGACCATCCGCGTGGTGGTGTTCGCAGGAGCCGAAGGCGCTGCAGAGGCCAGGGCCGCGGGAGCGGACTTCGTTGGCGAAGACGACCTCATCGAGAAGATTGAAGCGGGCTGGGACGACTTCGAAGTCGGACTGGCAACCCCTCAGGTCATGCCTAAGATTGGTAAATTGGGCCGCATCCTGGGCCGCAAAGGCCTGATGCCCAATCCCCGTAACGGCACCATGGTCCAACCCCAAGACCTGCCCCGGGCGATACAGGAAGCCAAGGGCGGACGGACCGAGTACCGGACCGACCGCGCCGCGATCATCCATTCGTCGGTCGGCAAAGTCAGTTTTGAAGCCGACAAGCTGGTGGATAACCTGGCCGCGCTGGCCAGTGCTATAGTTAAAGACCGGCCCGACAGCATCAAAGGTCCGTTCTTCCGGTCGGCCTACATCACATCGACCATGGGTCCCAGCGTCAAATTGGATCTGCCGACCCTGCAGGCGCTAGAATCGCCGGAATAGTCCGGCAACCGGCTTAACCAGCCGGATTTACAATCTAGGCATCAACACGCCAAAGACCGCGGGTCCCCGAGAGGGGCTAAATGCGCAAGCCGCCCGCCCAGGCGCGACGGACAGTAATTCGGAGTAACCGACTCCCTACGCCGCGTGTTTGGCGTAGGGATTTTTTATTTCTGGGGACCATAGTTCTCCGGAAACATGCACCAAAAAAATACTCCGTAAACGTACAATAATAATTTCCACACAGAGTGTTGGAGGAATGATTTGCCGACCCAGCAAAAAGTAGACCGGGTCCAGGACATCAAGGACCGGCTAGAGCGCAGCACGATCGTGATGACCGCCACTTATTCGGGCATCCCAGTGAACCAGATGGTTGAACTACGCCGGGCCATGCGGGCCGGTGGCGTGGAATTCACCATCGTCAAGAACACCCTGCTCGCCCTAGCCGCCGACGAAGCCAAAAAACCCCAATTGAAAGAGATCGTCAACGGCCCGACGGCCGTCGCCTTCGGGTACGACGACCCAGTGGAAGCCGCCAAGGCCATGGCTGATTTCGTCCGCACCGGGGGATCTTCCCTGGCTGTCATCGGAGCCATCATGGGTGACGGGGCGCCGATGTCTCCAGAAGAGTTCACCAGGCTGGCCGCGCTGCCGCCCAAAGCGATCCTGCTGGCCATGCTCTTGGGCCAGATGCAATCGCCACTTGCTCGGCTGCTCACCATCATGAATGGACCGATACAGAGCATGGGCAACGTGTTGCAAGCCCGCGTGCGCCAGTTGGAAGAAGAAGGCCCGGCCCCCGCGCCGGAACCGGAAGCCAGCGCCGAGCCCGAAGCCGCTGCTGAGACGGAAGACGCGCCTGCTAACGAAGCGCCGGCAGAGGAAGCGCCCGCTGCGGAACCCGAAGCTGACGCACCCGTAGGCGAAGCGCCCACAGAAGACGAACCCGCTGCCGCGGAACCAGAAGCTGAGCCGGAACCGGAAGCAGCCGCTGAAGAAGAGTCGGAATAACCGGCCGGCGGAACATTCAATAAAGAGAACCAATTTACCCAACGCACCAATCAGCCCAATAGGAATAGAGGAGATATTTTGACTAAGGACGAGATCGTAGAAGCTATTAAAGGAATGAACGTGGTCGAGTTGTCCGACATCGTTAAGGCCCTGGAAGAAGAGTTCGGCATCAGCGCGGCGGCCCCGGTGGCCGTCGCCGCCGCGCCCGCTGCCGGTGGAGCGCCCGCCGAAGGCGCCGCCGTTTCCGAAGAACAGTCGGAATTTGAGGTCAGTCTCAAGGACATCGGCCCCAACAAGATCAACGTCATCAAGGCCGTCCGTGAAGTCACTTCCCTGGGCCTACGCGAGGCGAAAGAGTTGGTTGAATCCGCTCCCACCGCCATCAAAGAGGGCATCGCCAAGGAAGAAGCCGATGAGATCAAGGGCAAGCTAGAAGAGGCCGGAGCCTCTGTCGAGGTCAAGTAACTAACCTCTGCTAGCCTAGGAGGGCCAATTGGGCCGAAAGGACCGGGAGCGCTTCCAGCGTTTACGGGATGGCAACCCCGATTACGCTGGGTACCGCGGGCTCGACACTGTGACCGTCACCCAGGCGCCGTCGCCACAAACGGAGACGGTGGTCTGTTCGGTGTGCAACCGTAAGCGCAACGTGGCCAGCGATAGCCTACCTGAGGACGTAAGCACCTTTGTGTGCCTGCGTTGCCAGGAAGATGCCGCCTGACCCACCCGGTCAACCAGCAAACAAACTTAGGGCAGTCAAAGGAAGAGACCTCTCCATCTGGAGAGGTCTCTTCCTTTTAAGCAAAACGAAGCTGGTCTTATCGGAACGGTGGCAACTGTTTGTCTAGGAACTCATAGGCGCGGTTGAACTGGCTTTCGCCACCGAAGCCGTCTTCTTCGGTCACGGACTGGACTTCAACGTCGGGTGTCACTCCGGACTTCGTCAAGAGCTTGCCCAACGGCGTGTACCTTCGGGATACCGGCAGGTACATGGCCGACCCGTCACTCAGCTCCACGAACTCATAGGCCGATGCGTCTCCGAACGTCGTTTTGCCGAACAAGGTTGCCCGCCCGGAGTCCTGCAGGGCGGCAGCGAGGGTTTCTGCTTCACGAGAGGTCTGCTCGTTGACCAGCACGGCTATCAGCAGGTCGTCCAGGCTCAAACGGTCGTCGTTGGGGTCAACGGTCAACTGGACGCGCTCCCCGTCCCAGCCCTCCACATAGCCAAACACCGTCCCATCGGGCAGAAACTCGCCTGCGATCGCCTTCGCCGCGGCGGGAGAGCCGCCGGGGTTGGTCCTGATGTCCAACACCAAGGCCAAAAGGTCGAACCGGTTCAGATTCTCCAGGGCGCTGAACACCTGCTCGCCGGTGTTGTCGCGGAACCGGGAGATGCGCACGTAACCAATGCCCCCGGGGATTAGCTGGCTGGCCACCGACTGGAGTTCGATATCACCGCGAAACACCTCGAGGGAGACGGGTTCCGGTTCGCCCACCCGCAGGACTTTCAATGCGACTTTCGTTCCCTTGGGTCCGGCCACCTGGTCGACCACTTCCTCCACGCCCTGGCCCAACACGGAAACCCCTGCAACCGACCACAAAACGTCTCCGGCAAGTACTCCCGCGCTCTCGGCTGGGGAACCGGCGAATGGGAACAGGACGACCTGGCCGTCCTGGGAGAGCACCCTGGCTCCGATGCCCAGATAGGTGCCTTCTATGCCTCCTTCCAGACTTTCTTTGGCCAACGGATACTGAGTCACGTTCAGGAACACCGCGGATGTGTCGCCAAGGCCGGCCAACATCCCGGCAATGGCTGCCTCGGCGACCGTGGATGGGTCGAAATCCGGGTTTGACGCCTGGTGTTTAGCCACCGCGCGCCACAGGTCAACCATCTCACCAGGGACATGGGCCGGTGGCTGGCCCCGCATCCGTCCAATCTCGGTCAAGAATGGGTAGGGAGTTATGTCGACCAGGCCCAATACTCTGGCCATGGCGCCCGAGACGACAGACTCGGCTACAAGGTCTTCGGAACTGACGTATCTCAGGCTAATCTGCTCCCAGGCTTCCCAGACCAGCGCCAGGCCGTCAGAGGTCTCTTCCGGCGGCTGATCGGAATCCGAGGAGCCAGAACAAGCCACCAGGGCAAGGACAGCCACCAAGGCAGCCATGACAGCAGCCACACGGGAGAATCTATGAGGCAGAAAGGTTGATTTATTGAACATATCTTTTTTGAATACGGGGCCGCGGGCGTGTCGGATGCCCTTGGGCCGGAGACGCCAATTGTATCAGAAGGCATCAGAGGTCCCCGAGCGGCTGACGGCGAGTTTTGGCTAACCCGGCATTGCCAGCAGACACCACGCCTAGTACACTTGATTGAGCGCTCTGAAGAGGCGCGGAATTCACCGAATTATTCAAGGAAATCAGGAGCCCGCAACATGATTAAAGTCTCAGTTTTATATCCCAATGAAGAAGGCAAAAAATTCGACCACGGTTACTGGACGACCACTCACCTAGCCCTGGTCCAAGGTCTGCTGGGCCCCATGGGTCTGGTCAACGGCGAGATGGAGAAAGGCGTTTCCAGCGCCGACCCCAGCGCGCCCGCGCCTTTCATAGCGGTGGGGCACCTCTACTTCAACACTACTGACGAGGTCCACGCCGCGTTCAAAGAGCACGGCGGCGCCATCATGGGCGACATCTCCAACTTCACCGACATCAAGCCTCAGTTCCAGATCAGCGAGACCCTGCTCTAAGAACAGCGGGAACCTGGAAACCAAAGGCGGCCCGTGACGGGCCGCCTTTTTGATTTTAGGAGCAATATGGCGCAGAAAGAGACGGACTCAGCATTCCAGCAGTTGTCTCAGAAGCTGATCAAGGAACACTGGGACTTTTACCCGACGGCCGGTTCCCGGATCGGCCAGCACGAATATGACGGCCGGTTGCCAGACCTCTCGCCGTCCCAGAACTCGCGGCGTGTAGGCGAACTGCGCCGTGGCCTGACCGAACTGCACGCTCTCGACGCCGGCGGCCTGGACGAGCCCGGCCAGATGAGCTACCGGATGATGGAGCTATTCCTGCGCCGTGAGTTGTTTATCTTCAGCGACCTAAAGCCGCTGGAAAACAACCCCATGCGTCTCACCGGTTACCTGAACGTAAGCGGCTACATCCGCCGCGACTACGCCCCCCTGGAAGACCGGCTACGGTCGGCGGCCGCGGCCATGAGGCAGGCTCCCGACTTCTTAGAAGTTCTCGACCAGACGCTCCGCGGCAGTCTTTCATCCCACGTTGTGGACATGAGCGTGGAAAGCTATTCAGGCATGGCCCGGTTTTACCGGGTCGACCTGGCGGATGCGGCCGGCGGCGTGACTGACCAAGAGATCGTGGGCGAATTCAACCAGGCTCGCGAAGCGGCCGCGGCGGCCCTGGACGGTTTCGTGGAGCGTCTTAAAAGTCGGGGAAATGCCGGTCCGGAAGGGTTCGCCATCGGGCCGGAGCTCTATTCGGGTATGTTGGCCACCGGAGAGGGCCTGGAAGCCTCTCTAAGCCGAATAGCGGCCATCGGGCAGGCCAACCTGGAAGATAACCTGGCCCGCATAAAAGAGCTGGCCCAGAGCATCGCGCCGGGCCGTCCGGTGGCGGAGATAGTCGAGGAGATCGGCCGCAACCATCCCCAGGCCCAGGAGCTCATCCCAGAGACACGGGATATGCTGGAAGACATCCGGCAGTCGCTCATCGACTTCGATGTGATCAGCGTGCCATCTGAGGACCGCTGC
>Ga0066376_10005580_pt1 | contig 10622 bp, 9 predicted proteins | sample Knorr_S15_td_Bot_FD_77009 | JGI IMG/M metagenome (GOLD analysis project Ga0066376, IMG submission 77009) | Marine microbial communities from Southern Atlantic Ocean transect - Knorr_S15_td_Bottom_ad_5009_LV_A | ecosystem: Environmental > Aquatic > Marine > Oceanic | place: Southern Atlantic... | reverse complement strand
GAGCCGAAGTCCCAACGGCAGACGCCACCCCGGCTCGAACCCAACCGTGAGAAGTAGCGGAACGCTTCGGCAATCCGTTATCGGCTAGGTAGCCCTGAGGAACCGCTCAAGCGCTGCGGTAACAGGTCGAAAATCAGGGTACATGGACTCTTCACGCCCCCATTCTCGTATCGGGCGTCTGCCGGGACGTAGACTCTTCTCGAAGACGTTCCTGATTTTGATGGCCTGCACGCTACTGACAGCGGCGGGCGTACGAGTCGCGCACGCGCAGAAAACTCCAATCGGGGTCGCATCCGACCTGCTCGACGAGGCACTTCAACAGGCAGAGAACACGTCCGAGCCGCCGGCTAGCCGCCCTCCTGGAACGTTGATCGTCTGCGGACTCGCGCTGACTGCGGCCCTGGGAGCCGGAGTAATCCTCTGGTGGTTCTCAGGGACCCATCGCGGCCTGTCGTCGGACGACTCCGAGGCCGAGCGGCTTCGAGCGGATCCGGGCCACACGGAGAAAGCCCCTACGCGCAGCAGCTCCGCCTTGCGGGAGGCCGTCGTACGGTGGGGCGTTGCCGGACTTTCGACGGACACGCCTGCAACCACACCGGTCCTCCATGTACCGCGTCACCTCGCCGAGATGGTGGAGCGGGCAACCGCACAAATCTCGGATGAGGCCCCCGGAGTTGTAGATCCAGTGGAGCCGCCCCAAGAGGAGCCCGCGGGGTCCTACGTTGGAGCTGTCCCGTTTCAGTGGACGGTCCGCCCTCGGCTGCAACGCGAAAAACCCCACCGCGTTGGATGAGATCAACCCGGCTTCACTCCACGGTGAATTCCTGCTCACGTTCTCGAACGCTACCTGCACGCTCCAGGGCCTCGAGATGGCCTTCACGCAGTTCAGCGACGGCGGTGCTTTGCCGGACGACATTCGGCTCATCGGGTCCTGGCAGGTGCTTGGAGAGAACTTCACCGGCAGCCTGCTCGGCAACCTGAAGCGGGATACGGGCGCCGTGAGGATCGAGCTGATCGAGGGGGTGCGGGTGGGTGGAGGGGATCTTCCTCGACAACGACACCACGGCCCTCGGCTATACCGACGTGCGGGAGGGGTGCACAGCCCGGCGAGCGGCGGACGAATCAGGTAGCAGAGGCTCAGTCCTAGCGCGCCAGCGGATTCGGTCTGACCTGGAAGTGCACCACAATGGGTTTCGATCCTTGGCCTCCTTCCTTGAGCCAGGGCGTGCGCCCCCCCTCCGGGACCCACAGACCGCGGCCCTTCCACCCGGCGTCAGGATCGTCGATCCGGCCTTCGAACCCCTTGGTATAGAACCCCATGGGGTACGGGATCCTGAGCGTGACGAACTCGTCATCGACGAGCGCATGGACGCCATCGAACAGATTGCCCGTGGCGATGGGCACGTCCTCTCCGAGACCCAGTGAGTTGTGCTGGTCTACCCAGGTGTAGTAGCTGGACTCGACGCTGTACTCGGGGAGGTCCGCGAAGCCCGGTCCCGGGAGGTCGTGAAGGGTCCAGCCCTCCGGGCAATGATCGCCGGTGGCTTCCGGCCCGTTCAACGGGCCCTCACACTTGCTGCGGTCGAACTCGCCCAAGTGACCGCTCCCCATCGAGGTCCAGACGACGCCGTTCTTGTCGATGTCCGCGCCCCGGATGCCGAAGCCCGGCAAGGGGGGAACGTAGACCTCGGCGAGGGACGTCTGAGGCGGGTTCGAGCCAGGGAGCAGTCTCGTGATCGATCCGGGGTAGCGGAACGCGTTGGACCCCCAAATCGCATCGCCTCGAGGCTCGGGCATCACGGCGTAGAATCCGTTGGGAACGCGCATGTCGAGCGCAGGATCCATGTCCTCACCGGGCTCGGTCCAGGCGTCCTGCTCCCCATTCCCGTTGGTATCGAGGATGAGAGGCGCCCAGCCCTGGGACGCTTCGGCGTCTCCGGTCCGCAGGAACATGTTGGTGTCGAGCCACCCGACGACGTCACCACCGCCGCTCGTCCAGAGGATGTTGTCGTCGCCGTACGCGAACTGGAGGTGATGCGTGCTGAAGCACGTGTCGACGAAGGAGTACTCTTCCGTCGAAGGATCGAAGACGGCCAGCTGGCGACCCGTTCGACCTTTCGGGTACAGCATCGCTGACGGGTGGCTCGATCCCTCCCGACAGAAGTCCGGATTTTGAGGGCCTCGGACCCGGGCGGTCAGCCAAACCCTGCCATCCTGATCGAGCATCGGGTTGTGCACGTTCGCCTGGCTGTCCCAGATCCGCTCGTCGCCCCAATAGGGCGAGGGTGCCAGCACGGCCGCATCGTGTGTCGTCGGTGTATCGTCGTCCCGGACGGGCAGCTCGAATACGGATGACTCGTTCGCGACCGGGTCCAGGATCGGCATCTCGTCCGTGCTGAGCTCCGGAGCGCCGTAGAGCTTCCCGTAGCCGTTCACGGTCGGGTCGCGCCGGTCCGTCCCCGAGAGGTCGTGCATGTAGAACTGAGGGCTCGACCAGTCGCGCACAGTCGCAACGACGTTGCGCTCCACGCCCGAGGGGCGCTCGGGCGTGTGGGCGGGGAGCTCGCCCGCGGCGACTCGGTCGGTCCATTCCGCCATGTACTTCATCGGAAGACCCCCGAGGCGATTCGCGGTCCCGAGCATGCTCTGGCCCGCCTGCCCCGACGAGATGCGACGCCACCAAGCCTCCTCCGACGACCCGGCGTCCGCCAGCGAGGCGGGAAGCGTACGGGTCCTCTCGTTACCCAGTTGGTGGCAACCCACGCACCCCATGTTCTTCACCCAGGTCAGGTACTCGTTCAACCCACCGTCGAGCTCGGCAACCTCCTCCTCCGTGGGAAGTCCCATCATCGAATACCAGTACGCGGCCGGATACACCTGGGCCGCAGCCGCTGCGTCGGGTGCGACTGATGCGCTCAGATCCAGCAGCGTACCGCGCTCCCCGGACACCGCCTCCGAATCGACCAGTCCGTAGCCGCGCACCCAGATCCGGTAGCTGGCCTCGGGCAGGTCGGGGACGAGGTACCGACCCTGATCATCCGTCACGACGATGCGGGCGAACCGAGTGTCGAGATCGTCGGTCTCCGCGATGACCCACACGCCCGCCTCCGGCCCCTCGGCGCTGGTCACGACGCCGCCGATGTCGTCGCCATCGACGAGGACGGCCGATGTGGCGTCGGTGCCGGGCGCGCACGAGAGGAGGACCGCCGCTGATGCGACCGAAGCGAACACGGCAACAGTTCTGATTCTCACGACGGGGGCCCCTGTGTCGGTGTGACGGGCGATTTCGACGGCAGCGAAGATACCGGACACCCGTGGCTGGCGCATGATGCACGCAGCGGGACGCCGGACAACGAACAACTCGCGCTGTTTCAGCCGCCGACGCCTTCGCTAGACATCCCGAGCTGATCGACAAGGCGCTCCATGACGTCTAGATCGCGGCCTGATTCAGGGCCTCAATTCGCCCCCCCGGCGCCAGCGATCGTAGCGGAGTCGCAACTCCAGTAGCGGGTTGTCGCCTCCCCTCTCGCCGCGTACCGAGATCGCCAGCCAGGGCGCCGCGTCGGTCCCCTGATCGCTCATCCCGATGCTTTCGGTCGCGTATGGCTCGTCACCGCCACGCGCCACGACGATGAACGCCATCGCCGCCGTCTGACGGGTCGTCTCGTTGTTGCAGCGCACGTCACCACCCGCCACCGCGCCAGCCTCGAGCGAGCGCATCAGCCGATCGGAAAGGGTGTTGAAGCCGGTCGGGTCCTCCCAGCGGAATGCCTCCAGGCCATCGGCGACGACGCGCTCGTTCACCAGCGTATTGCCTTGCACTGTGACGCCCCACTTCGGATCCGACATGACGCCTGCCCAGCGGGTGGGGTCGGGCTCGCCCGTAGTGCCGAGCCGTGAAGGGGCTGTGAATCCGGCCACGTGTACCGCTCCGTCGTTCACGGTGACCACACCGTATTGTCGCCGGTCCGTCATGCTGTCGACCGCGGGGTCCGTGACGCGCTCGATGATCGCCTCGGCGGTGAGTCCTTCCAGGAGCGCCTGGTACACGACGTTGCGATTGTTGATGTCGAAGCCCGCCTGCGTGGCTGCGGCGCCCTTTCCAGGCACCAGGGCGGCGAGCGCATCGGCGAACGAGGGAACGCACGACGCAGAGGCGACTCCGACGTCCCCCGTCGCGGGATCGATGGCCGCCACCGACCAGGTGGTCATGTCGAGCGTGGTCGGGTAGTCGGGGGCCTCTTGGCAGGCGGTCAGGCCCAGCATGATGGCGAGGAGGGTGGATTTCGTGCTCGGCATGTTCGGTCGCTCCGTGGCGTTCGCGTGACGACCACGGAAAAGGGGTCGCGCGCCTGTCGAGGGCAAACGAGTTGCACGACGTCCGACCCTGCCCCATAGGCGTTTGACTGGTCCGATCGGCGTTTCCGGCCCACTCTGTCAGGTCTCCGAGTGACTCACGGGTCTAAGACCCCTTCAGCGGTAAGGCATGAAATGCGTACCCGTCTCCTCACCTCCGTCCTCCTCCTCGCCTCCGTGCTCACGGTCGCCCCGGCATCATCCCAGGTCCCCGACCTCGCGATGACGGAACGCATCAAGCAGGAGGGGCTTCAGCGCTCGCAGGCGCTCGACCTATACCTCACGATGACTGATGTGTACGGCGCCCGCTTGACCGGTTCTCCGGAGTACACGGCGGCCGCCAACTGGGTGCGTGACCAATTCGCCGACTGGGGTGTCTCGGACGCCAGGCTCGAGGCGTTCGACTTCGGGCGCGGATGGACGCTCGACAAGCTTTCGGTGGAGATGGTCTCCCCTCGTTACATGCCGCTCATCGCCTATGCCGATGCGTGGTCGCCGTCCATGGACGGCGTCCGGGAGGCGCGGATCGTGTACGTGGGTGACAAGACTGCCGCGGAGATCGAGGCGATGGCGTCTGACCTCCGAGGCGCGATCGTGTTCACGCATCAGCCCCAGAGCGAGTTTCGTGACAACGACCGCCCTCAGCCGGGCCTGAGCACTGACGCTGTGCGCACCGGCAATCCACCGGGAATCAGGACGAGCTCGGTTACGCCAGCGCGCGAGATGGCACCCCTGCTGCAGCGAGCGGGTGCCGCCGTAACCATCCGCCCGACCTCGTACCGGGACGGAACCGTCGGAGCGACCGGAAACCGCCGCACCCCTGACGGTGCGGTTCCCTCCATGGTCCTATCGGCCGAGCAGTACAACATGATCGCGCGGCTGGCCATACGGGGCGAGCCGGTCGAGTTGCGTGTGGAACTCCGGGCCAGCTATGACGACGACCCCAACACGTACAACGTTCTCGGTGACTTCCCCGGGACGGACCCCGACGTGGCCGATGAGGTCGTGCTAATTGGCGCGCACCTCGACTCCTGGCACACGGCGGCGGGCGCGACGGACAACGGTGACGGCGCGCTCGCGGTGATCGAGGCTGCTCGGATTCTGGCGGCGCTCAACGTGCGTCCGCGCCGCACGATTCGGTTTGCGCTCTGGTCCGGAGAAGAGCAAGGCTTGCTCGGCGCACGGGCCTATATCGCGGATCATCTCGAGACCGACGCCGACCAGGCCAACCTTCAGGTATACCTCAACGACGACCCCGGCTCTGGCCGGTCCCTCGGCTTTTACATGCAGGAGAACATGGCGGCGAAGGCACTCTTCGATGCCTGGCTACAGCCGCTGGACGATCTGGACGTGACGATGAATGTCGTGGCGGGCATCGGCAGCACCGACCACGTCCCGTTCGATCAGATGGGTCTACCGGCCTTCAACGCCATCAAGGATTTCGAGGCGTACGACGAGCGCACGCGGCACACCAACGCCGACTGGCCGGAGCGCATGGCGGAGGACGAACTAATGCAGCAGGCAATCTTCCTGGCGCACTTCGCATGGCAGGCATCCCAGATGGAAGGACGGATCCCGAGGATGCCGATTTCGTAGAGGGGGGCGCGGCGTGCAGAACAAGAAGTGCTTCGTGTCGCATGCGAGCGCGGACGCGGAGGTCGCTACCGAACTCGTGAAGGGGCTGGAGACCGCCGGCATCGCGTGTTGGGTGGCCCCCGTGACATCGTTCCGCTCCGCCCCTACCCCGAGCAGATCGTCGCCGCTGTGGAAGGCTCAGCGGGCCTGATCTTGCTCCATTCGAGTCACGCCAACGACTCGGAGTTCGTCCATCGGGAGTTGGAGCTCGCCGTGTCTGCCGGGATATCCATTCATCCGGTTGCTCTGGACCGAGACCCACCGGTGAAACGCCTTGCACTGTTCCTGTCGAACGTTCAGCGACTCGATGCCAGCCGGGTCCAGATTGGCGACTTCGTTCCAAGCATTGTGTCAGCCATCTCGAACGAGGCCGTGCCACCCACCGATGAACGCCACGTTCAGGGTACGAACAGACTCAACGGGCGTATCGTCCTAGGGCTCATACCACCGCCAGCATCGGCGCCATCGCTTTCTTCTATTCGATGGGAGGCAACGCGCGAGCCCCGGGGCAGGAATCCATGCCGAGTTCTCCCGCTGGGCAGGTTGGGATCGACACGTTGCTAGCAGTCCCACGCAGCAGCCCGACTCCGCCGGCTAGTACCGATCGAGATATCTACCTTTACAGCTATCCGACCACCGATGGCGCCATACAGTTGACGGTGTTGAACCGTGACGCTTTCGCCCTCGTCCTCACCGGCGTGGAGGTACGCGCCTCGGTGATGCCCGATGCTTCCGGTGGTCGACAAGGCATGATCCGACCCCTGAACTTTGGGGCGGTGCCGATCCCTCTAACAGCTACCTGGCAGCTGGGGCTGGAGCCCTTCTCGTGGCAGTCCGACACGATGTCACTTCATACCTCCATTCCCGCGCAGCGATCGGAGCTGGTGCAGCGAACGCCAGGCCACTACTGCGTGGCTTCAATGCGCTGGGTGAGACCAGACACCTGGTGAACCCGGGCACGCCGCGGCTGGCTGGAGACGTAGAGGCTGGACCCGCTAGCGTAGTGGAGCCTGGCGGCTTCGCCGTCGCTCAGGAGGCGGTACCCACCGGCAGGCACGGGTTCATGGGCGCGATGCGCGATGCGCCCGACGAGGTGCGTGCGCGGTTCACGGAAGACATTCGCGCGGCGCTAACCGCTGAAGACGGACGGGATGTGACGGTGTCTGTTGTCGAGCGGCTGGTCCCCGAAGTGGGTCCGTTGTCTGTGCGTGTGGAGCCAGGGCAGGGTGTGTGGGGTGGCGCCGTCAACCCGAACGAGGTTGTACGTATGGACGGTCTCGAGGGCGTCTCCGATGAAGTTTCCCGGGACGTGGTACGTAAGTATATGGCAGTAAACGGTATCGTCCGCGGTTAGGCCGCGCTCCGTGTAAGGCCAGACGATGGTGGTCGGGCCAGTCTACCAGCGATTCGCCCAAGAGCTTGGACTCGACGACTCAGCCTTCGCTGGGCTCACAGCGCGCACCGCAGAACTCCGAGCCCTCCAGGGGCAGCTAGGCTCCAGCCTACCCCGCGGTCAGCGCGGGACCCCGGTAGCCCAAGCGGCGCAGGTCGTCGCTAAGCGGTTCGAGCCGATACGCGCGAAGACGGAGAAGGGGGTCGCGCGCTATAGCACAGAACGCGCTCCCCGAGCTTCGCGACGATGCGGCCTACACCATCTTCACGGTCATGTCGTCGATCCTATCGGACCCAACGGGAGCCGGAGTGCCCCTCACGCCCCGTCACGCCGGCGGCATGGTCGGCGCCTGGTAAGGATGACTGGGGGCGCGCGGGAGTCGAGCTCTATTACACCGGGCACCAAGAACTGGAGGACAACCCCTACCGGTCCGTCTCTCAGCCTCACTTCGTTCTCGGCTTCCTCGTGGACCGGTGGTTGGGCCGGTTCCGTGTCTTCCTGAATGCGGAGAATATCCTGGGCACCCGCCAACGCAGTTCGACCCGCTGCTGCGCCAGGCCCAGACCCCGGATGGTCGCTGGATTACGGACGTGTGGGCTCCGCTCGAGGGAAGGTCGTTCAACGGAGGGGTGTGGATCACCTTCTGAGAGGGATCCGGTTGAAAATCCGACTTCCGCGGCATACGATCAGCGCCGAGCCCGGCCCAACGAGAACGCCGCGGCGCGACCCGCTCCGAACGCGACACCGCCGGCAGGCCCTGAGGCACCCGCTCCATGACGCCCGATCGACGCACCTTCCTGAAGCACTCCACGGCCGCGTTGTCGGGCGGCATGCTCGCGGGTCCGGAGGCCCTGTATGAGACTCCAACGCAATCACCCGAGGGGCGGCGCGCCCTCGGTGCCCGCGTCGTTCGGGCCCTCGACGCTCCCCTCCTCCGCGCGGTCGGCGATGCCGTCCTACCGGAGTCTCTCTCGGCCAACCAGCGAGAGGATGCCATCGCGTCGTTCGAGCTCTGGCTCGAAGGCTTCGATCCCGTCGCGGAGCTGAGGCACCCCTACGGTGGAGACGTCGTCCCCTACGGCCCGCCCGACCCCACCCCGGGGTGGTCCGCCCAGCTCGAAGCCCTCGACCTGATCGCGGATGCACGATACCAGGCCACCTTCGGCGAGCTCGACCGAGGCGCACGCCGGACCCTCCTCCAGGAGCAGATTACGGATCCTGGTGAAGGCCTCCCATCCACCGCTCGCGCGCGCCACATCGCGACAGCGCTCATGGCGCACTACTTCGGTTCGCCCGTTGCCACCGATCGTTGCTACGGGGTCGCAATCAGAAGGTTGGAGTGCCGCTCGAACGACACCGTGGGCGGGCGCCCGCCCACGGTGGGGAGCTGACATCGTGCCCAGGCGGGTCGAGTCGGACATCTGCATCATCGGATCGGGCATCACCGGAATCCTCGCCGCCGAGCGGCTCACGGAACTCGTCGATGCGGATATCGTCATGATCGAGGCCGGCGGTCACACGACACCCGTCCGGGACCGCGTTGAAAAGCGCCGCCGCCTCGTCGAGTACGGCGAGAACCCGTGGGAAGGGGATCACATCCCGGACCAGGGTGGGACAGGGCTGATGTACCGGTCGATGGCGGTGGGCGGCTGCGCCATGCACTGGGACGGTGCGACCCCCCGTTTCTCTCCCGAGGACTTCAGGCAGCGATCCCTGTACGGCGTTGGCACGGACTGGCCCGTCGACTTTCAGGATCTGGAGCCGTACTACCAGGACTTCGAGGAGCGCGTGGGTGTGGCGGGTGAGCAGGGCCCGCCCGAGTACGATCCGCGCTCCGCGCCCTACCCGATGCCGCCTCTGCCCCTGTCCTACAACTTGGAGATCCTCCGGGAGTGGGGTGCCAGCGCCGACATTCCCTTCTGGACCCAGCCATGGGCGAAGGCCACGACCACCGAGCACGGACGGGCCGTGTGCCGCCGCTGCGACACGTGCCATGTATGTCCGACCGGCGCGAAATTCACCCCCGACCTCACGCTGGATCGGTTGATCGCCGGCGGCAAGCTTCGGCTCGTAACGGAAACGCTGGTACGGCGCCTGGAGCTGGAGGCAGACTCGGACCGCGTAAGCCGAGCGATGGCCGTGGACAGGAACGCGCCCGACGAGCCTGTGGAGTTCTACGCCTCGACCTTCATTCTCGCCGCGGGTTATTGCTGGAGCCCCCACCTCCTCCTGCTCTCCGCTGACGGACGTTACCCGGACGGGCTTGCGAACAGCTCCGGTCTCGTGGGCAGGTACATGTCCGGGCATCCCTACATGAGCGCCCAGATCGACCTGCCCTTCGAGCTGTATCCCGGGATGTTCGAGACCAACTCCTTGCTCTCGCGCATGTACGCTCGTCCGGGGCCGCTCGAGCGCTATGTCCGCCACGATCTGCGCATCTGGGACTCCACCGCCGGGCGACAGGCGCGGCTGCGTGGAGACGATGGGCGAATCCACTTCGGGGACAGCGTCATGGACGACTGGCGAGCCCGCACTCGCAGGTCATCGGCGCGGGTGCGCGGCTACTACGACGTGGTCCCGGACCGTGACAGTACCCTGACCCTGGACGCCGGCAACCGGAATCGATGGGGTGACCCCCTCCCGCGGATCCAATTCCGTGAGGCACCGGAATCGGCCGAGCTACGACAGTACACCCACGACACGATGATCGCGCTGTTCGAACGCATGGCGCGAGCAGGGGGTGGCTCGGTGATGTCGACGTCTTTCTCGCCCACGATGGAGCACCCGTGCGGCGGCTGCCGCATGGGGGACGATCCGGCGACGAGCGTGGTCGACTCTCACGGCCGCTCCCATGATCACGAGAACCTGTTCGTAATCGGCGCGCCAACCCACGTGTCTGGGGGCTGCGCCAACGGAACACCCACGTTCACTGCGCTGTCGCTCCGGTCGGCGGCGGAGGTCGCGCGCGGCGTGTAGGGTCGCAGAGGGGAAGTGAGCGCGCGGGGCATCCTCCGCCAACAGCGGCTGAACGCGAAGCCGACACGAAGACCAACTTGGATAGTTGCGTCGGTGAGCGTCGGTGGGTGACGACGCGGTCTTTGGCAAAGCTCGATCCGGCGGCCACTACGCCTCGTCGAGATCGCTTGCGCCATCTCCCTCGCCCGTCGGATACTGACCTCGGCTCGATCCCCTGCGAGGCCTAGAGCACATCCGCAACGTCGCGCCGAAGGTGATCGTC
>Ga0066376_10005579_pt1 | contig 10623 bp, 7 predicted proteins | sample Knorr_S15_td_Bot_FD_77009 | JGI IMG/M metagenome (GOLD analysis project Ga0066376, IMG submission 77009) | Marine microbial communities from Southern Atlantic Ocean transect - Knorr_S15_td_Bottom_ad_5009_LV_A | ecosystem: Environmental > Aquatic > Marine > Oceanic | place: Southern Atlantic... | reverse complement strand
TGAAGCAATGAGCGACATGATATACACCACGGCCAGCTCGCCCGGCGAGAGGGCATATCTGGGGTTTGCCACTCTGAGCAGGGTATTGATGATGCCGACGATAATTGCAAATAGAAACACCACGCCGATAGGTGTAAAATTACTCCCCAGGTAGGATCCTTTAATAATCATATTCGCGTACGGGTCGGCGACCCCGAGAATCAGTGAACAGCCCAGGCCGACCAGGACAGCCCGTGGGGTGACCATCTCGTGCGGGAAGGAATGATGGAGGTTTTCGTGTTGTTTCTTCGGTTCTGCGACCGACATGGGTAGTCCTTTCGGGAAAAGACGAATCTACGTCTGGTGCTGGGCTGTTGTGGTCTCATCTGTCAACAAGGGTTTATCCCCCAGCATCGCTTCTCCCTGGCTCTTAAACAATTGTTTCGCTTCCTCATCGATGGTGCGCCATATGAGAAACTGTTTACGCACGGTGTTCAGGAATCTGCGGTTGACGCGTTGCCATGAATCGAGATCCCCGTTCAACCGGGTAATCTCGAGTTCGATTTGATAGGTATTGTATTCACCCAGCGGGCGGGTGGTGATGTCGATTTCTTCACTGACGCCCATATCATACGGAGCCAGCCAGGCGCGTAGATGAATGCGGTATCCCATCCCGCCTTCTATCTCAAAACAGGTCAGTCGGACCTGATCGGCATGAAACAGACCAATCGAATCTTCACCATGGGACTCGAAATAGTCATGCAGATAGGTACTCAGGCCCAACACCTCAACACCGGACACGGTAAACGGGAAATCGAAACGCCATACATCCCCTTCGGGATCGGGGAATTTCCATTGGCGTTCCACGTCCGGCACTGCCATCTGACTGGCTTTATGGGCTGGATACAGCGTCGACAACAGCACGACGCCCATGACCAGGATAGTAGACATCACGGCAGAGGTGGAAGAATAATTGAGCGTCAGCCCTTCCATCAGTCCCGTGGAGGTCATCAACTGCCCGAAAGATTGCCCGATCAGATAGCCGGCCATGCCGCCGATAATGGCATAGACGCAGGATTCCGCCATGAATAAGGCGCCGATATGAGTCGGGGCCAGGCCGAGCGAACTGAAAATACTGATTTCGCGAAATCGTTCATAGACCGCGCCCATCATGGTGTTTAGAACGATTAACGCCGCCACCAGAATGGGGATAAACAGGTTACTCATACCGGTCAGCGAGGTCAATGCAAGGGCGCTGTATACCCTGGCTTTGCCTTCAGCGCCGACAAAAACGGTCAGGCCGACACGGGGCATGAATTCATCGAGAGAGGCCATCATATCATCCACGGAAGGGAATTTGATGGCCACGGACATGATGTTGCCGTTATTCATGTTGCGGACATCGTCATAGGGTATAAAGATGACATCATTCGGGACCATATGTTTGAACGAAAGGATATCTGCATCTTCATCCGTTTGTCGGGTAGTTGTGCGTATGGCGCCACGGAGTTCGGCGCTTTCAGCCTTATAATCGACCGGAGTGAGGTGGCCGTCGTCCAGATCACGCCATTGGTATAATTTCTCCCCATCAATGATGCCCTTCACAAGGATAGGCCGGCCATAGAGCAAAATCTGTGCATTCCCCACTTCATCCTGCCCTATATCAAGCAGCCTGGCCAGATTGTTTGGAAGAATACACACGTTGCGCTCTCCCGGCTCAAACCAGGTGCCCGCTATGAGTAGGGTATCAATGCCGGATATGAGGGGCTCGTCGGGAGAAAAGCCCATAATAGCCTTTGCATAGGTCTGAAATGACTTGGCTTTAAGCTTTTCCTTGGCGCGGGAGATAGCCACGATGTCGTTGGACTGCAACGCATCGGTAATCGATTTAAACTCCGCGATCGTCGCTGAGTCGGGTACGGCGTCCTCACCACGTTCCAGTTTAATGAAAATGTTACTCCATTCTCCGGCCGGTTGATTCGCATACCAGGCGCGGGGGATCACCGTCGCCCTGTCGTTGAACTCACTTTCAATATATCGTAATGCGGAATGTTCCAGCGGCCACCACGCATTATTACGGATCATCATCCCCTCATACATAGGGGCATTCGACCGGTCGATTTTATAGAACTGCAGATAGGTTTGTACGGAGGTGAACGAAATCACCGTGAACATGAGCAGAATGATCGTCGTGCAGGTCAGCCCCACACGGAGCGGTCTGTTCCGCATGTTGGAAACGCCCAGAGAAAACGCGGCAGCCAGAACACTCGATCGGCTTACATCCGTCTGGTAAATCGTCGCCCGTTCTTTGCGAACACGATTCATTTCCAGGCCGAACCGGGAAGCAAGAATCCAGGTCACGAGGGCGGCCAGCGTAAAGGTGATAAAAGATAATAATATGATATAGGGCGTGGAAGCCAGTTCGAAGGCCGGATGAATGGCAACCAGAATGGCAAAGGAGATCAGGAAGATAGCGGTGACAGCAAGGATACGATGATTAACTTTGACGAAGCCAAAGAGAAGTCGTTCGACAAAATAAGAAAACGGCAGAATGATAAACAGGTAAAAGATGACGCCCTGCATGAGATCGTTCGCCGTGGCCGTCGCATCAGGGTAGGCGCGTGATTCATAGCCCCAGGCCGCCCGGGCATACTGGATAAAATGTTCCCAGTCCAATGCGGCTCTGGCTTCTTCCGCCTGACCGAGTAATACTTCCGCTCTGGCGTGCATCTCTTCCATACGGGCGTTTTGGATGCCGGCGTCGTGCAGTTGACCTAAACGGTAATCATTGAGAGTCCACATGTCGCGAGCCACTTTATACGGTAACTCGGACAAAATGCCTGCGCCGGATACGGGGTATCCGGTGCCCATCGGATTTTCCGGCGTCGCATTCAACAGCACCAGACGGTTACCGAGGACGCTGGTTCCCATGAGCAGTTTAAACCGTTCCCCAGGTTCCATAAATACCGGTCCGCAGGCTTCTACATAGGACATCCAGTTGAACCAGCCGTGGTCGAGCAGCGCATGACCGAATTTATAAGGCTGCGTATCGGTGGTGCTGAGTACCGTCGCCTCTTTCATACGCGTCAGATATCGCGGGTCCACCAGGTCGAACAGATCTACGGCCTCACAGCGGAACAGCACAATCTTTTTCTCTTTCTCCACCCAGTCCTGAGTCGTAATGATCGGATACATCCCATCGCCGAACGTACCCCGATCCGGCGCATAGATTATTTCGCCGTTGTCTTCGTCAAGGACATAGGCTTCTGTCGGCGTTCGCCTGGGGATCTGCAACTGATCAAACTCCGCCCAGCCGTTTTCATCTCCCACACGAAAATACTCATTACGTACGCCCATCAACGTTTTTTCATTACGGCGGGAGACGAACACCGCGTTAGGCAGTGGTACGCTGGGAATGAAGCTTTTGCTCTGGTCGAACTCGACAGCCTGCACGCGCAGCGTGCCCAGTCCGTCGGGCAGATTCATCCTGAAATCCGGCATCAATGCAGGGTCATTAGCCGCATCATAGATCAGGCAGGCGGTTAATTTAGTCTGGGTAACGATATTTTTGTAATTTACCTTTTCAGGAAGATCCAGCGGCGTATCGACCAGGTTTCTCTGGTCAAATACGGTGGCCAGATAGATGGCTGGAAATCCAGCCCAGAATACCAGCTCTCCATCGGCCCCCCACTTGCCTGGAAACCAGCTATCCCATTTGATGCCGCTGATGGGTGAGATGGCATTGATGAACATATCGGGATAATATCCCAGCGCTTCCGTAGCCCCGGCGGCATATCTCATAAACGCATTACCGAACGGCGTAAAAAACCGTTGCTTGTCGAAGGCGTCCCCCGTATACAGCCAGCCGGTAAACGATACCCCCATCTGATTGCGTTGCCCGGAGATATCCAGGCCGATATATAGTTTCATATCAAGCGGCTCAGGCACCCTGGCCGCCATCACGGGGTTTTTTCGGATATGGCGTTGGATAAAGGCATTGATGCCTGCGGTCGCCGTATAATGTCCGCTGGTGGCAAGGAAATAAACCGTTCGCGACGGGGGGCTACGGGCGATCATCCGGGCTATTTCCATCAGACTGGCGATACCGGCGGCCTGGTTCGCGCCCGGTGAAATCGCAGGGACGACCGAGATGGCGTCGTAGTGCGAGCCGATCACGATAATTTCGTCTTTCAATTCAGCGTGGGTGCCGGGGATCACACCGATCACATTCTGAGATTCCGTGCGGCGCCAGGTCATCCGGGCTTTGGCGCGAAGGCGAATCTCTTCACCGCGTTCAATACGGTCGAGGAGCATCCGGGCCGTAGTGCTGGGAACATAAAACCGGGGGACATCCGCCGGATTCTGTAAGAATTTTTCTTCTGCCTGCTGGCGCACGGTCCATTCCGGCTCAATAAAATAAACAGCCCGGACGCCTAACTCCGCCGCGTTGAGCCAGTTGGCGCCGGTATTAAAATCCATCAGCACAAAATTATTTTCAATGACCTTACCATTGAAATCTTTAAATTCACCCTTACCTACATAATGCAGAATTCCCTCTACCCCTTCCCGTGGTAACGTGGGTGTGCGGACCAGATTGGGCCACAGGCAGTGTACAGGGAAAGTCTCGCCGGTAGTCAGCAGACGAATGGAAGCGCCCTCATCGATAGGTGACGCCCCGGTAAACGGCTCATAGGCCACCCGCTGTAAACCGGCCTGACGAAACTGATCAGCAATATAGGCCGCAGCGGAATCTTCACCGGGATAGCCGATGACACGAGAGCCCAGGCTGGAAAAGTATTCGATGGTATCGCGAATTCGGGAAGAATCGATATGCGAAGCGATATAACGGTAGTCGGCTGTTTGAACAGATTCTGTGCGTAGATTCCGGTCATCAGCGGTGCAGGCGGTGAGCGATAGATATATAAGGAACAGTACTGCCGAAATGGTTGTCCTGAAACGGATAGATTTCACAGGCAGGCCTTTATATATTATCCACAAACGCCCACTACTCCAGCATCCGGAGATCGGGAGAATAAGAAAAGGAGTATAAAGAGGATGGAGGCTTCGTTGCCGATATTAAAACAGTATATCTCCCGGTAAAACGATGTCAAAGGGAAATATATGAATAACTGATGTGCATCCCACCATCATCTGAATGGGATCACACCCCATCAATTACGTAGACTTCATGTCGGTTGGCCAAACCCGCCGTCACCGGAATCCTTCCTCATATCATTTTTTAATATGAATGCCTTACGTCCTGGCGCGATCAAGAGTCGGACCTGCGCCGCTTTTTTTCATGATAAATTCCTTTGATTCTGGGCAAACAATGTGTATTATTCGTCACACATAACTATACTAGAAAACGCAGTTGGGCTATCGGGAAAGGTGGTTCACCTGGTCAAAATAAAATGACGATTATTGCCAGATCTTTCATTCAAGATCTGGAAGAAAAAAACTCATGATATAATTATACCTGCCCCCGCCATGGCAGAATTTTTAGTCCCTGTGCCGCCTGAGAAAACCGTCCCAATAGTTGAGCAAATCTCACAGTCATTCAAGGTCGTTCCATTTGACCTTGCCGTTGCTGAAAAGTATGCCAAATTGTGGCATACCGTCAGTAAATCTGAAAAGCCTTCCCCAAAGGTGAAATTTGACCTGATGATTATTTCAACGGCACTATCCGAAAAGTGCGATGATCTTTATTCTCATGATGAGGATATTTTGCGTATTGGCAAAGGCGTTATTGAAGTTAGAGAAATACCTGAGATCCTTAGGCAGGGCACACTCATATAATTTGGTTTTCAAAGATATTGGTCCAGCAAGCCTCTTAAATCTTGCTGAGAATCCGTATATTACGTTGAATACATCATACTTTACCTACAAATGACACAACCCAATATTGTCCTTATCATCACGGATCATTTCCGCGGCGACTGTCTGAGCCGGCTGGGACACCCCGAGGTTGAAACGCCGCACCTGGATTCCCTTTCCCGAAGCGGCGCCGTGTTTACGCACGCCTATACGCCCTGCCCGTCCTGTACCCCTGCTCGTCGTTCCTTAATGACGGGATTAACGCCGGCAAGCCAGGGGATGGTCGGCTATCAGGATTTTGTGCCGTGGGATTACGATATCACCATGGCAGGAGAATTAACCAGGGCGGGGTATCAGACCATCAATATCGGTAAGACCCACTTTTATCCGCGCCGGCTTCATCTGGGATTCGAGCAGCTTATCACCCCGGAAGATTATGCGGCCTGGCTTGAACAGCAACCCGACGTGACAGGCAACCGTTTTGCGCACGGCGTGGACGCCACTTCCTGGATGGCGCGTCCGAACCACCTGCCGGAATCACAGATGGAAGAGGCCTGGTTTGTGGACCAGGCGCGGTCGTTTCTGGACAAGAGAGATCCTACGCGGCCTTTTTTTCTCTCTCTGTCGTTTAACGGCCCTCATCCGCCGTGGTGCCCGCCGCAGGTCTATTACGATCAGTTTATCAATCGGGATCTATCCGGACCCGTCGTAGGGGATTGGGCGAAGCATCATGCTGATGAGGCAGACGATCCGCTAGATGTCAACGCCTGGCGCGGAACTATACCACCGCATCAGATGCAGCGGGCCAGGGCGGCCTACTATGCCTATCTGGCCTATCTTGATGCCCAGGTAGGCTACTTTAACCGGCTTTTGAATGAAAGAGGATTGAATAACACCTTCCTCCTGTTTACCTCTGATCATGGCGAGATGTTAGGCGATCACAACCTCTGGCGCAAAACATATGCCTACGAAGCCTCAGCGAGAATTCCGTTTATCATGAAGTGGCCTCAGCAGATGAACCTGGATACAAATAGGGAGATCGAAGCGGTGGTCGGGTGGGAGGATATCATGCCGACCTTTCTCGATCTGGCCGGGGCCGATATACCGGATACGCTGGAGGGCAGAAGTATCCTGCCTCTACTTAAACAGGAATCAACCGATTGGCGTCCCTATTATCATGGCGAACATTCGCCCTGTTACCATCCTGAAAATGCAAATCAGTTTCTGACCGACGGCGCCTGGAAATATATCTGGAATCCCATCACAGGCGATGAGCAGCTCTTTCACCTCACCGAAGATCCTCAGGAATGCCGGAACCTGGCAGGTCAATCCGATCACACTGAAACCCAGGCGCTATGGAGAGGCCGTATGATCAAACAATTAGATGGCAGATCAGAAGGTCTTTCAGATGGAAAGCAATTGATTCCGGGACCGGTCGCTGCATGGCGGGAAGGGGGTACGGGGAAAGTGCATATGGGGTAAAACCAGTTCCGAGGTCCGAGTAGAATCTCGATAAATAAACCTCTCGGAACTCGAAACTCGGAACTATCCTATCCCCACAACTCCGGATTGACCGTCAAAATCTCCGGTCCATCCGACAGGATGGCTATGGTATGCTCAAAGTGGGCGGCGAGTCCACCGTCTGCGGTGACGGTGGTCCATTCATCTTCCAGGACCATGACTTCGTGCGCACCGACACAGATCATGGGTTCGATAGCGATGACCATGCCGGGGTTAAGCCGCGTGCCGCGCCCCTGCTTACCGTAATTGGGAACCTGTGGTTCTTCCCACAGGCTGCGGCCGATACCGTGGCCACATAGATCCCGCACAACGGAATAGCCATGGGATTCCGCATATTTCTGTACGGCATGCCCGATATCTCCGAGGCGGTTTCCTGGTTTGGCCGCATCAATAGCCTTAAAAACAGAAGCTTTGGTTACCTCAAGCAAACGTTGTGCTTCGGATGAGATGGGGCCGACCGGAAAGGTAAAGGCCGTATCGCCATGATATCCGTCTAAAACCATGGCGAAGTCCAGTCCGATGATATCACCCTCATGCAACCTGCGGCTCTTGCTTGGAATGCCGTGAACGACTTCATCATTGATCGCTGTACAGATGGTGGCGGGGAAGGCGGGGTGGTTCGTGGGGCGATACCCTAAAAATGAAGAAATCCCCTGGTGTTTTTTTATCATCTTGCGGGCAATCAGGTCCAATTCCGCCGTGGTGACTCCCGGTTTAACTGCCTCACCCATACGTTGTAGCGTTTCCGTCGCCGCCTGGCTGCTACGGCGAATCGTGTCTATTTGTGACTCCGTTTTTAAAATGATACCCATATGTTTTCCTATTTTAAAAAATAACCTCGATGTTCTTACCTTTTACCATATCGAACCTGACACTCAGGTGTTCCGTATATAGATCGGGTGTTTTGATTTGGCAAGGAAAATATGGAGGATAGAAACAGACCGGCTTCAGCCCGAGGCCGGATCCGTCTCCAACTTCCTTGGTAGTAAAGAACGGTTCATAGATTTTCGTTATGTCTTTTTTTCTATACCATGTCCTGAATCATGGATGGCAATCATGACCCAGGGTGCGATCACCCCGTCTATTTTTACTATCTCAGGAACATTCTTATCAAGCCGGATGGTTTCTATGGATAATGTGCCGGCTTCCGACATCGCATCACGGGCATTAACGGCCAGATTAATTATGATCTGCTGCACCTGTATCGGGTCTATCTTTACAGTACAGGGAGTAGCATTCAAGCTGAGCTCCAGGCTGATATTGTCACCCAGGAGGGTCTGTAACATCTGTTGTAGATCCCTGAGATGGTCATTAAGATCAAGCACGACCGGCCTCAATAACTGGCGACGCCCAAAGGCCAAAAGTTGTTTGGTCAGTGTGGCCGCCCGTTCACCTGCCCGTCTAATCTCTGAAATGGGTAGATATTGGGGATCGTGTTCATCCAGATTATTCATAAGCATCCCGGCATATCCAATAATAACTGTCATGATATTGTTAAAATCATGACAGTTACCCCCCGTCAACTGGCCGATGGCTTCCATCTTCTGCGACTGTCGAAGCTGTTCTTCCAGCTCATCAATTCGCTCATCCCTGGGGTCGCTGCGTACCGTAAAATGGACCTCCGCCGGTGAGGAGTATAATTCAGGTCCCGGTCGATGGATTTCACCATAATTGTATACCCCTCCGGCGTGAGTTGGGTATATCGGGTCTGCCGCGACCGGGTCGGCTGCTGCCAGTCATCGTCAAGGCCCTCCAACCGATAAATATAGAGCATGTTCCTGGGTTCTGTACGGAATCCGAGACCGGTGTATTCGAATGTAATCTGTGGATTCGATACATAAATATCGATCGATCCAGAAAGATTATAGATCCGGTCAGCAACCACATGAAGGATACGGACATCTGGTGGTGTCGGGTCGATGGTGTAACGTATCACACCGTTTATAGTGCCGAACCAGAACCGGTTTCGACGATCCTGGATAATAGCATTGGTCGATTTAATGTGCGGAGATCGAATGGTCTGAAAAATATGGCCGTCGTAATGCACAACGCCACCATCTGTGCCGAACCAGATATGGCCATCGCGATCCTCATAAATACAATTCACATGATTGTCAGGAAGTCCCGACGCCGTGGTTACACGGCGCCAACCGTTACCCTCAGAATAATGAACCCCCTCCCATCCTGCGATCCACACCCTTCCCTGACGATCTTTGAGGATGGCTTCCGCACCCGAAACTGAGGGGAGGTTCTCTGAGTCCGATTCCCAAGTGCCATTATCGGCTTCAGTCAAACGTTTCACGCCTTCACCCGGTGTTTCAAGTTAAAAATTTACGGAATTCCGACCATACAGTAATTGGTTTTGTCCCGTAGCCATAATGGTCGTTATATCATCATACCAGGCCGTCAATTTGTCGTTGTATATGACCTGGAACCACGGGTCATCATAACAGATGATTTGAACGATCTCAAGAGGCAATCGGTGGGAAATCAGAAGTCGTCCACATTGCTCGGTGATGGCCCTTACCTGTATGCCATGGAACCCCTGATCAACCCCAATGGGGTGACACGTTGTGCCGTCAAAACGTATCAGTCCTTTTTGTCCTCAAAACCAGACATTTCTATCGAAGGCAAATACAATATTTGTATCACAACGCCTGATGCCACCACCCCACGTGGCGAACCAGAGGTACCCCCGTGGATCCTTCGGCAATATGTTCTATGTACAGGCTGGACAGACCTTCTGCCGTCGAATAGTTATGCCATATTCCGCAAAGAAGGAAGAGGTTACAACCGTATGGTAGCCATCCAGGAATGGAGCCCCCAGAAACCCGGTACCGATGAACAAGGAGATATTGTTTTTCTTGCTGTAGAATCTCACCAGACCAATGACCGCGATAAATAGCGCCAGAAGTGTCGCAGTTACCTCCATGACGGTGTGTAATTCTTTACTACCCTGCCATACAAATCCCCATGCCAACACCGACCCTGTGGTAAGGAGGAACGAGAATACGAGATATGAAATCGCTCGTTGGTATTTCATGCTTGAGCTCCTGTATATGACCGCCCGATCCATGAATATCTGATGTTTGGAATTTATGATAATTACAATATGTTGGTCGGATGCTGGGGGGTATGGTGCAATGTCAACGGTTCAACATAACCGGTCACATATACATATTCCCTGCATATTAATATATCATCGGCATGAACGATAAAACCTTTAAGCATAATCTTAACGGACGGTCCCCTGATCATCCACCCAGATCTGACGCTAAAGCTATAATGGTCACCACTACAAAAACCGGT
>Ga0066376_10005578_pt1 | contig 10623 bp, 8 predicted proteins | sample Knorr_S15_td_Bot_FD_77009 | JGI IMG/M metagenome (GOLD analysis project Ga0066376, IMG submission 77009) | Marine microbial communities from Southern Atlantic Ocean transect - Knorr_S15_td_Bottom_ad_5009_LV_A | ecosystem: Environmental > Aquatic > Marine > Oceanic | place: Southern Atlantic... | reverse complement strand
TCGCCGGAATCGTTCGCCGGAATCGTTCGCCGGAATCGTTCGCCGGAATCGTTCGCCGGAATCGTTCGCCGGAATCGTTCGCCGGAATCGTTCGCCGGAATCGATCTACGGAATCAATCGGGGGAATCGATCTACGGAATCAATCAGGGGAATCGTTCGCCGGAATCAATCGCCGGAACCAATCGGGGGATTCAATCGGGGGAATCAATTCATCTTTGGCATTTGGGGCAGAAGCAGGTGCCTCGGGCCCGGACGCGGATGATTGAGATGGGCGCGCCGCAATTGGGACAAAGGCCATTCTTCTCTCTGGGGATGGACCACGATGATAGACCCATGGGCGGATCCGGCCACTGCTCGGAGCGGCTACGGTCATATTGCTCCAGGGCGCTGGTGAAGGCGAAAATCATGCAGTCTTTCAACCGCGTTGCCTCTTTGACGGTCAGTTTTGAGGCAGGGCGGACGGGGCTGATGCCCGCCAAGAACAACGACTCATCGGCGTATAAATTCCCCATACCGGACACGATGGACTGCTCCAGCAGCAGAGCTTTTATCGGCGCAGACCTGCCTTTTAGGTGGTCCCGAAACGATTTAAGAGTAAATTCCTCGCTGAAGGGGTCCGGACTTAGCGGCGGGAGAATGTCATTCGGATTATCGGCAAGCCATAACTTGCCGAACTTTCGCCCGTCCTGAAAACGAAGCTCGGTCTCATCATCCAAAAAGAACCGGTGGCGAACCATTGAGTGGACGGGCTGCTTGGCTGGCTGAATCCGCAACCCGCCGGTCATGCCCAGATGAATTACAAGCGTAGGGCCAGTGTCAGAGCCTTGGTGGCCGAGCTTGAATAGGAGATATTTGCCCCTGCGTGTTACCTCTTGCACGGTGCCGCCGGTTAAGCCCAAGACGAAATCTTCAAGCGAAGGTTTTTTGACCGTTTTAACCCAGCCTACGTCGGCCCCGGTAAAGGTGCGTCCAGGCAGGCCCGCTTCGATCAGATAGCGTCTGGTGTTTTCTACTTCGGGAAGCTCAGGCATAAGGTCTTCGCTTTATACCCGCACCACTCCCAACGTAACCTCCACCCCATCTACTTTGGAAGTCTCGGCGTGAGCGCCGTCCGATGGGGCACTGCTGACCAAGTCCTCGCTCAGGGTCTCCAAGCGAATGTACTCGCCGAAGTCTCCGATCATGACAGCGTTGATGTCCTCCGGCCCTTGGTAATAGGTGACGATGCGGTCGGTAACATCAAAGTCCGCCGAGCGCCGCAGGTTCTGAATCCGGTGCACCAATTCACGGGCCAGACCCTCTTGGGCCAGTGCTGGGGTGAGAACGGTGTCGACGGCCACTGCGTAAGGGCCGTCTTGCACTCCCACGTGCCCGCTGCTTTTTGGAGTCTTAAGAACGGCCACATCCTCATAGTCCAACTGGACCGGAGAAGCGGCCTCGCCGCCGACAGTCACTTGTACACGCCCATTTGCGTCCAATGCTAAGGCAACTGCCCTTGGTTCCATCTTAGCAAGAGCATCAACGATTGATTGGGTTTGGTTTCCGTATTTGGGTCCGATTTTGTCCATGTTGGCGGAAACTGCCCATTCCCAAATATCAGTGCTTCCATCAACCGATGCGGCGATAGTAACGCTCTTGACGTTAATCTCGTCGATTAACTGAGAAACCATTGGTTCCAGTCGCAGCTTCTCAACGTCATTCCGAACCAGCACATCCATTGAACTCAAGGGCTGCCTTACTTTTATGGCAGCCTTGGAGCGTGCGCTGCGGCCCATGCTGGCGATGCGCATGAGCAGCCGAGTAGCTTCCATGAGGTCTTGGTCTACCAAAGACGGGTCTGCTGTGGGGTATTGGGCCAAGTGGACGCTATCAGGGGCGTCCGGATCCACCGAGCAGACCAGCTTTTGATACATCTCTTCGGACACGAAGGGGGCGAGGGGAGCCATGAGTTTGGCTACCGTGACCAGGCAGGTGTGCAGCGTGATGTAGCCAGAGAGCTTGTCGCTATCGTTCTCGCTCTTCCAGAATCGGCGCCGGCTTCGCCTAACGTACCAGTTGGAAAGCTGGTCGATGAAATCCTGTATGCGGCGTCCGGCGTTGGTGGGATCGTAGGATTCCAGATAGCCGTCCACCTGTCCAATAAGAGTGTTTAGCTCGGAGAGAACCCACCGGTCAAGTTCATTTTCCGGGTTCCATCCTTCGGGTTTTTGGTCCGGGTGAAACTTGTCTATAGACGCATAATTGGTGAAGAAAGAATAGACGTTCCACAGGGTCAGCATCACCCTTCTCAGGGTCTCACTGACCAGCTTTGAGGAAAACCTGCGAGCTTCTCCCGGTTGGGAAGCGGTGAACAGATACCAGCGCAACGCGTCGGCGCCGTTTTCGTCCAAAACGCCCATGGGCTCAACCACGTTGCCCACGCGTTTGCTCATCTTGTGGCCTTTCTCGTCCAATACTAAGCCCAAGCATATAACGTTCTTATAGGAGGGCTGGCCCTTTAGCAACGTGGACAGAGCGTGGAGGCTGTAGAACCAGCCTCGAGTCTGGTCCACCGCCTCGCATATATAGTCTGCGGGAAAGCGGCCATCCTCGGCGATGTTCTTGTTGTCGAAGGGATAGTGCCATTGGGCAAAGGGCATGGCCCCAGAGTCGAACCAAGCGTCCATCACCTCTGGGATGCGCTTCATCTCACCGTCGCATCCGCCGTTTGTGCACTGAAAGACGATATCGTCCACGTAGGGGCGGTGCAGGTCCAGTTGGTCTAAATCGCTGCGTTTATCTTCCGGCACCAGGTCTTTGAGTTCTTGGACACCGCCGACGCATATGGTGTGCTGGCAACTCTGGCACTCCCAGATGGGTATGGGCGTACCCCAGTAACGCTCTCTGGATATAGCCCAGTCCACGTTGTTGCGGAGCCACTCGCCGAAGCGCCCTTCCTGTATGTACTCGGGATACCAGTTGATTTCGCTATTGCCGCTGACCAGCTCGTCCTTGGAGGCGGTGGTGCGGATATACCAGGAGCTTTTTGCGTAGTAGAGCAAAGGAGTGTCGCACCGCCAGCAGAATGGGTATGTATGGCGGTAGATTTCCCGTTTGAACAACAGACCCCGGGATTGCAGGTCCTTCATGATGTCTTCGTCGGCGTCTTTCACGAATTTGCCAGCAAAGGGGAAATTGCCCGTCACGATTCCCAACAGGTCCACCGGCTGGACGAATGCCAACTCCTGCTCACGCCCCACCGTTAGGTCTTCGTCGCCAAAGGCAGGGGCCATGTGGACTATGCCGGTGCCGTCCTCCATGGAAACGAAGTCGGCGGAGACGACCCCGTGGGTTGACTCGGTGGCGGCCACCAGTTCGGTTCGACTGGTGCCGTTGGCGTTTTCGGTCCTCACGAACCGGCGAATTTCAACTCCGTATTCCGTTGGCGAGTACAAGGGCTGGTATTGGACGCCCACCAAGTCTGCGCCCTTGATGCTAGCCACAACCGTGTGCTCTTGTTGGATATTTTTTCCGAGTAAGTCCGTAGCTAGAATCAGCCGCTCGTTACCGCCCTCGATTTCCAATTCCACTACTGAATAATCGGCATCTTCGGCCACGGCCAAGGCGGTGTTGCCCGGCAATGTCCAAGGGGTGGTGGTCCAAGCTAGGAGGTAAGTGTCGCCTTCATAGGGCACGCCTTCCTCCATTTTTGCGAGCATCTGGTAGCGTCCATCCCTGAGATCCCACTTTATAGGCGCTGGCAGGCTTGAAGGGAGCACCCGGAACTTAACATATACGGAAGGGTCCGGCGTGTTTTCCTTGTAACCTAAGGCCACCTCATGGGAACTGAGACTAGTCACGCAACGCGGGCAATGAGGCGTTCCTCGCATGTCTCGGTACAGCAAGCCCCTGTCCCAGAGTGTTTTTAGAATCCACCAGCCAGACTCGATATAGTTGTTTTCCAGGGTGACGTAGGGGTCGTCCATGTCCACCCAAAAGCCGATGCGGTCGGTCAGGGTCTCCCATTCTTTCAAGTAATGGAAAACGCTTTCCCGGCATTTTTGGTTGAACTGCTCAATGCCGTAATCTTCGATGTCCCGTTTGCTCTTGAGGCCCAGTTGCTTCTCCACCTCCAGCTCGACAGGCAACCCGTGGGTGTCCCAGCCCCCCTTGCGCATCACTTTGAAGCCCTTCATGGTTCGGTGGCGGCAGATGACGTCCTTGAACACTCGGGCCAGCACGTGGTGGATACCGGGGCTGCCGTTGGCCGTGGGCGGTCCCTCGAATAGCATGAAAATGGGGGCGTCTTCCCGCTCCGTGGTGGTGCGGGAGAAAACGTCGTGTTCCTTCCAATGCTTGAGTACGTTGGAGTCCACTTCGGAAAAGCTTACCCGGCTGGAGACGGGTTCGAACATTTGCGGTTAACCTCGAATATAGGAAGATGCGGCGACAACTGCAGAATGCGGCTGGCTATATGTGAAGGCCATTATACAACTGTGGGGAGTTGTTGCTGCAAGGAGATGCGAATCCACTCTCAAGAAATCCATGCTTGAAGTTTTGCCCAGGATTAATGTCCTGACAACGAGAGCAACCTCATTTCCATAGCTTGTGGAAATGGTTCAGGGGGCCGTGTCCCTGGCCTACGGGGAAAGAACTGAGGATTGCCTCGGTTATAAATTCTTTGGCCAACCCAACCGCTTCTAAGATGCTCATACCTCTGGCCAGTCCGGCGGCGACGGCTGAGGCGAATGTGCATCCCGTGCCGTGGGTGTTGGCCGTTTCTATACGAGGACTGGTGAATTCGTGAAACGTAGTCCCGTCAAAAAACAGGTCGGTTGCTGGGCCCTCCCGATGTCCGCCCTTCACCACAACAGATTTCGCTCCCATGGTTATGAACGCTTCCGCTGCTTCCCGAACTTGAGTATCGGATTCAATCTTTTTGCCGGTCAAGGCTTCAGCCTCCGGAATATTCGGCGTAATCACCGAAGCCAAGGGCACCAACAAGGTCTTCAACGCATCGACGGCGTCTTCCCATAAGAGAGCGTCTCCGCTTTTTGCTACCATCACCGGATCCACCACTAGCCAGGGAACCGGACGCCGCTCCAACTCCGAGGCCACGCACTGGATGATGGAACTGCTGGCTAACATGCCGGTTTTAACTGCGTCGGCGCCGATGTCCGAGAGCACGGCGTCAATCTGGGCGGCGATTATGTCTGTGGGAATTTCGTGGACCGCATGGACGCCAACGGTGTTTTGAGCCGTGATTGCCGTGAGAGTAGACGTGCCGTAAACGCCCAGAGCGGCAAAAGTCTTCAGGTCGGCCTGAATGCCAGCGCCTCCGCCCGAGTCCGACCCGGCGATGGTCATTGCGGTTGGTATGGTTCTCACTACGGCCATTTTTCGTCCCCGCAGGCCATTTCCCAGAAGAGCAATTCGTAACGGAGAATGTCCCGGAAGATGCCTTGCATACGAGTGCGGTCGTCTTGAGTCAACACGGCTGAGTCCACCGTGGCCTGCAGCCAGCCCACGAAATCCTGCATACCCTGGCTGGTGTGGATGTCTATCCAAGTCTGATAGTAGTAATTCTCCGGTTTCTTGCCTTCTCGATCCAGCCGTTGGGCCCAGTCCAAGTATGGCCATTCCATCGCCAACAGAGTGGTCACCAAATCGAGGAAAGTTCCTTCATAGGCTATGCGGCGCAGGTAGCCGCTGTAGTGTTGGGTAGTGGGCCGGTACTCCAGGGAAGCGACTTCTTGGGGCGATAGCCCCCGTTCCTTGAAGGCGGTCTGAAACAAGCCTTCCTCGCCCCCGAGACCAAGATGCAGGAAGCCGACTATCTGCCGGGCGGCATCGAAATCTGGGGCTTTGGCTGTGGCCAGGCTGAGGAGTACGGACCAGTCTTTCAGAAAAAGGTAGTCTTGGTCGAAGTAAATGTCGAAGGTTGACCGGGGGAGAGCGTTATCGCCCAGTTGGGTCACAAAAGGATGGGTGACCACCTGCTCCCAGACGGAGCTTACTCCGGCCTTTAATTCGTCGCTCAAGCCCATTGTTTCCGGGCCCTCCTCAGTCTTGTTCTTCGGGCGGGCCTTCCGGCGAAGATGGGGTTGGATTCTCCAGCGACCTAAGGCTCCAAGAAGGATCGTTGGCCAGTCCCTCGCTAAGAAAACCGATGGCGATTGCGGGCAACGTTTCCATGTGCAATCCCGTTCTTACGCCCATTTCCAGTGATAAGCGGGCAACGGCGTCATTGTCATAAGCTTCCACCATCATCAGGTAATCGTATCGGCCCAATACAGCATATTGCCCTAGGATTTCAGCCCCTTCCACTGAGATGTTTCGGGTGGACTCAACCACCAAATCGTGATTTTCGTGAATCAATTTTTGGCCCATGGAACTCAGCGTCCCGAGCAGGAAATACAGCGGCATCTACCACTCCCCCAGTCACAATTCGTTGTCCGTTGATAATTATATCACCGGTCATAGCCGCCAAAGGCAGACCGGCCCTTCCAACTAGCTGGCGGCATATCGACCGCTTGTATTTTCGCCGCGCGTCGGCTAACGGAGAAATTCGGAAAACCGGGACTGCCAGCGCCCTATTGGTTATTCGCCACGAAACTGTTATCGAAGGCGGCCATTGGGTCCGTGGATGCGGACAGTCGGCCCGTGTCTACCAACCACTCGGCGAAGTCCTTCCAACGGGCTTCCTCCTGCCAGCCAAATACCCCATTGTCGGTGGCCCAAAGCGGAGCCAAAAGCTCCACGCCTGGAATTTCGATTGCCAAGTCCACCTCGGGCTTGACCCGTTTCAGCAGTTGCACTGCGTCCTGTGGATCGGCGATGGCGTCTTGGTACCCACGGGTGACGCCTCTTACGAAACTCTGCACCAAATCCGGATCCTGGGCAATCTTCTCTTCGTTGGCCACAATCACCAACTCGTAGAAGTCGGGAACACCGTTCTGTTCCATCCGCATGATGTTGAGTTCGAAACCTTGGTTGGTGGCGGAGATGGACTCGTGGACCCAGTAAGCACCAACCACAGCGTCAACCTGTTTAGAGATTAGCGCAGGAACCAAGTCGAACCCCACGTTCACCATTTCCACGTCATCCAGGGTCAAACCCTGGTTTCGCAACATTGTGTCCAGCAGGCTCTCATCGGAAGGCAAGCCGGGTGCGCCCACTTTCTTGCCAGCCAGGTCCTTGGGCTCGACTATGCCCGACTCTTTCAGGCTCATTACCGAGTTCAACGGATGCTGCACCAATGCCATGACCGACACCACAGGTATACCCTTCTCCCTGGCGATCAGAAGTTCCGGCTGGTAGCTGATGCCGAAGTCATCGCGGCCGGAAGCCACTGTCTGTAAAACCGTGGAAGGATCGCCGGGGGTGAAGATGCTGACGTCCAAGCCTTCATCGGCGAAGTAACCACGTTCTTGGGCAATGAACAGCCCCGAGTGGTTGGACCAAGGGAACCAATCAAGGGCAATGGATACCTTGGTCAGAGGTTCGGCGGTAGGTTCGCTGTCGGAGCCGCAAGCAGCCACCAAACACAGCGTCAAGGAAACTAACAATAAAGTCGCCAGTTTTTTCATATCGCGGTTTCACTCCTAGATTATTTCCGTATCAATCCGGTGTATGTCCCAGTCGGATTACAGGTTTGTTAACAGGTCTATATTCGGCCAGAGGACTTGGACTTTTTCTCCGTGTGATACCAAGGGATCATCACCCTCTCCAGAACGCTGGCCAAGACAAACAAAGAAATACCCATGATTGAAAGCAAGACGATGGCGGCAAACACTCGGGCGGTCAGGAAAAGTGGTTGAGAGTATGTGATTAAGTAACCCAACCCTTCGCTGGCGCCCACCCATTCACCAATCACCGCCGCAATGACGCTGACGGAGATGCCAATCTTTATTCCCGAGAACATGAAGGGCAGAGAGGTGGGAACCTGAAGCTTGGAGAAAATCTGCCAGCGTGAAGCTCCCAGTGTCCTCATCATCCTAACCATGTCCGGATCAACCGATTTCATGCCGTCCACGGTGTTGACTGCGATGGGATAGAAAGAAATCAAAGCCACAATGATTATCTTGGGTTCTATGCCGTAGCCAACCCAGATAAGCAGCAACGGAGCGATGGCGATGACTGGAACGGTCTGCGAGGCGATGACTATGGGATATATGGAGCTTTCCAGAACCCGGGAGTAGGTTATCAACGCAGCCACAATCACTCCGGCGGCTAGGGCTGCCAGGAAACCCAGGGCCACCTCCTGTAGGGTCACCAAAGTGTGGTCCCACAGCAAAGCGCGGCTATCCAACAACTCTACGGCGACGGCCGATGGAGCGGGGAGTTGCCACTTGGGCACGTCTCCCAACTGAACCCAAAGCTCCCAGGCTCCCACCAGCACGGCCAATATTGCGATGGGGATACCCCATGAACGGATGCGCAGAAGTGCGGCGCCCATCCGGCCATTCCGATTGGCTTCCGGCCAGACGTGTATCGCCGATGAACCAGATGCTTCGGACGCAGTCGCGGTCAGCCCGTCAGAAACCGGGTTTTCCGACGGCTGTTCCTGTTCAATTTCTTTGACGCTTCTTCTCATTCTCAGATGTTGCAGCCGTGATAATGGCCCAGATACCGAGCCTAGCCGACGCTCATTTGAGGGCTTTCTTGGTGGAGCAAGGTTAATAGGCGAGTCTTTAGCTCGATGAAATCAGGGTCGGTCACGTTACCGAAGCTTCGTGGGCGGGGCAGGTCGATTTCCATCATCAACTTGATTTTCGCAGGTCTGGTAGAGAGCACGTATACACGGTCTGAAAGCAGGATTGCTTCCTCAACGTCGTGGGTAATCAGGACGATTGTCTTTTTCAAGGTATTCCAGAGGTCCATCAGCCACTCTTGCATCTGAACCCTGGTGAGGGCGTCCAAGGCACCGAAGGGCTCATCCAACAGCACCACATCCTGGCCCAGCAACATGGTCCGCAAGAATGCTGCCCTCTGACGCATGCCGCCCGAGAGAGCGAACGGGTATTGGTGCTCAAATCCCGCCAAGCCGAAAAGACCGGTCAGTTCCAAAGCCTTCTGACGCGCCTGGCGGCGTGGCACTCCCTGAATCTCCAGTCCCAAAGCCGCATTATCGAGCACGCTACGCCAAGGCAGCAGCAGGTCTTTTTGCTGCATGTAGCCGATGCTGCCTAGCCTGTTTCTCCCGGCGTCGCCGTCCAACTCCACTGTGCCTGAGTCGGGTTGGTCCAAGCCAGCGATGATGTTTAGCAGTGTGCTCTTTCCGCAACCGCTGGGGCCGATAATGGTTACCAGTTCGCCGGGGTTGACGGTCAGATTCACGCCAGCTAAGACCGGCTCCCGTCTTCCGTCTACCATGTAAGACTTATAGATGGAGTCGGCGAATATCGTTGGATGTTTCGTCGGCTGCTTCGTCAATTGTAAGGGAGATTTTTCGACCATTTTGACTCAATAAGTAGACTCGACTAAGTGATGCTCTTGAAAACAAAAAAACCGCCAGGATAATATCCATGGCGGCATAAAATAATTAGCAATACATTAGCTCGCTTCCCTCCGCTGGCATTACCCAGATCAGGTTCGCAAGGGTCGGCGGCATATGTGGCCACCCTCTCAGCCCGGCTAATCCGAGCTCCCCTACGTGCCTATGGTTATTAGATTGTTAAAGCGCCCCAATTATAGAATCCGCTCCCAGGTTGTGTCAATTCAAGTAGTGTGAACACAAATCTTTCTTGACAAGTCATTTGAGGGCACAATACAATCCGCCTAAAGGCGAACTGGCAGCTGGCGATATAGGCACGAATCACGAACGCCCGTAGGCTAAGCAAGTGTCTTCTTGTCTGTCAGCTTAATCGGCATTGTTAAATAGGAGGACCAATGGCAGATTGGCCGAAGGTTTTATACAAAGAAGAAGGCATGCGGGAAGGCATGCAGATTGAAGATGCCGAGATTTCGGTGGAGGACAAGGTCGAGCTTCTTGATGCTTTGTCGGAGACAGGCCTCAAGAACATCGTCGTTGGTTCTTTCGTCAGCCCCAAATGGACTCCTCAGATGGTTCGCATCGACGAGATTGTTACCCAATTCACTCCCAAACCCGGAGTGACTTACACTGCTCTAGCGCTGAACTCCCGGGGCGTCGAGCGGGCTCGAGCCTACTCACCCCCGCTGACCATTGAGCGTGACAAGTATCCCCGCCTTAACTGTCACATGTGCGACGTTTTTGTGCGCCGCAACACCAACCGGACCCAGATGCAAGAGATGGAGCGCTGGCCTCAAATCATCGTTCAAGCCCAAGAGTTGAGCATCAAAGAGGCTGGTATCGGTTGTAACGCCAGCTGGGGTTCCAATTTCCTGGGCGGCTTCCCGGTGGACAACCTCATGACTCTGTTTGAAAAGCAACACAGCATGTGGGACGAGGTTGGAATCAAGGTTCGTAGCGTGTCCATGGGCGACCCCATGAGCCACTGCACCCCGGCAAAAGTTGAAGAGAGCGTGTACCGGGTGAAGGAGCGCTGGCCGGATATAGACCACATACGCCTGCACCTGCACAATGGCCGCAACATGGCCATCGCATCGGCCTACGCCGCCATGCGCACCTTGGGCCCCGACGATACCCTAGAGTTGGACGGA
>Ga0066376_10005577_pt1 | contig 10623 bp, 14 predicted proteins | sample Knorr_S15_td_Bot_FD_77009 | JGI IMG/M metagenome (GOLD analysis project Ga0066376, IMG submission 77009) | Marine microbial communities from Southern Atlantic Ocean transect - Knorr_S15_td_Bottom_ad_5009_LV_A | ecosystem: Environmental > Aquatic > Marine > Oceanic | place: Southern Atlantic... | reverse complement strand
GTACCGAGGTCTATTGCACCAAGGTCGGCACGATGCGCCCCGACGAGATGTACATCGTGGGCGGCCACATGGACGGCCACGGCGTCAACGAAGCGGTCAACGACGACGGCTCGGGTACCGCTCTGGTCATGGAGTTGGCGCGCATCTTCAACGCTCCCGACGTGGAGACCGAGGTGTCGATCCGTTTCGCGCTCTGGAACAATGAGGAAACCGGCACGAACGGAGCCGAAGCGTACATCGCCCAGAGGCAGGAGCTCCAAGGCATCGAGAGCCCAGCGGGATCCGGTCGGTATCCCGAGCCCAGATGGCTCGGCATGATCCAGCACGACATGATGCTTTGGGATCACGGAGCGCCGCGCGCCGACGGCACGGTGAGTCGTAATCAGCGCCCTGAAGCCGACGTCAACATCGAGTTCCAGTCGAATTCCGAACTGGCCGAAGAATCCATGAAGCTCGCGTTTGTCTTCAAGGCGGCAGCCGACGCCTACAACACCGACTACCCGGCTACCGTAGGCCCCCACATGACCAACACGGATTCGCGCCCGTTCATGAATATCGTGCCGTCGATCCGCCTACGGGGGAACGAGCGTGGCGCCCACACCGGGGGTGGGTGGAATCCGACGTGGCACATGCCGCTCGACGTGTGGACCACGTTTAAGGACGATGACTTCCGGCTCGGACTCAATGCCGCCCAGACGACCTTGTCGGCGCTTTCAGGGTTGACCGGAGCGAGGGTGGGCCCACGGTAGATCGGGTAGATCAGGTAGTTCGATGCTGGGCCGACGTTAGGGAGCGGTTGCGCCGCGCTTGAGCAGCCCCGCCGAGGCCAGCGTGATCAGCAGACCGACCGGAAAGATCTCCAGGAAGGTGACCGGCAACCTGAAAGCGGGGTTGGCGTACCGGCGAGCCGCATCCGCCGCTTCCTCTGAGGAGAGCATCGACTGAGCATAGTCGTCGATGAACGCGTAGTCCGTCATCGCCAGATAGACCTCCCAAGCCGCTACGTAGATCACGCTCGCAACGAGTGTGATCCCGAGCCCGAGCAGGACTCCAGTGCCAAAACGGATCACGCCGCCCAGCTCCTGATCTCGATACCGTTTGATGCCGACGAAGATCAGGCTCAGCGCGACGATCATGACCAGATAGCCTAGCCATTGGGCGCCCGCCAAATGGGTCTCACCCGCCAGAGCGATCGTGAGGATCGAAGTTGAGATGATGACCGTTCCGGCGAGGGCGCCGTAGAGAAAGATGATTGGTTTCATGGTTCGCTCCCGTGGAGTGGCTGCAAGTCAGGGGTCAGAAGCTACTCCGCTCGGGCACGGGGCCAATTACCCGAAATGGTGAAATCCACGAAAGCGCCCTCTCTGATCACCCTCCTAGGGAATCATCCGAAGTGCTCGGGCCTTTTGAATCGCCTGGGTGCGGCGCGAGACCTCGAGCTTCTCGTACAAGCGGCCGAGATGCGACTTGACGGTATTGGACGAAACGAAGAGCGTCTTGGCGATTTCCTGGTTGGAGTGCCCCTGGGCGAGCAGCTCCAGCACCTCGTGCTCGCGCTTGCTGATGCCCAGATAGTCGATCGCCTTCGTGTTTCGCTCGAAGGGCTCCCTCGCGGCCGGAGCGGAAAGCCGAAGGCCCACCCACAGGCCCAGCCCGACGAAGAACAGGGCGATGATGGCGATGTAGATCTCCGTGGAGAAGACGCGGACGGCATATTGATACTCCAGCCACTGCAGCAGAAACGCGCCTGAAGCGACTGCCAGGCTGTAAAGGAGGATGGACTTCTTCACTACAATCCTTCTCGCCAATCCGTATCGGGCCTTCGAGGGGCGGGTTGTTCCTCGCCGACATTGGACGGGCTGATGTCGGCGAAGATGAAGTTCTCAGAGGGCACTGGCTCGCCATGAAGCCGCCGCAGCATGGCGAGCTGGCCCGAGTGCGTCATCGCGTCGGAAAACGGTCCCTGCAGGAGGCGCTCGGGGGTAATGTCGGAGACCGGGTCGCCGTTCTCGAGGTGATCGACGAGGTCACCTGGCATCGCGTGGAACCGCGCCACCTCCTCTTCGAGCGTCTTAAACGGCTCGGGACGGGAGTGTCCCCCGCGAAAGTATGTGCGTGCGTACCCGAGGACGCTGGTCATGTGTCGGACCAACTCCCGAGGTGTCCGGACGTTGTTTCCCGCGTCGAAGTCTCCGAAATCGGCCGGTGCGTCCCTCAGCGCCTTCTGAGTACGATAGGCGAGCGCTGCGAGGAAGTGGCAGAGCATACCTCCTTTTTCATCACTGTGCATTGCGCCGTCAGGAGCAGGCACCCCTGCCAGGCTCCCGAGCCGCGGGGCAACTCTTTGTGCTCGTCCCGCGTGGCGAGTAGCGTACGGGGGGCGAACGCCGGCTGCACGACCAGGCCAGTGATCGCCGCGACTCCCAACACGAGGACAGCCATCAGCCAACTCTCGAAATTGAAGGCGGTCACACCCATAACGATGGCCGGAAGAAAAACCACCCACGACCGACGCCCGAGGTCTCGATGCTCTTCCTCTTCGTCGATTCGGTCCTGCTCCTTGAGCAGCTCTTCCCCTGGAGTGATCTGCGGGTGTCGGACCTGGAGGCGGAACGCCTTCCGGTCCCCAAGCCTGCCTTGGAGCTCATTGCGGGTCAAATGCATCGCGGCCATGCTCGCGGGTAGGAGACCGGCGAGGCCGAGGATGATTCCTGGGGTTCCAGAGAAAAACGCCAGCGCACCGCTGAAGGAGCACACGCCTATGAGGATGATGTGCGAGGTGAGCATCCTCGCTCCAGCGCTTGATGTCGCGACGGCTGAAGAGGATCGACGCCACGGTGAATGCGAGAGTGACCCAGAAAACGGATTCGTATCCCATTCTATCAGTTCCCTCACCCCTGCGCGGCGGCGGATAGGATGTCGATTTCACTGTTCACGAGTAGCGCCCGTCGTTGTCCTAGGGAGGGCCGGGCGTTTAGTGATGTAGTAGTTGTTTATCATGTCGCCTTCGACCTTCTTGACCTCGAGACCCACGAAACCGGCGTCCGCGAACATCGCGCGCGCCTTCTGAACTCCCCACATCGCACCGAGACCCACTCCCTCGTAGGCCAGGGAGACGCTCATGCAGTGCATGCAGGAGACCGTGTACATGAATGGACCCAACAGGTGATCAATGTTCTCACCGACGTGACTCGAGGCGGCGACATCGACACAGAGGAAAGTCCCGCCCGGCTTCAAGGTGCGGAAGACCGAGTCGAGCATCGCAGCCGGCTGGGCCTGGTCGTGCACGGCATCGAACACGGTGACGAGGTCGGCCTGGTACGAGCCGTCGAGCTGTGAGGCGTCCGCCACCTGGAAGCTGGCGTTGGAGAGGCCCTTCTCCTCAGCCTCGTCACGCGCCATGGCGATGGCTTCTTCGGAGAAGTCGAACCCGACGAAAGTGCTCTTCGGATACGCCTCGGCCATGACGCACACCGCATGGCCGGCTCCGCAGCCGATGTCGGCGACATCGATGCCGGCTTCCAGTTGCTCCGGCAGACCTTCAACGAGCGGAAGTGTCACCGGAATGAGCGTGGCGTCGAAGGTCGCCCCACTTATCTCCCGCATGAGCGCGTGGAACTCGGGATACTCGCTGTAAGGCACACCTCCACCGTTCTGGACGCAGTCCACGATCTTGGTCTCCACCTGTCCAAGCAGCGCGATGAATTGTGTCAAGGATGCGAGGTTGCCGGGTCCGGCGGCTCGCGTCAGGCTGGCGGCTCGTTCCGCAGGCAGCGAATAGGCACCGATGGGTGGGTGGTAGTCGACGATACCGCCGGTCACCATCGCTCCCAGCCACTCGCGCACGTAGCGCTCGTTGAGTCCTGCCGCTTCGGCGATCTCCGTCGAAGTCGACGGCGGCAGCGAGGCCATCGTGTCGTAGAGCCCTGTGCGGTGACCGATACTCACTGACAAGGCCAACCCTCCGTCGTTGACGAGTCCAAACATACGCTTCTGGAAGGCGTCGGCTTCCGCTTTGTCGATCTTCGGCTCGGTCGGTGAATCAGTCATCGGTCAACCTCCGCTAGCCTTGGGCCCCTGTTCCTCAACGACCCTCCACAGAGGACTCGTTTCAGGCGGGCTAATGTGGTGACCGCATGCGAAGCGCGCGAGCGTGATGTCTACAGCAACCGCGGCAATCGCTCGTTAGACGGGCGGGCGCCGACCCAACTACCGGTCCGCTTGTGCCATCGCGCGGGGTCAGGCCGTGGGTCGGTACCGGGGGAGGGGAGGTCATCGGCCGCAGGGCCTATGAGTCCGAGGGCGAATCGAGCCTGCCGCGATGCTCTTCAGCCAGTTTCGCGAACATGAGATGATCTTGCCATCGGCCGTCGATCTTGAGGTAGTCCTTCGCCTCACCTTCGAGCCTAAATCCAGCCTTCTCGGCGACTCGCACACTCGCCCGATTGGACGGCATGCCGTTGGCCTGGACTCGGTGAAGTCCGAGCCCTTCGGGTTCGGGTGTGAAGGCGAGGTCTAGAAGTGCGATGACGCCCGATGTGGCGATACCTTGGCGGAGTTGGTCTGCGGAGACCCGCCATGCCGCGTGGGCGTTCTGGAAGGCGCCACGGAAGATCTGGGAAAGGGCGAAGATGCCGGCCATTCGACCATCGGGCAGGATAGCCGCCAGGCGGATGCCCGTTTTTTCGCGCGCGCCCTTCTCGTCATTGATCAGTCCCTTGTGGAAGATGTCACCCAGGCTCTCGCCCGGAGGGTACGTGGGCATCCAGGGCCCAAAGTGTTCGCGGCTGATCCCATGCATCCGAACAAACTCGGCGCGGTCTCCTGAGCGCAGTGTCCGAAGGAGGACGAGGTCGGTCTGGATCGAGCCGATCAATGGGTCCCTCCGCCATGCGTGGTCATTTCAACTGGGCATCGTCCCGTGCTTGCTGAGGTCAGACGGCGCCCTCATAAAGCGGCGTGTAGTGCTCCACTTCCGGGAAGGGGTCGTAGAAGTGGTGCAGCAACTCCTTCCAGTGTTCGTATTGCGGTGACTCGCGGAACCCCACCGTGTGGCTCTCCAGGTCCCGCCACCAAACCAGCAACACGTAACGGCCGGCAACCTCGATGCATCGACGAAGCTCGTGGCGGCCATAGCCTGGCATCGACGAGATGATCGATTGAGCGGTTGCGAAGGCTTCTTCGAACTCTGCAGTCTGGTTCGGACGCACGTTGAGGATCGCTACTTCTAATGCCATGAATCGGACCTCATCTCAAGATTGAACGGTACGCCCGCGAAGCACGGGCTGGAAAAACGGGACCTCCTCGACTCGGCTCGACACGAACCCTGCTTCGTCCATCAGATCGAGCAGCCGCGGAATCGGGATAGCGTAGTTACTGTGCGTCCGTGCGAACCAAATCGGTCCAGCGACCTTCCACGCGCTCCTCTACGACCATCGTGGTCTGATAGTGCGAATCGTCGAGCCACGCCCATTCCTGACTGAGGCGGAACGCCCGCTCGGCGCGAGTTCGCTCGCCGTGTGGATGGACGGAGGTCGGCGTGCGGTCTACGCGGTCGTAGTCGCGGACCGAGATCAGCAGGGTTCCGTTTGGATTCAGGAGTCGCGAAAACCCACGAAAAGTGGCTACAATCTCGTCGGCGCTCAGGAGATGCGGGATCGAGTTGTCGAACGCTATCACGGCGTCGAACCGGCCATCCACGGAGTCGCCCACCACTCGCATGTCGGCTGCTTCCGCGTCGATCGTCAGGCCCCTGGACTCAGCCTCGCGAGAAAGTCGTGCGATAGCCCCCGACGAGAGGTCTCAAGCGACAATATGGTAGCCCAGGGCGGCCAGGGGCAGAGCCTGCGTTCCTATTCCGGCCGCGGCGTCGAGCACTCGGAACCCGCCGCGCGACCCCATCGCTTTCGGTGCCCCGAACATGGCGGAGATGGCTGCGCCGTGCCGATCCATGCGGTCTTGCCAGTACGCATAGATGAGATCGTAGTACTCGGCGATGTCGTCGTAGAACGGAGCCTGGTCCGTAGGACGCTTCACAGTCCCGCCCTTCTCACCCACACTGGTGCGTCCCCCACCGTCTGACGTAGGAGCTGGTTGAGTTGGGCGGCGTGGTGTTGGACGTGGCGCAGGTGGTAGAGCAGTACTTCGAAGCGTCCTGTATCTCAGGGTCCACTTCTATTGATCTGACCAGACCGCCAACGCGTTTCCGCTGGGATCGGTGAAGTGGACGCGGCGTCCGCCCGGAAACTCGAATATTGCCCGGACGATCTGCCCCCCGCCCTCACCGATTCGGGCTTCGACCTCCGCCCAGTTGGTGGAATATATTACTACCAATGGACCGCCTGCCTGAACGTCCGGCGCAATACTGAAGCCGCCGGCTAGTCGACCGTCGCTGAAGCTGGTGTAGTCGCAGGAAGGCGAAGATGTCGCTGGCGCGGGACTGACAGGGGAGGAAGCACACCAGCTACTCGGGAGCGCGGAATGAGTTGACCGGTTATTGGGGTCCGTCCGGGTCGTCCAAGAGGCGCTGGTCACGAACTCCGGCGAGCTCGACCGCATCGAGCGCCGCGACGAGTTGGTCAAAGACCTCTGCCCGCGAAGCGTTCAGCTGCGGCAGGTACACGAGGAACTGGCCCGGGCCGAAGAAGCGTGCGTGAATGCGCATCCAGATCCGTGTCGTCAGCGTCTGCCGTCTCCGGAATGCCTCCGGATCGCGAAGAACGATCTGCAGAACCCCAGGCAAGCGTGTCTTTCGGATCTCGAGAATGTCCTCCCATGGCACGAGCTTGGCGGACCAGGAATAGGTCCGGTTGAGGACGCCTTCCTCTGATATTCGGAGAGCGGGCCGGGGATCATGGAGAAGCCGAACCACGTTATTTCCAAGAAAAGATGAAAGCAGGGTGCCCATCGCGCCCCCGAGCCTGGGGAGCAAGGCCCCGAGGAGGACCGGCGATCCTCCCCCCGGCCAACCGTTCAGCATGATGAGCACAGACACGACGAGCATAGACCCCCACATAAGGAGCTCGACGACGTAGGACGACTTACGGGCGCGGATTTCGCGGGGTGCTACCGCCGATTCAGTCGAATCTTCGTGTATACGCGCTTCCCCGAGTGCGCCCCGGGGTGCAATTGGTGTGCTCCACGCTGGAATCAACGGTGCCGGGAAGAGCCGGCATGTACTGAGGCCCACGATGGGACGAAAGAAATCTGGTCACCTAGCCCGCCCACGCCCGCTCAGGAAAATCCACACAGTGCTGCCGAGGAGTTTCTGTCCCGACGAGGTGGGACTCGGGACTAGCCTCAGGTCCTGATTTGGTTTAAGTCCAATCGGCGCGCGGATTGCGCTGGACCGCTGCACTCTAGCGTCGGGTATCAAGGGTGACCGTCGAGACGAGGTGACGAATTGGAGAGTCTGCGGGGCTGTCTGCTGATCTCGAGCGGTGGCCTGTACGATCCGAACTTCCGCCACACAGTGGTCCTGATTGGGGAGCACAACGATGACGGGGCGCTGGGCGTTGTCTTGAACCGCGCCTCGAACTTCACGGTCCAGGAGAGGCTTCCGCCTCTGAGCTACTTGGTGGCGCCTGGCGAGCTGCTCTTTCAGGGTGGTCCGGTCCAGCCGGACAGTGCCGTCCTCCTCGCCGAGTTCGAGCGCCCCGAGTTGGCAGATCTCCTGGTGTTCGGGTCTGTCGGCTTTCTCGTGCACGACGTCACGTCGGACATCGAGTCGGGCGTTCTCAGGGCGCGGGTGTTTGCGGGCTACTCGGGATGGGGGCCGGGCCAGCTCGAGGCGGAGATGGAAGTAGGCGGTTGGATCACCGAGCCGGCGCGTGAGGATGACGTGTTCACCGATGCGCCCGACTTGCTCTGGAGTAAGGTGCTCGAGCGTAAAGGACCGGAGTACCGGCAACTGTCCCGGATGCCGTACGACCCGTCGATGAACTGAAGGCCGTACAGGTCCACGCAGCCCATATCACCGTGTTAGGTAGCCGCGGCACGCGCGAGCCACCAACTCCTTCTGAGACGCCGTACACCTCTCTAGCGCCGGGGTGAGGACAGCGGAGCTGTGGCTGGACCCCCTCGGCGACGACGTCGTGCGTAGTGATTGCACGATCTCCATAGACACCGGCGTCGTGCGCTACACGTGGAGTCACGAGGGAGAGGCGCACGAGGGTAGCGTCGCTTTCAGCAACGACGGTGCCGAGTTCACGGACAGTTGGCATCAGCCTGAGCCGATGACGTGTCTTCGGCTTCCTGACTCCGGGGGACTATTCCAGATACAGGGCGACTACGGCCCGCAGTCCGCTTGGCGGTGGCGCACGGGATTGAGCCTGCGGACGCCCACAGACGAGCTGGTCCTGCAAATGACCAACGTCGCGCCTTGGGGAGAAGAAGCCCGGGCTGTCCGGATGATCTGTTCGCGCCAACAGTAAGGTCGATCGATCAGAGAAGGCTGATAGCCGTGACTACAGCAATCGCTTGTTGGGCGGCGGTCCCGACCGGTGGGCTGCCCCTAGCGCCCCGCCCTCACTGGTTGCCCGGGCGTAACACCCTCCACCAACTCACCGCCGTCGATCACCGGTACGCCGTGCACCAACACGTACTCGATGCCCGCCGACGTAAGCGTCACGTCCATGTACGTCGAACGGTCCATCACGGTCCCGGGATCGAAAATCGTAATGTCTGCGTCGGCTCCCACCCGCACACGGCCCTTCTCGCGCATGAGAGGAACGCGCGCCTCCAAGCGGCGCGCCGGCTCCAAGGACATCCGGCGCAAGGCGTCCATCAGGGTGACCACTCCCTGCTCCCGCACATAGCGCCCTAGGACCTTCGAGTACGATCCCGATGTGCGAGGGTGCCCTCGGCCGTTCGACATGAAGCCGTCGCTGGCGATCATCGTAAGTGGGCTTCTTATCGCAGCGAGCGTCATCTCCTCGGTGCGGCCATGGATGATGACCGTGCCGCCGACGGCCCTATACCGACCGAAGGTCTCACGGGTGAGGCGCTCACCGGTCTCCACCCACTGGTAGTTATCGAACCGGTCGTCCGTCCACGTCTCCCAACTGTCAAAAAGAGCGGACTCGATCGCCGTCATCCCTGCTCCGTACGGGTATGCCTCGGTCGTAACGTCGATCCCGTCCGCTCTGGCACGCTCGATGATTTGGAGAAACTCGGTGGTCCGTGCACCTCCACTCGAGTTGGCATGCACTATATGAAGCGGGACATCGGCCCGCACCGCCGTCTCTATGGTTTCGGTCAGACCCGCGAGCCCACCCCGGATGTGAATATGCGCCGAAGCGCCATGTTGGGAGGAGATCCGGAACATCGTCTCGACTTCAGCCATCGTAGCGGCCGGTGTGTATGCCGTACCGAACCCGACAGCCACCGCGCCCTGTGTCAGGCCCTCATCGATAAGGCGGGCCATCTCGGCCACCTGTGCGTCACTCGCTGTCCCGTATCCGCCGGGACCACTCGGCAAGAAGTCACCGGGATCGTCCATGACGGCCATCCGGACGGGGACGTGGCCAACGCTCACACCGTAGTTGACGATTTGCCCGCCCTCTCGTTCGGTATACCACGCGGCAACGTCAGCCGTCCCAACCTCGAGCTCGAACGCGCTCGTCACGCCGTCCGCGACCATCAACGCATACGCTTCTGCGGTCTGAGCGTGCTCGTGTAGGTCAATGAAGCCAGGTGCGACAACAAGACCGCTCGCGTCGATAATGCGTGTGCCGCTCAAGGACTCCTCGGTTACAACCTCAATGCGTCCGTCTCGGATCCCGACGTTCATGACGCTATCCAGACCTGATTCCGGATCCATTACGCGCCCGCCTTGGATGACGAGGTCGTACTCGCCTGAGCCGCATGCGGTTGTGAGCACCCCCAGTAGGAGAGTTTGCACAATCGAGGTTCTCAAGATCCCACCCCCTTCTTCCTGCCGCCTAACGGATCTGCGGTTCTGCAGCGCGGCTAATGTGGTGACCGGGAGCGAAGCGCGCGAGCCCACTCTCTACCGCGACGGCACCGATCGCTTACCTGGGCCAGCCCATCCTACGAACGGACCTCACACATCATCGCGAGGAGGTTCCGGTCCGGATCGCGAAAGAACGCCATCCACAGCTCGTGATCGGGCATTGGCGCGACGAGGTGTGGCTCGGCCTCGAACACCACTCCTCGTTCGGAGAGGGTCTGATGGGCCGCGTCTAGATCATCGACCATGTAGTAGATGATCGAGCTCTGACCCGCTTGTGCCTTGGCCGGACCATCCAGCATCAAGCGGACGCCGCCGCAATTGAAGAAGCCCAGCCCAGGGGGAGCAGCGAACAGGAACTGCATCCCTAGCGTGTCACGATAGAACTCGATCGCCCGGTCGATATCGGTCACCGGGACGGCGATCTGCCCTATCTGGTCGAGTCCAAACTCGGTACCTCGGTCATCGTCCATCGTGGCCTCCCGTTAGCCGCACTTACGCCGGAGTCGCCAAGGATTTCGATGGCGTCGTCGATCAGCCGCATGGCTCGATGTTGATTCTCGGACGTCCAGCTGTTCATCACCTCTTTTGCACGAAGATAGCAATCGTATGCGACCGGATCGTCGATCGGTCGCTCGGCGACGCCGCGATCC